>Ga0208987_1000092_pt1 | contig 20167 bp, 17 predicted proteins | sample MedBloCARef_O2_FD_187845 | JGI IMG/M metagenome (GOLD analysis project Ga0208987, IMG submission 187845) | Forest soil microbial communities from El Dorado National Forest, California, USA - Mediterranean Blodgett CA Ref_O2 (SPAdes) (version 2) | ecosystem: Environmental > Terrestrial > Soil >... | reverse complement strand
CCGCCGCCAGTTTCGGCGCCACCGGAAGTGCTGCCGCCGCCGGGGCCGCCGGCGCTTGGTCCGCCGCTGCTAGGCTCGCCGCCGCCGGCTGGACCGCTATGGGGCTCACTGCCGCTGGGGTTTCCGCCGGTGGCTGGACCGCCGCTATGGGGCTCGCTACCGCTGGGGTTTCCGCCGCCGCTGGCCGGACCGCCATGGGGCTCACTGCCGCTGGGGTTTCCGCCGGGGGGCGTACCGCTTTCTGGGGGGGCGCCGCCGGGAGTTCCGTGTCCCGGTGCCGGGCCAGTGCCGGGATTCGCGTTGCCGGGTCCGCCGCTGCCGGGATGGCCAGCGCCTGGGCCGCTGCCGGGTCCGCCGCTGCCGGGATTCCCGTTGCCGGGTCCGCTGCCTGGAGGCCCACCGTTGCCGGGGCCACCACTGCCGGGATACCCGTGGCCAGGCCCTGGGCCGTTGCCCGGATTTCCGTTGCCGGGTCCGCTACCGGGAGGCCCACCGCTGCCGGGATTGCCGTGGCCAGGCCATGGGCCTTGTCCCGGTCCTGGGCCGTTGCCGGGATTCCCATTGCCGGGTCCGCCGCCAGGAGTGCCCTGGTTAGGAGGGTCTTGGCCAGGAAAACCTTGTTGTGGCGGTGAATTCTGCGGGGGGACGTTGCTTGGTGGCTGATCGGCCGGCTGAGCCGCCTGCGGCGAATTCGCGGCCGCGGGCGGGCTCGCCGGCGAGTTGGGCAGCTGAAGGGGCGACCCGGAACCCGGCGCTATCGGCGGGAGAACCACCGGAACCGGAACGATTGGCACCACTGCGCCCCCGGGCGCCGGAACGACCGGCCCTGCCGCCGGCGGTGTGCCAACGGGTGAACCCAACGGCTTGGGCGTTATCTGCCTCGTCACCGCTGCCGGCCCAAGGGCAGGCGCGAGTACCTGCTGGACCGGGGCGATGAAGTCATGGATCGGGGCGGGCAGCAAGCCGACCGTCGTGCGCATCCCGATCGACAGGGCTACCTCAAGTGCCAGCACCGCAGTGATCGCGGCAACCGTCAATCCAGTTCCGACTAACAGGCCCCGCCTGACAGGGGGCTCGACTCCGCCGATGACGACAGTCTGCGCACTCGCCTCTTCGTCGTCCACCGCGCTGTAGGCGACCTCGTCGTCACCCAGCTCCGCATCGGTGATGCTCAGATATTCAGGTCGAGAGGTCACCTCGATGGCGCCCGTGCCGCGGTCTTGTGCGTAGGCCAGCACCGAAGTCGGCGACGCGAGCACATTCGCGGATGCCAGGGCAGCTCCGCGGGCCAAGGCGGTCTCTGGCTCTTCTGGCGAGTTGACGATAAACGATGTCTTTTTTGCCAAACACGGGATGATCGCGCTGATGTCGACACCGGATCCGAGTAACAACAGGCCGCACGGAGGCGTCGGCAGCTCGTCGAGCCGCGCGACCATCGCTGCCAGCTCCGTGCAGAGTTCCTCGGAGCTCGTATCCAACTGTTCTTCATGAACATCGATCACCGAGCCGTCGGTGGTCTCGACAACGCTCAAGGTCGCAGTGCCCGGCTCCACAAAGAGCATCGCGGTTTGCTCGTAACCCATTGACCCACCGACAGATTGAGTCAGAGCGGTCGCGGCCAGAAAGGCCGAGACCAGCATGACGTTCTCAATCTTGTGGTCGGCCAAAGCGTCACGTAGTGCCGCGGCTTCCAGTTCGTCGGTGAATGCCACCCCGACGGAGGACAGCTCAAGGCCGGCACCGACCGCGTCCTCGCGGGTACTCACGATGGCGGCGATCACTCGATCAGAGGCGCTGACGGTGGGTGCGTCGTCGGAAGCAACAATGGTGAACTCGTTCTCGTCCACCGTTGGGCCGTCAGCATTTTCGCCTTGCAGCAGGACCATCTGAACTGAGGCTGGCGCCATTGAGACTCCAAGGACGATATCCATTACGCACGCTCCCGATATTTTGGCGGCCAGTCATGGTCAAGAGGGGGGGTGACCACCCGACCGCAAACTGATCGTCGCCCGGGAAGCTGTGTCGGGTTCCTGCCGAGGTTATGAGGACGTTATGCGGCAGAGCATCTAACTCGTGACACCGTCGTGAGGTCACCATTTGGAAACGACGCGGTGCGGCGCGGCATGCGTTTCGCGTCGGCCGCTAACAATTGGCTCGTTCGTATAGAGACGGCTTCGGTACGGCTATGCGGTGTCGATTGCAGGAATGATGGAGCGCGAAAAAGGAGTTGGCGTTGTGACGATCTTTGATCGGTTCAACATCACAGTTGTTGCCAGCGCTGGGCTGTTTGGGGTCGCGATGGCGTTGAGCCCGGCCGCGGCCGCCGTCCCAGTAAAAACGGGCGGCGCGTGCATCTATGGGCAGGCGGGCGATGTGGCCCCGGCCGCGGGTGGGCCGGTCGGCGCGGCGGGCGCCCCGGTGGTCGCCGGCGCGTGCGGCGCTCCACTCACTGACATGTCTGGTATACCGTTCGCTGCGCCGGGAGCGGTTCCGGTGCCACTGGGTCCGCCGCTGATCGGGCCTCCGCTGGCGCCTGTTGTGCCGCTTGGTGCGCCGGTGGGAGCGCCGCTACCGCTCGGTGCGCCGCTGGTTGCGCTTGGCGGTGCTCCCGTGGATGTCCTCCCCGCTGCCCCGATCATTGACATGGCTGGTGTCAAGGATCAGCCGACTGGTCCGGCGCCCGCAGGCGGACCGACGTCAGGTCAGCCGATTTCGCCTGGTCCTCAATCTCCGTTCGCGCACTGAGACCGATCCATTCCGGGATCTACGGACCCGCTGGGGTAACCCAGCGGGTCCTTCCCGTTGTCGGGTGAAGACGGGTGAAGACGGTCGCCCAGCCTCCGGCGCGCGGCCCAGCCTCCGGCGCGCGGCCCAGCCAATCACCTTCGCGGTCCGAGTAGCCGCAGCCAATAACGTACGTAAGATGCTGCATAACAATGAATTCGACGCTCAACGTGCGAAAGACCACGCACTATCTAGTGCGTGGTCATCTCGAAACAGGCTGTCGCGCTTGTTAAGCCTGCACAATCACCGGGTCGCCGATGTTTACCGTGTTGTAGTACCACTCCGCGTCCTGGGGGCTCAGGCTGATGCAGCCGTGGCTGACATTGTCCAGCCCCAGTGCATTGACTGCCCACGGCGCTGAATGCACGAAGAGGCCGTGGCCGGAGATGCGGACGGCGTATTCCACCGTAAGCAGGTAACCATTGGGATCGTCGACGGGAATGCCGACAGTGCTCGAATCCATCATGATCGAGCGATCTTTGGACAGGACGGTGTAGGAGCCGACCGGCGTCGAGTACTCGGGCCTACCCAGCGAGGCCGGCAGTACACCCGGTTCTCCGAAGTGAGGTCGGTGGTGCGGTACCGGCAATGAAGGCGACGGTGTCGCGTCGGCTCCGTCGATGCTCACCCGGAACGTGTGCTCCGAAATACTGGCAACACCGACGACCTTGGGGCCCGTCTTGAATTCCGTGGACCTGCCGTCCACCGAGAGCGCTATCGTGCTGTGCGCTGGCCAGTATCGGTCGGGAACCCACTGCACAACTTTGTTGTCGAGCCATTCGAACTTGCCGGTCATCGCGGGCGTCGACTTGACGTCGATGGCGCGCTCGGCCGCCTGCCTGTTGGTGACGGGTGCGCCGAATGTCACCACCACGGGGTGGGCGACCCCCACCACCTGGCCTCGCGTGGGTAGAACTGAGGCGATGGTGGGCTCGTAGGATCGGGTCGCCGCCGTCAGGGTTACGTCGGCCGGCTGCGTGGCGGCTATCGCAGTGATCCCGATGGCGACAACAAGACACCGAACAACCGTCCGCATCATTTCAATTCCTTTTAACTGGCAGAGTTGCAATAGTGATGATAAATGTGCTTTGACCAGCGGAAGCACAAGGGCGCGTTCATAATTGATCAAGGCTTGGTCACGATTTGGCTACGGTGGGTTTCCGACGCGCGACTCGGTCGCGCGCTGAGGTCAGCAACACGCCTAGGGCGTGAAGGCGGGCGCGGCCTCCATGTCCAACTTCCACTGGTTCGTCACAGTGACCAAAGGAGCGGGCGGCGGGTCCGTCAGCGCCACAACACTTCTTGCCGGCGCTGCCGTGCCGCGCCCTTCAAACAGCGCAATGCAAGCCTTGCCGTCGAGCCGTGATGGAAACCGCACAGCTGCCGCACCGCGGTCGAAGATGTCGCCCGCGATTGTCTGCGTCACCGCCCGGCGGTGCGTTGTAATCTCACGCAGATCGAGATGTTCCAAGCCGTGAACGACCAACAACGTCTGGTGCCGGTCCTCGATTTCCTGGCGGGTCTTGACGTCGATCAAGTCAACGACCGGCCCATCCAGTTCCAGCATCGCCGAGACCAGTACATTCTGTTGACGCCACCGTGCAGTGATCGGCTTGATCGCGAAGTCAGCAGCAGCTTTAGGTCCGTAGCGTTCGATATGGCGTCTGCGGGCCGCAAGGTTAGGCCGAAAATCGGCGAGCACCTCGCGAAGACACGTCACATCCGACTCGGCCAAATACATTGTGCGGAAGCGGTGCTCGATGTCATCAAAGCGATGGCTGAACCCGTACAGCTCCCATGGCGTAAACCCAAGCGGGTCTACGTGATAGCCGACCCGCCACAGGGGGCTCTTAGCAGGGCGCCTCACGCCTGAAAGCTAGCAACCTGTCGTGCCGCCTGCACCACCAGTGTGAAATCCGCCGTGTGGGTCGCGGCGCCCAGTACCTCCACCGGCGCTTGATCATCGAGCCGGGTATTGGTGCCGAAGAGCCAGGCCCGCGCCGTCTTGTCGTCGTAAGCGTCAACGAGCATCCGGACCACCTTGTATCCCTCGCGTAGCCGGCGCTCAGTCGTCCCATGCGGCTCCGGTCCGTTCGCGCGGACGTACCGGCCGATCTGCTTCGCGTCGGCCAGTCCCGCTATCGCCGCGGCGACACGCTGACCAACGACATCTTGCAGATACGCCGCAATTTCACGGATAGAGCGCGACGACGCCTCGATGTCTAGCTGATGTGCTGCAGAGGCGGTCAGAACAGGCATTTGCGTCTCCATCGTTCAAACCCCGCTATATACCTGTGACGATACCACTAAACTTACCGCTAACACCACCTAAAACTACACCAGCCAAGGGCTAGGGGCTAAGTAGCGCGCGTTGGTGTGCTGATCCGGTAAACGTCGATCTCCTCGGGCAGGCCCTTGAGACTGTGTGGACCAAGGCTTTCGAACGTCAGGCCCGATCCTGCGGAGAGGTCGCGGACCGTGCGGCTGGCCAACACCTCACCCGCACCTGCCAACGCGCCGATGCGAGCGCCGGTGTGCACAGCCATGCCGCTCCACTCATCGCCGCGGCGCTCGCATTCACCGGTGTGCACGCCCGCCCGGATCCGGATACCGGCTGTGGCGAGGGCCGGGACTAGTTCCAACGCGCAGCGAGCGGCTTTGGTCGGCCCGTCGAACAGCGCGAAGATCCCGTCTCCGGTGTGTTTCGCGCGGTGGCCGCCGTACTTCTCCACTAACCAGTCGACGGCTTTGTCATGTGCATCGAGCTGGCGACGCCACCGAGCATCGCCACGAGCGCTGAGCAGCTCGGTGGAACTGACGATGTCGGTGAAGAGCACCGTCTTGACCATTCGGTCGTCGACGGCGAGACTCGATGTGCCGCAGACGAAGTCAAGGACGGCGGAACCCACCGCATCATCCACGAGGGAGTGTGGCCCCTCGGGCAGTGCCTTGATCTGCGCCCCGGGAATGGCAGCCGCCAGGGCCGTCGCAGCCTCTAAAGGAGCGATTCGATCATTCGGCCTGGCCAGGACGAGGGTGGGGGCGTGGATGGAGCCAAGAATGCCGCGAACATCGATCTCCAGGAGCGCCTGCCACAGCCATGCGGCCATCGTTGGGCTCGCGCTCACCCGTTGATACCGACCGTAGAGCTCGCGAAATCCTGGTATGTCGGCAATCTCGCCGAAGAACAGCTCAGCGAGCGCGCCTTCACCCCAATGACTTTCGATGGCTTCCAGATGCTCGGCCATCTCTTCGGCGGTAAATCCCCAGGGGTAATCCGGCAGCTCTTGAGAAAACCGTGCCGCGACGCCGTACATCACCAGTGAATGAACGCGCTGCGGGTACGTCGCCGCGAACAAGAGGCTCATCGGGCCCCCTTCGGACATGCCGAAAAAGGCGGGACGATCGGCCTTCGCATCATCGAGAACGGCGTGCAGGTCATCCATTCGCTCGTCGAGGGGAGGCACGTGGGCGGCCGGGTCGGAAAGGCCGGTGCCGCGTTTGTCCCACACGATGAGCCGGGTGGCCTCTGCCAACTGTTCGGTGACGGCAGTGATCGGGCTTGCGGGCTCGTCGACGAGGTCGACGTTGCTGAACCAACCGGGGTTCCACACCAGCGTCGTCTCGCCCTCGCCGAACTCGCGGTACGCGAGCCGGACAGAGCCGTTACGTGCGTAGCGAACTCGCCCGTCGCTCATAGCGATATCTTGGCATCACCGAGGTCAAAGGTCTCGCGAATGCGCACCGGTCCACCACTCGCCAAGCAGGACAATGGGTTAGCTCGCGCCCGCCGCGATCACCTGGTCCACCTCGAGGGCCCGGTCGGCCATCTCGGCGTGTGCCTTGTCCAGCGAGTCGGCCTGATCCTCGTCGGCCTTCATCAGCGCCTCGATGTCGAAGCCGGCCATGTCGAGGACACCCATGTCCGAGAAGGCCTTCTGCACCTTGTCGCCCCACAACCCGATGTCCTTGACGATCGGCACGATGCGGCTGAACAGGTGCGAGCGGAACTGGATCATCAGCGGCGACGTATCGACCCACTCGGCACATGCCTGGACGTCCATGCCGAGGGTCTCGAAAACCTCCTCGCCGCGGAACCGGTCGCGCATCAGGTAGCAGGCGTCCACGACGAACTCTTCACGCTCGTCCCGCTCGGCTTCCGTCAGCGCGGAGTAGTAGTCCTTCAACGAGATTCGGCCGAAGGCGACGTGCCGGGCCTCGTCCTGCATGACGTAGGCCAGCAACTGCTTGGACAGCGAGTCCGGCGGCGCCATGTCACGCAGCACCCCGAAGGCGGCGAGTGCGAGCCCTTCGATGAGGACCTGCATGCCGAGGTAGGGCATGTCCCAGCGCGAGTCGCGCAGGGTGTCGTCCAGCAGTGCCGTCAGGTGCTTGTTGATCGGATAGACCAGGCCGACCTTCTCCTGCAGGAACCGCGCGAACGTCTCGACGTGCCGGGCCTCGTCCATGGTCTGGGTGGCTGCGTAGAACTTCGCGTCCAAGTCCGGGACGACCTCGACGATCTTGGCCGAGCACACCATCGCCCCCTGCTCACCGTGCAGGAACTGCGAGAATTGCCAGGCTTGGAAGTGCAGGCGCATCTCGGCGCGACGTGATTCGTCTGCGGCGTCCCACATCGGGCTGCCGAACAGCGGATGGAACTCGTCAGGCAGCCCGACCGGGTTCTTCGGGTCGACGTCTTGCGCCCAGTCGATACGCGACTGGGCATCCCACTGCTTGTCCTTTCCTTTTTGGTACAGGGAAAGGAGCCGGGCTCGCCCCTCGTCGTACTCCCACGTGAAGCGCGCGTCGCCGGCGCTGGGGACCTCCCACGAGTACGGCGCGGGCACGTCCGTGTACTTGTCCCTCGTGCTCATGAGCTGCCGCCTCTCTGCCCGGTGACCCGGTGGCCATATGACGCGTATCACATTGCGCTGGGTCAGCAGCGCCGTCAACTCTGACGGGCGGATGGAGTAGTTGGCTACTTGATGCCGACGTCAATGCATGCGCGCGCTGCCGCCGAGGCCGATCTCTAGGACGCTTCCGGTGATGACCCCGGGGTCGGTGACCAGGTACAGCACTGCGCGACTGACGTCCTCAGGCTGCAGCCAGGGTTGAGGTATCGGATTGGCTCTCATCATCCGGCGCACTAGATCGTCGGGGATGTCATCGCTTCCGGTGGGTTGCACCATCGGTGTTTGGACGGTGGTCGGGCAGATGACGTTGATCGTGATGCCATCCTTGGCGACCTCCAGCGCGGCGGACTTCGCCAGGCCGATGACGCCCCACTTGGTGGCGTTGTATGCGGCCAGCTCTGGGATGCCCATGCGGCCTCCCATTGAGGAGGTCACGACGATCCTTCCGAATCGCTGCTGTCGCATCACCGGTATGGCCGCCCGCAGGGTGTGAAATGCGCCGGTCAGATTCGTATCGACCAACTGTTGCCACACCACGTCGCTGACGTCTACCAATTCACCGGTGCTGACGATTCCGGCGTTAGCCACCACGATGTCGAGGCTGCCCATGTCGGTGACCGTCTGCTTGATCGCGGCGCCGACCGCGGCCGAATCGCGCACATCCAGGGTGAGCGGCAAGCAGCGCCGACCCAGCGCTTCGACCAGCTTCGCCGTCTCGCGGAGGTCGTCCTCGGTGCCTAAGGGGTAAGTCAGTTCGGCCATCGCGTCGGGCGCATCGGCTGCCACAATGTCGGCTCCTTCGGCCGCTAACGCCAACGCATGTGCGCGCCCCTGTCCCCGAGCCCCGCCGGTAATCAAGGCCACGCGTCCATCCAAGGCACCCATAGGAGGTTAAGTTACCAGCGGATACGGACGAGATTTTTGCAGTTCCGCTGCCTGTTCCATGAAATCGATTGCCCTCGGCCGCAATTCGGTGTTCTGCATGGATCGGGCACAACGACGCGTCCCTCACGATCGGGCTGGCCGCGAATGGCGGCTGTGCAAACCTCCCGGCCGCTATTGACGGCGGGTGGTGGCCTCCATAGAGTCAACTAGCTGATATCAACTACTTGACACTGTAGTCGACGCAGGAGATGGCGCCATGGAATCACCGGAGCTTGCCCGTCCTTTCGCACCGCACCGTCAACGTGCCTATGTCGGTCTTCTTTCGGCCGTCGGTGTGGTCTTTGTCTTCATGACCATCGCTGAGGCCACCGGACTGCTGCCTCCGACGCTGACGGTCGACGTGGCTGCAAACCTGATCTTCGGCATCCCGGTGCTCCTGGTACCTCTCATCCTGTTCTGGAAGGCGCGCGGCGAGCAGCGATCACGTCTGCAGCTTGCGGCCGAACTAACGCTGATCTACGTACCTTTGACAGCGGGCAGCCAGCTGACATACGAGTTGCCATTCATACTTGGACACCCGTTCAACCTGTGGACGGCCACGACGGATCCCGGGTGGCGATGGCTGTGGTGGCAGTACGGCCTGGCCGACACTCGCTACCGCAGCGACGACCCGTGGATCTTCGGACTGGAGTTCGCCGCGGTGCCCGTCGGCATCATGCTCACGATCGTGTGGATGCGCTTGTTGCGCAAGGATTTACCCGACGAGTCACGGATCAAAAGTCTATGGTTGGTGTTCTTTGGCATCGCGGTGCTGCTCACCGGGACGGTCGTGTACTACGTCGCCGAGATCCGCGCCGGGTTCAGTGACATCGGCCAGGGCGCTTACGGTCTGTGGTTCAAGTTCGTCGTGGAGAACGTCCCCTACATGATCTTGCCGGTCTTCGTGCTTTATGCGGCGTACCTCCAGATCGACTACCTGACCAGACGCGCAGCAACAACAGGGACCGCCGCATCCGTCAGCGACGGGACCGAATCCGCGGCATCAGTGCCTGCATAGTTATTGCGGCTTCCATCGCAACAGCAGATTTCTCGGCATGATCGCGCCGCCGTCGCGCTGGTCGGAGTGGAGCCGATGACGGGAATCGAACCCGCGTATTCAGCTTGGGAAGCTGATGTTCTGCCATTGAACTACATCGGCATTGTCGCCAACGAAGGCTAACATCCGGCGGCAGATGCAGTGGTCAGGTACACCTAAGCGTGGATATCCGGTCAAATTTACAAAACTCACATTTATTATTTCGTTATTGCGCCGTAATGTGCTTTCCGTGGGTCGGCATGAATTAGCCAGAAAGCGGCGCAAGCGCCCGGTGGCCCTGGCTGCGGCGCTCGCCTCGGCGGCTGTGCTTTTCGCCGCGGCGGGAGATATCAGTCCATTTCCCGTCGCCCAAGCACCCAAGCCCGTAATTGGCGACGCCACCCCGTACTCCGTGGAAATCGTCGCCGCCGGCGCGAATATGCGGCACGGTGCGGCAGGCCTGGGCGCCCCCGATGCCCAGTCGGTGGCATCGCGGTACCACACCCGACCCCGTTTGTTGCCCGTCGGCGTCGCACCCGAGCAGGGACTGCAGGTCAGGACGATCTTGGCAGCCCGCAGTATCAGCGCGACGTTCCCCGAGATTCACGAAATCGGCGGCGTCCGACCGGATCCATTGCCGTGGCATCCCCTCGGTTTAGCCCTCGACATGATGATTCCGGACCCTGGTAGCGCCCACGGCATTGCGCTAGGCGACGCAATCGTCGCGTACGTAATGAAGAACGCGAGTCGATTCGGCATGCAGGATGCGATTTGGCGTGGTGTCTACTACACGCCCAATGGAGCGCAAGCCAGCCGACTCGGCCATTACGACCACGTCCACGTCACGACCACCGGCGGCGGATACCCCAAGGGTGGGGAAATGTATCTCGCGGACTGAAGCCGCAACGACTCGCTTATAGCAACCGATAGGCTCGTCGAGTGCTGCTCTCCGATCGTGACCTCAGGGCCGAAATCACCGCCGGACGGTTAGGCATTGACCCGTTCGACGACACTTTGGTGCAGCCCTCCAGCATCGACGTTCGCCTCGACTGCATGTTTCGGGTGTTCAACAACACCCGTTACACCCACATCGATCCCGCCAAGCAACAAGACGAGCTGACCAGCTTGGTGGAACCCGCTGCCGGAGAACCGTTCGTCTTGCACCCGGGCGAGTTTGTGCTCGGGTCCACCCTGGAGCTCATTTCGCTGCCCGAAGACCTCGCCGGGCGCCTGGAAGGCAAATCGTCCCTGGGCCGTTTGGGCCTGCTGACGCATTCGACCGCCGGGTTCATCGATCCGGGCTTCAGCGGTCACATCACCCTGGAGCTGTCCAATGTCGCCAACCTGCCGATCACGCTGTGGCCCGGTATGAAGATCGGGCAGCTGTGCATCTTGCGATTGACCAGCCCGGCTGAGCACCCCTACGGCAGTTCCAGCGTGGGATCGAAGTATCAGGGCCAGCGCGGCCCGACGCCGTCGCGGTCCTATCTGAACTTCATAAGTTCTACATAAGTTCTCCGGGGCGCTCGCACAGCTTCTGTGCGAGATGATTAGCTCGTCAATGATTTCCTCCTCCGCTCGAGCATCGCTCGGCTTGCACCACCTTTGGAGGGGTTGGTTTGGATATCGTGCTTGGAGTCTCGATGGCACCGGCTTCGGTCCAGATGGTTCTGGTCGAGGGCGAAAATGCCGACGGCGCATTGGTCGAAGAGGACGAGTTTGACGTCGCCGCTGTCGATGAAACGGACCCAACGGCGCTGCCGGATCGGGTGATCGCGGCAATCCTGGGCACCCGTGAAGGCGCGGCCGAGGCTGGCTTTGAACTGTCGTCCATCGGCGTGACTTGGACCGACCAGGTCGAGGCGGCCGTGCTGCGCGACGCGCTGTCGGCCTACAAGCTCGAGAACGTCATGCTGGTGTCGGCGTTCCTGGCCGCGACGGCGTTGGCGCAATCTGTTGGCGGCGCAATGGGTTACGAGCGTACCGCGGTACTTTTCGTCGAACCCGACACCGCGACACTGGCGGTCGTCGAGACCTCCGACGGTTCCATCATCGACGTCTATAAAGAACACATCGACGCCGAGTCCTACGACGAGGCCACCGCACAGCTCACCGGGATGATCTGCGATCTCGAGGACCTGGAATCGGCTCCGGGAGGGCTGTTTCTGCTCGGCTCGGGCGTCGACATCGCCTCGATCAAGCCGGCCCTGGACTCAGCGACATCACTCAGTGTGAGCGTGCCCGAAGAGCCGGAGACCGCGCTGGCTCGAGGGGCCGCGCTGGCGTCGGCGAATGCGCCGCTGTTCGCCTCATCGACCGCGGCCCTGGCCTACGCACAAGACCCCGGCACCGGCGCGGTCGACCCGCACGCCCTGCCCGAATATCTTTCCGCCCCTTACCTTTCCGCTGGCGATGGCTTCGGTGATGACGAGTTCGCCTACAGCCTGGTGGCCGACGACGACGCTGACGCGCCGACCGTCGTCATCAAACGGATCCAACCGCGTCGCAAGCCGGTCCTGCTGCTCGGTAGCGCGGCGGCGGTGGTAGCCATCAGCGCTGTGGTGGCGCTCGAGATCGCACTGGCGATCGGCATTCGTACAACGAACGTGGCGGTGCAGCCCAGCCCGAGTCAAAACCTTATCGTCCCAGCGCAACAGGCTCCCGCGCCTGCGCAAGCCGAGGCGTCGGCCCCGAGGCCGAGAATTAGCCTGCCGGCGCCGATGGCGGCACCCCGGCCGTTCACCCCGCCAATCGCCGCGGCGTTGCCCGCTCCGCTTCCCGCAGCCCCGCCGGTGCCAGTGCCGGTGGTGGCGCCTCCGATCCTGCCTGTGCCCGCCGTGCATTTTCCTGCCCCGGTGCTAGGCCCGATGATGGACGCCCCGCCGTTCCTGTCGCTGCCGCAACGCGTTATGAGTATGCCGCCGCCGGTCCGGGTGCCGGAGCCGTCGTCGCCACCGGAAGGTGTTGGCACAGTTCCGCATTCGCCACCACATGGACTTCCTCCGCAGGGCTTGCCGCCGAATCAGGGTGGCGGACATGGTTCGTTCCCCGGTGCGGGCCCGGGCGGCGGTCCCTTCGGTGGTGGCGGCGAACCCAATGGTCCACCCCCGTTCGGCGGTGGCGGTCACGGTGGTGGCGGTCCGTTTGGTGGTGGTGAGCCGGCGGCTCCGCCTCCGTTTGGTGGTGGCGGTCACGGTGGTGGCGGCCCCTTCGGCGGTAGCGGTCCCTTCGGTGGTGGCGGTGAACCGCCCGCTGGGCCCGGCCCGTTTGGCGGTGGCGGTCACGCTGGCGGCGGCCCGTTTGGCGGTGGTGGTCCCTTTGGTGGCGGCGGCGGTATGCCCGCTAGCCCCGGGCCCTTCGGCGGTGGTGGTGGCGGCCCGTTCGGCGGCGGCGGCGGCGGTCCGTTCGGCGGTGGCGGACTGGGCGGCTTCGGCGGCGGTCACAGCGGTGGCGGTTTCGGCGGGGGCGGCGGTTTCGGCGGCGGCGGTCATAGCGGCGGCGGCTTCGGTGGCGGCGGGCACAGCGGTGGCGGCAGACACCATTGATCGGCTCGTTGTTGCAGCTCGGTTAACGGTTTACCCGCCCCGGGGCTGCCCGGGTAGGGTCGAAAATCGGGGAGGGGCCATAGATCTGCGGCGGAGTCCGCGTTGCTGTGGCGTGATTGTCAAAGGTGCGCTGTCGCGTGACTGGTGGGCGAGATAGCGAACTACAGGGGGAGTTAACGCAGTGGTAGGCGTCGTTCTTGGCGTCTCGACGGCGCCGACAGAGCTACGGATGGTGCTGGTCGAAGGGGAAAGCGCCGACGGAGTCATTGTCGACCAAGACAACTTTGACGTTTGCGGTGACGGGTCGCTGTCTACCGTGCCCGGTCAGGTGGTCTCGGCCATCTTGGGCACCAGGGAAGGCGCTACCGAGGGCGGCTATCGGCTGCTATCGAGCGGGGTTGCGTGCGCCGATCACAGAGAAGCCGCGCTGCTGCGCGACACTCTGATTGACCACAAGATCGAGAACGTCATGCTCGTTTCGGCATTTATGGCCGCGGCCGCGCTGGCCCAGGCTGTCGGTGACGCAACTTGCTACGCGCGCACCGCGCTGCTCTTTGTCGAGCCCTATACCGCGACCTTGGCGATGGTCAACACCTCTGACGGGTCGGTCTTTGACGTGCAGCGCAGACCGCTTTCCGACGACGAAGACCAGGCGGTGGCCGAGCTCGTCGAGATGGTTTCCGGTGCCGAATCGCTTGAAGCGGCCCCGGACGGCGTGTTCGTTGTCGGTTCTGGAGTGGACATCCCGCTGATCAAGCCGGCGTTGGACGCCGCGACTTCACTCGAGCTATCGGTGCCCGAAGAGCCCGAGATGGCGCTGGCCCGCGGCGCAGCGCTGGCATCGGCGAACGCGCCCTTGTTCGCGTCATCCACTGCCGCCCTGGCTTACGCGCAGGACCCCGGTACCGGCCAGGTGGACCCGTTGTCGTTCGCCGGGTACCTACCTGAAAACCGTTTTGCTCCAGAGCATTTCGTCGATGTGGACAAAGGCCACGCCAACGTCGCCTACAGCGCGGTGCCGGACGAAGACGTCGTCGCTCAAACCGCAATCGGTTTGGATGAGCGGGTGCAGCGGCGCAAATCCATCCTGCTGGTTAGCAGCGTGCTGGCGGTGATATTCATCAGTGCGGTTGTGGCCCTTGAGATTGCGCTGGCGATAAGTATTCGCCCCACTGTCGCCCTGCGGCCGAGCCCCAACGAAAATATCGTCGCCCCAGCCCATCCCGCGCCCGCTCCGCCCCAGGTTTCTGTTCCCGCGCCGAGGGTCGAGACACCTAGGCCGCTCTCGATGCCTCATCCGTTGAATCCGCCCGGCATCGCTCCGTTGCCCGCGGTGGTGCCGGTGCCTGTGGTACCGCCGCCGGTGTTCGTGCCCATACCCCGTGCGCCGATTCCCCGAGCTGGAGTGCCCGGAATGCCGGGTCGCGGCGGTCTCTTTGGTCCCTTCGGTCGCGGGCCGCTCGGGGGTGGTCCGTTCGGTGGCGGCCACGGCCCCTTCGGCGGTGGCCCCTTTCGCGGTGGGCCTGGTCCCCGCGGCCCGTTCGGCGGTGGGCCTTTCGGTGGCGGTCACGGGCCCTTTGGGGGTGGGCCGTTCGGGGGTGGCCACGGCCCCTTCGGTGGAGGTCACGGGCCGTTCGGCGGTGGCCACGGCGGCTTCGGCGGCGGTCCCTTCGGTGGTGGTCACGGTGGCTTCGGGCACCGCTAGCCGCGACTTCGGGCCCCGGACTCGACTCGGCGGATGGGCGTAAAATCGAGATTTAGGGGAATACAGGTGGTAACCGCGATGTCGGGCCTTTGGGCTGGCGTTTGCACGGACGATGCTCCTGATATCAACGGCTAGCAAACGATTGGGGGAGGAGCTTTGGACACCGTACTTGGTGTGTCGATGGCGCCAACAGCAGTCAGAATGGTGCTGGTCGAAGGCGAGAACGGCGACGGCGTCACCGTCGATGAGGACAACTTCGATGTTGCCGCTGATGACGATGCGGCAACGTTTTCGGCTGCCGATCAAGTAGTTTCGGCGATCCTGGGAACTCAGGAAGGCGCAGCCCAGGGCGGTTATCAGCTGACGTCCACGGGAGTCACCTGGACAGACCCTATCGAGGCTGCCGCCCTGCGCGATGCCTTGGCCGCGCACAAGGTCGAGAACGTGATGTTGGTCTCGGCCTTCCTGGCCGCGGCCGCACTGGCCCAGGCGGTGGGCAGCGAAACCAACTACGCCCAGACCGCGCTGTTGTTCATCGAACCCGATTCCGCGACCTTGGCGATCGTCGACAGCTCTGACGGGTCGATTGCCGACGTGCTTCGGCAGGCCCTGCCCGAGGACGACGACGCGGCGGTGGCTCAACTAGCCACGATGGTGTCCAGCGCCGAGACGCTGGAAACGCGCCCCGGCACCGTGTTTGTCGTCGGCTCGGGCATCGATATCCCATTGATCAAGCCGACGCTGGAGGCAGCGACCACGCTGCCGGTCACGGTCCCTGAAGAGCCGGAGACCGCGCTCGCCCGGGGAGCCGCGTTGGCCTCGGCGAACGCGCCGCTCTTCGTGTCGTCGACGGCGGCACGCGCCTACGCTCAGGATCCCGGTACCGGCGCCGTTGACCCGTTGGCGTTTGCCCCTACCTACTTCGACGTTCCGGATCACGGCGACGACGCCCTCGCGTACAGCGCTGTGGCTGACGACTTCACCGGCGCGCACACCTTCACCGGCGCGCACACCGCCGCGACCGAGTTCATCGGCGCTGACTATCGCGAGCGCCGGTCCTTCGGACTGGTTGGAAGCGCGGTCGCGGCGATATTCATCGTGGGTGTGGCCGCGTTGGTCGTGTCGCTGGCGATCGCGATCCGGCCAACGGCCGGGGTGAAGCCCGTTCCAGGTCAGAACGTCGTCGCGCCCGCTCAAGGGTTACCGGCTCCCGCAGCCGCGCCCGCGGCTCCGGCGGCTCCCGCGCCGGCGCCCATTGCTGCTCCGGTTCCCGTTCCTGCGCCCGAAGCGGCTCCGGCCCCGGTGCCTGCTCCTATTCCTGCGGCTCCCGCGCCTATTCCGGTGCCAGCGGCTCCCGCGCAGATCCCGGATGTTCCGGCGCCCGCTCCGCCGCCCGTGGCGGCACCCATTCCGGTGCCGATTCCGCTTCCTATACCTCCGATCATCGGTGCGCCCGGTCTCCCGTTCGGACCTGGCGGCGGTCCCGGCGGCGGGTATCCCGGTGGTCCTGGCCGCGGTGAATACCCTGGTGGCGAGGGTCCCGGGCGTGGTCCCGGGGGCTTCCCCGGCGGTGGCGGCGGCTTCCCGGGCGGGGGCGGCCACGGCGGCGGCATCCCCGGGTTGCCTGGTGGCGGCGGCGGGGGCTTCCCCGGTGGCGGCCACGGTGGCGGCGGTTTCGGTGGCGGCGGCCACGGCGGATTCGGGCATCGGTAGCTGTTACGCGACCTCGGGGTTACCTAGTCACCTCCCGTTTGCCTCCCGCTCAGCGCAGCGATGCAGTTAGCTCATCGCGGCCACCTACACCGTGTGTATGCGATGCACCGTTTTCGGCACCGGGTACCTGGGGGCCACGCACGCGGTCGGTATGGCGCAACTGGGACACGAAGTCGTCGGGGTCGACATTGATCCGGGCAAAGTGGCCAAGCTCGCCGCGGGTGATATCCCGTTCTACGAGCCCGGTCTGCGCGAGCTGTTGGTCGACAACCTGACGGCCGGGCGGCTGCGGTTCACCACCGACTACGACATGGCCGCCGAATTCGCCGACGTGCATTTCCTTGGCGTTGGTACGCCGCAAAAGAAAGGTGCATACGGCGCCGACTTGTCTCATGTAAACGCCGTCATCGACAACCTGGTACCCAGACTGACCAGATCGGCTGTGCTGGTAGGGAAATCGACGGTCCCCGTGGGGACTGCCGCGGATCTTCGGCAGCGGGCGGCCGCGCTGGCGCCCCCAGGGGTCGACGTCGAAATCGCCTGGAACCCCGAGTTCCTGCGTGAGGGTTACGCCGTGCACGACACGCTGAACCCGGATCGCATTGTGCTTGGTGTACAAGAGGGTTCGGAGCACGCCGAGGCGGTTGTTCGCGAGCTGTACGCACCGCTACTCGAGGCCGGTGCACCGTTCCTGGTCACCGACCTGCAAACCGCGGAGTTGGTCAAAGTCTCAGCGAATGCCTTTCTGGCGACCAAGATTTCGTTCATCAACGCCATCTCCGAGGTGTGTGAGGCGGCCGATGCCGACGTCACGCTGTTGGCCGATGCGCTCGGATACGACCCGCGTATCGGACGCAAATTCCTCAACGCCGGCTTGGGTTTTGGAGGTGGCTGCCTGCCCAAGGACATCCGCGCGTTCATGGCCCGCGCCGGCGAACTGGGAGCCAACCAGGCGCTGACGTTCCTGCGCGAGGTAGACAGCATCAACATGCGCAGGCGCACCAAGATGGTCGAACTGGCCACCGCCGCGTGCGGCGGCTCGCTGCTCGGCGCGAACATCGCGGTGCTGGGCGCAGCCTTCAAACCGGAATCCGACGATGTCCGCGATTCCCCCGCGCTCAACGTCGCGGGTCAACTGCAGCTCAACGGCGCCGCGGTCAACGTCTACGACCCGAAAGCCTTGGAAAACGCCCGTCGTCTGTTCCCCACACTGAATTACGCGGTGTCGGTGACCGAGGCGTGTGAAGGGGCCGACGCCGTCTTGGTGCTCACCGAGTGGCCGGAGTTCACTGAACTCGATCCGAACGACTTGGCCGATCGGGTGCGCGCGCAGGTCGTCGTCGACGGCCGCAACTGCCTCGACGCCGAACGCTGGAAGCAGGCCGGCTGGCGAGTGTTCCGGCTCGGAGCGCGGCGGCCCTAGACCTGGCGAGTAGCCTGACCCCGTGGATTACCCGGCTGCATTTCTCGCCGAAAACCGCGCCTTTTCGGAACTTTTCCAGGACGCCGACAACACCACGCCGGTGCCGACCTGCCCGGACTGGAATCTCGACCAACTGTTTCGCCACGTCGGCCGTGGCGATCGCTGGGCGGCGCAGATCGTGCGCGATCGACTCGACCATGCCCTCGATTTCCGCAGCGTCGAAGCGGGTAAACCGCCGCCCGACCGGGCAGATGCGATCTCCTGGTTACACGGCGGAGCGCAGCGGCTTCTCGACGCCGTCGAGTTCTCGGGCGTGGAAACGCCGGTATGGACTTTCCTTGGCACCCGTCCGGCGAACTGGTGGATCCGACGGCGGCTGCACGAGACGGCAGTGCACCGGGCCGACGCCGCCATCGCCGTGGGAACCGACTTTGCACTCGCCCCCGATGTGGCGGCCGACGGGATCACCGAATTCCTCGAGCGGATCGCGATCCAGGCCGGGCGCGGGGGCGCCCCGCTGCCGTTGGACGACGGCTACACCCTGCATCTGCACGCCACCGATCCCGGACTGGGCGAAGCCGGCGAATGGACGGTCAACCTCACCGGGGACGGCCTCACCTGGTCACATGAACACGGCAAAGGCAGCGTGGCGCTGCGCGGCGGCGCCGTCGAGTTGCTGCTGGCCATGGCCCGGCGGATCTCCGTCGTCGACACCGGTATCGAGGTGTTCGGCGACCACGCAGTGTGGCAAACCTGGCTCGATCGCACACCGCTCTAGCAGGCACACGGTAATTTGCAGACCATGACTACATCGGAGATCGCCACCGTGCTGGCTTGGCACGATGCCCTCAATGCCGCCGACATCGACACTCTGGAGACCTTGTCCAGCGACGACATCGACATGGGCGAGGCACACGGAGCCGCGCAGGGCCACGAGGCGCTGCGCAGATGGGCCACCTCGACCCGGGTGGCGACGGAACTCGGCCAGATGTATGTGCACGACGGCGTCGTGGTCGTCGAACAAAAGGGCAACACCCCCGATGTCGCCAACACCGCGTTGGCATTCCGGGTGGTGCACGATCACGTCACCTCGGTCTTCCGTCACGACAACCTGGCGTCAGCACTGGCAGCAACCGAACTCACCGAGTCCGACCTCGTCACGTAGCGCCCGATCGAGGCATTAGGAGCCACGCATGCGCGGAATCATCTTGGCCGGCGGCTCAGGCACCCGCCTGCATCCCATCACCATGGGCATCAGCAAGCAGTTGCTGCCGGTCTACGACAAGCCAATGATCTACTACCCGCTGTCGACGCTGATGATGGCCGGCATCCGCGACATCCTGGTGATCACCACCCCCCACGACGCCGACGGCTTTCAGCGACTCCTTGGCGACGGGTCGCAATTCGGCATCAACCTCACCTATGTGCAGCAGGATAAGCCCGACGGGCTGGCGCAAGCATTCATCTTGGGCGCCAAGCACATTGGCAATGATTCGGTGTCTTTGGTGTTGGGCGACAACATCTTCTACGGGCCCGGGCTTGGTACCCACCTCACTCGCTTCCAATCCATCAGCGGCGGAGCGATTTTCGCTTACTGGGTGGCCAATCCGTCGGCCTACGGTGTCGTCGAATTCAGCGATGACGGCATGGCGCTGTCGCTGGAGGAGAAACCCGAAACGCCGAAGTCCAAGTACGCGATACCGGGCCTGTATTTCTATGACAACGAGGTGATCGAGATCGCCAAGAGCCTCAAGAAATCGGCGCGTGGCGAATACGAGATCACCGAGGTCAACCAGATCTATCTCAACCGCGGACGGCTGGCGGTCGAGGTGCTCGCCCGCGGGACGGCGTGGCTGGACACCGGCACGTTCGACTCGCTGCTGGACGCCAGCGACTATGTCCGCACCCTGGAGCGACGGCAGGGATTGAAGGTCGGCGTTCCCGAGGAGATTGCCTGGCACCAGGGCTGGATCAGCGACGAGGAGATGGCGGCGCGGGCGCACACCATGGTCAAGTCCGGGTATGGCCGCTATCTGCTGGAGCTGCTGGAACGCGGCTGACCCCAGTCGGTTTGGCCAGCACCGCGGCGATCGCCGTCGTCAACGGCACCGACAACGCCAG
>Ga0208987_1000091_pt1 | contig 20232 bp, 18 predicted proteins | sample MedBloCARef_O2_FD_187845 | JGI IMG/M metagenome (GOLD analysis project Ga0208987, IMG submission 187845) | Forest soil microbial communities from El Dorado National Forest, California, USA - Mediterranean Blodgett CA Ref_O2 (SPAdes) (version 2) | ecosystem: Environmental > Terrestrial > Soil >... | reverse complement strand
GTGGCCGCCGGTGACCAGGTCATGCACGCCCAGGATCGCCGTGATGCGTCCGGGCGCGGAATCGACATCGTCGACGGTGCTGATCGCGGCGGTGACGGCGGCATCGGCGCGGGCCACCGCCACCGCGGCACCTCCGGTCGCCGATCCGTCGCGCCCGGCGAGCAAAGTGCCCGAACCGTGTGGCGCCAGCGCGGCGGAGAACCGGGCCACGCTGACCCCTTGATTACCGGCGTCTTGAGGCAACCCGCCGCCAGTGACGATCAGCGCGGCGTTCGCCGGCCCCAGGTGATCGCTGGGTTGATAGGTGACGAAGCCGGTGTCGCGCAGTGTCGCCATGACGGTGTCGCGCTGCAAGTCGTCGACCGGCGGGATGGCCGCGTTGGCGTTGATCAGCAGGGCGATGCCCAGTAGGTCGCCGGCTTGCGAACCCTGATCGACGAGCTTGGTGCTCAGCTGCTGGCCGGCGGGCAGCACCGACGAGTTCACTACGGTTCGTAGTTTCTCCGCGGAGTTGGCGTCGACGAACTCCTGGGTCAGTGACACCGTGCCGGTGAGCGTGCCGCCGGCTTGCCCGATGATCTTCGAGACCGCGGCGACATCGTCGTCTTTTGCATCCGGCGTGCGGAACACCACCACCGACTTGCCGGCCAGTGCGTCATGAACTATCCGGCCGATCAGTTGGGTATCGAAATTGTTTGCCGCACTAAGCTTTTCGTTCAGTACGTTTTTCTGGTCATTTAGCCCGTTGATTTGGGTGTAGAGGTCGCGCTTCTCAGCACGCAGGCTGGACAGCAGGGTGTCCGACAAGAATCCGGACCCCAGCACAACTCCCACCGCCAACGCCAAGAAGACCGCGGCCAGTGAAAGAGCATGTTGACGTAACGAGATCATGAACGCACCGTCCTAAGGAACTAAGCGATCAGGTGCTGTATCCACAGGTAAAAGTGGTTCCAGTAGTTGGTGACCCAGTGCATCACCGCACCATCGGTGCGGGACACCCACAGGGCAACGATGACGGCGATCAGCATCGTGAGGGCTAACAGCGCGATGGCGCCGGCCGAGATGTGGTTGCGGTAGAGAGTAGAGACCGCCTTGGCGGACACCACCTTCTCACCGACCCGGAGCCTGGTCAGGAAAGTGGACGGGTTGCTCTGGGTCCGCGTCCTGTCGAAGAATGTCTCGATGTTGGCGGTGTGGCCGGCCGTCACGAGTAGCGCTGCGCCGTGGTGGTCGGCCAGCAGCAGTGCCAAGTCGACTGCAGAGCCCGCGGCGGGAAACGTCATCGCTCCCACGCCGAGATCCTGGATCCGTTCCAACCCGGGGGCGTGACCGTCGGCATCGGCGGGCAACACCACCTGAGCACCGCACTTGAGGACTTCGTTGCTGATCTCTTCGGGATCACCGACGATGAGCTGCGGGCGATAACCCGCCTTCCGCAAGACATCTGCGCCGCTGCCCACACCAATGAGCACCGGCTGGTACTCCTTCATAAACGGCTTGAGCGATTTCAGATCGTCTTCGGCGCTGGGCTCGTCGGCGACGATCACCACATGGCGCCGACGCAAGTCGAGGTCGATATCGGGGATACCGATACCGTCGATCAATAGCGGGCTCTCACTTTTGATGAACTCAATTGTGTTGCCGGCGAACGCCTCCAGGTGAGCGGCCAGGCCGCTCTTGGCCTCCCGCATGAGGTCGGCGATGTCGTGGTCGGTGCGTTCGGTGCCGCGGATCAGCCGGCGCTCACCGGCATACACCCCACCCTCGTGCAGGCGGATCTTGGCGCCGTCCTTGATCTTCTTGAAGATCTCCGGTCCGGTCTCGTCGATCAGGGTGACCCCGTTGTTGACGAGGACCTCCGGGCCCATGTTGGGGTACCGGCCCGAGACCGATGGCGATGCGTTGATGACGGCGGCGACGTCGGCTTCTACCAGCGCATCTGCGGTGATGCGGTCCAGGTCCAGGACGTCGAGCACCACGATGTCCCCGGGGCACACCCGACGCAGCAGTCGGTCGATATTCCGGTCGACCCGCGCGGTGCCAGTTAGCCCCGGCCGGGAGGTGTTACGCGAAAGCAGCCCAGACATCTTCATGGGGGGATTCTGGCCGCGAAGCGCGGCTGGGGCGTGGAGGCGCGCCGTAACATCTGCCCCAGAAGTTATCTAGAGTCACAACTGTCACAGACCCATGTCGCTATGGTCTCGGATGCCGCTCGGCGGTGTCGGTGCTCAGATCTGATCGCCCTGGGCCGCGTCGAGCAGTTCGCGGGCGTGCGCGCGACCGCTGTCGGATTCGCCCAATCCCGCCAGCATGCGAGCCAGCTCGGCCACCCGCTCGTCGTCGGCGACCCGCCGCACCACGCTGGTCCCCCGCGGTCCGGCGCCATGCACCACCAGGTGCACGTCCGCGTACGCCGCGACCTGTGGCAAGTGCGTCACGACGATGACCTGGTGGGTGCGCGCCAACCGTGCCAACCGCCGCCCGATCTGCACCGCCGCGCGGCCGCCGACGCCGGCGTCGACCTCGTCGAACACCATCGTGGTGCCCGCGGCCGACGCGGCCAGCACCACCTCCAGTGCCAGCATGACCCGGGACAACTCACCGCCGGACGCGCTCTTGGCCAGCGGCAGTTCGGTCATCCCGCGGTGCGCCGCGAAACCGAACTCGACCTGATCGACACCGTCGGCGCCGGCCCGGGCCAACTCGCCCGAGGGCAGCGTGAGCGCGGCCGGATCATCCGGGCCAGGCGCGACATCGATGATCACGTCGATGGTGAATTGCGCATCGGCCATCGCCAGCCCGGACAGCTCGGCAGTCACCGCCTTGGCCAGTCGCTTAGCCGCCTTGCTCCGGAGACCAGTGAGATCAGTTGCGGCTGAGGCTAATTCGATAGCAAGCTGGTCGGCGCGGCGTTCGAGCGCCGCGAGTCCTTCCTCGGAGACGTCGAGCTGGGCGAGCCGGTCGCGCGATTCGGCCGCCCACCGCAGCACTCCGTCGATATCGGCCGCGTACTTGCGGGTCAGCGTCCGCAGCTCGGCCTGCCGGGCCAACTTGGATTCCAGCGCGCTGGCATCCACAGGCAGCTCTTCCAGGTAGGAACCGAGCTCGTGGCCCACGTCCGTGACCACCATCAGCGCCTCGCGGATCTGCCCGGCCAACGCCTGCAGCTTGGCGTCATCCGTCGATTCCAGTGCGGCCCTTGCCCGCCCCAGGCTGTCGACGACGGTTGCGCCGGCCACGTCGTCGAGTTCTGCGGTGAGTTCCGCGCGCGCGGTGGCGGCGGCCTCGCGCAGGGTGTCCAGTTCGGAGAGCCGCACGATCTCGGCGACCAGGGCATCGTCTTCACCGGGTTGCGGATCCACGGCAACGATCTCGTTGAGCCCGAAGTTGAGCCGGTCCGCCTCCAGCGCGAGCTCCCGCATCCGGCCCCGGCGGTCCAGGAGGTCGCGGCGTGCCGACAACCACGCTTCACGGACTTTGCGATACCGCTCGAGCGCAGCAGCGGCCTTCGCGAAGCGGTCCAGCGCGCCGCGCTGCTCCTCGGACCGCATCAACCGCAACTGGTCGTTCTGGCCGTGCAGGGTCAGCAGTTCGGTAGTGAAGTCGCCCAACGATTTCGCGGGCACACTGCGCCCGCCGAGGTAGGCTCGCGAAGGCCCGTCACGGCTGACCGAGCGCAGCGCGATGACGCTGCCATCCTCGTCTCGTTCGGCGCCCGACGCATCCAGCATCTCGTCCAGTTGCGCGATCGCGGCGTCGTCGAGATCGGTTGTGGTGAAACGACCTTCAACGACCGCCCGGTCGGCTCCCGACCGCACCCGGTTGGCGTCGGCGCGGGCGCCGCCGAGTAGCTGCAATCCGGTCACCACCATGGTCTTACCGGTGCCGGTCTCGCCGGTGAGGACGGTCAGGCCGCGGCCGAACTCACCGACCGCGGCGCTGATGGCGCCCAACGAGTCGATGCGTATTTCAGTCAGCATTCAGTCAGCACCCGAGCAGCGATGTTACTTCCCGCGCCAACCGGTCACCGGCAACCGGAACTTGCGCACCAAGCGGTCTGTGAACGGCGCGCTATCCAGCCGCGCCCATTTCACCGGTGTGCCACAGCGTTTCACCTCGAGCCGTCCGCCCGCCGGCAGCAGCATTTCGCGGCGGCCGTCGCAGAACACCAGGGCGTCGTTGCCGCTGGCCTCGATCTCGATGGCGATGGTGGCGTCCGGACTGGTGACCATTGGCCGACCGAACAGCGCGTGAGCGTTGTTGGGCACCACCAGGATCGCTTCCAAGTCCGGCCACAGCACTGGCCCGCCCGCCGAGAATGCGTAGGCGGTCGATCCGGTCGGCGTCGACACCAGCACTCCGTCACAGCCGAACGTCGAGACCGGGCGCCCTTCGATTTCGACGACCACGCCGAGCACACCCAGCCGCGGGCCCTTCTCCAGGCTGGCTTCATTGAGTGCCCAGCCCTGATCGATGACGCTGCCGCCCTCGCGCACCATGATATCGAGCGTCAAGCGCTCTTCCACCCGGTAGCTCCTGGCGACAACGTGCTCGAGTACGGAGTCGAGGGCCTCCGCCTCGGCTTCGGCCAGAAAACCGATCCGGCCCAGGTTGATACCCAGCACCGGGATGTCGGCGTTGCGGGCCAGCTCCGCGGCACGCAGGAAGGTGCCGTCGCCACCGAGCACCAGCACCAGCTCACAGCCCTCGGCCGCGTCGGGCTCGGCGTCGACCACCTCGATTTCGACGCCCATTGCCCGCATATCGTCGGGACCCACGTGCAGCGATCCCCTGTCGACCGCTTCGGCGGAGAGCACCCGAAGCGAAATTCCGTTGTCGCCCAACACTTTTTGCACACGGTTTGCGGTTTCGGTGGCTTCTTCTCGTCCGGTGTGCACAACCAACAGGACCGTTCGTGGCGCGCTGTGCTGATCACTCATTGCGGACCCTCGCTGATCGCGCGCTGCACCACAGCCGCCAGTCGGTCGGCGGACAGTGCCTGATCGGTCTCGGCGCGCAGCCACAGGAAATACTCGACATTGCCCGACGGGCCCGGCAGCGGACTGGCCGTGACATCGACGGCATTCCAGCCCAGCTCACCGGCTCGGCGTGCGACGGCCAGCACCGACTCGGCACGCAACGCGGGATCATGGACCACCCCGCCGGCACCGACCTGGCCCTTCCCCACCTCAAACTGCGGCTTCACCATGGGAACGATATCCGCGCCGGGATAGGCGCATCCAGTCAGCGCGGGCAACACGGTGGCCAACGAGATAAACGACAGGTCGGCGACGATCACGTCGACCTGTCCGCCGATCGCCTCCGGTGACAAGTCACGCGCATTGGTCCGCTCGACCACCATCACCCGCGGATCCGAGCGCAACGACCAGGCCAACTGGCCGTAGCCCACATCGGCGGCAACCACCTCGACCGCGCCACGATCCAGTAGAACCTCGGTGAAACCCCCCGTGGAGGCGCCGGCATCCAGGCAACGACGGCCCGTAATGGGAATCCCGAAGGCGTCCAGCGCACCGATGAGCTTGTGCGCTCCGCGCGATACCCAGCTGCGTTCGCCGTCGTCGGCGACGATCAGGGCCGAGGTGACGGCGACGGCAGTGGCAGGCTTGACCGCGGGCATGCCGTCGATGCTGACCTTTCCCGCGCCGATCAGTTCCGCCGCCTGTTGACGAGACCGGGCGAGGCCGCGCCGAACCAGCTCGGCGTCAACGCGGGCGCGTCGAGGCATCCGCGCACTCAGCCCTTCTCCGCCGATTCCAGCGCCTGCAGCAGGATGTCGTGCGCCTCGGAAAGACGACGGGCGATCTCATCGAGCTCGGCCAGCGACGGCCCATCCTCCGGGTATCCCGGGTTTTCCGGGTCCCCGGGCTTCGGCAGCTGTGCGAGCAGGGCATCGATATCAGCGCGAATCTGATCAGGATCGATTGTCATGGGGTTTCTACGCTAGTCACCCGTTAGTCGTCCTGCAGCAGAGACCAGCGCTGCAGCGCGTCGCGCGTCGCGCCGTCGGCGGCTTGGATGCGCACCGGTTGCTCGTCGAGATCGGGGCTTTGCGCACTCCACACGGCGCTGGCGACTGCGCGCACGATCGACAACCCGTCTGGGTCTTCGCCGCCATCACCGCTGACCGTCGCCGCCTGATCACCGACCTCGACCTGCCAGCCCGGCTGCGGCCCCACCGCGAGCAGCTTGCCGTCCTGCCGCAACGAGCGCAGGTCATGGCCGATGTAGGTGGGCCGCTGCTCGGGTCGGGCGAAGACCGCGTCCCGCGCGTTATTGACCCCGGTGAGCACCATCAAGCTGGGGAATTGGACGGCGTTGGCGCCCTCGATATCGGTGTCCAACCGGTCGCCGATCACCAGCGGTGCGCGAAAGTCGCCGCGTGCCACCGCATCTCGCAACAGCGGTGGCGCCGGCTTGCCCGCAACTTTCGGTTCGGCGCCGGTCGCGGCTCGCAGCGCTGCCACCAGGGACCCGTTGCCGGGCAACAGGCCCCGCTCGGTGGGCAACGTGGCGTCGATGTTGGCTGCCACCCACAACGCCCCGGCCCGGATGGCCAGAGCGGCCTCGGCAAGCTCGGGCCAACCGATGGTCATGGACAGCCCCTGGACGACGGCGACGGGCTTGTCGTCGAAGCTACGCACCGGGCGCAGTCCCACGGCGGAAATTTCGTCGGCCAGCGACTCGGTACCGACGATCAGCACCGGCGAGTCCGGCGCAAGCTCATCGGCGAGCAGGTGCGCGGCGCTCTGGGCGCTGGTGACGACGTCCTCGGCGGCGACGGTGAAGCCGAGGTCGCGCAGGTGCGTGGCCACTTCGTCGGCGCTGCGCGAGGCGTTGTTGGTGACATAAAGCTTGCGGCTGCTCACCTCGGCCAGCGTCTGCACCGCGCCCTCGGTGGGCTGGCGGCCACGGAACACCGTGCCGTCCAGGTCTATCAGCAGGCAATCATATTCCTGCGCAATGGGTTTCATTTAATTCAATCCCGGCACTTGATCCGGCCCCGCGACGTCAGCCAAGCTCGCTGACCCGCTCTTCGGCATCGGTCACGCCTTCGACATCGGCGGCCGCCGAATGCAGAAACCATTGCAGCGCCTCGTCGTCGCGGCCCAGCGCCAGCAGGGTGTCGGCGTATGCGTAGAACAACCGGGCGGCCGTCGAGCCGTTGCGGCTTGGGTCCAACTGCGGGGTGGACAACACGGTCAGCGCCTGCTCCAGCTGCCCGAGATCGGAGCGCGCGCCAGCGGCAACCATGCGCAATTCGTCGGCGTCGTCACCGCTGAGGTCGGCCGCCTCGGGACTGCGTGCCAGTTCGATGGCCCGTTCCGGACGGCCGAGGCCACGCTCGCAATCGGCGATCAAGGCGAACAGCGACGACTTGCTGCCCATCCTGCGGGCGGCGCGCAATTCGGCCAGTGCCTGGGCCCAATCTCCGCAGTGGTAGGCGGCGATTCCGACAGCTTCGCGGACCGCGGCGATCCTGCTGGTCCTGGCGCGGGCCGCGCGGGCGTGGTCAAGCGCGGCTTCCGGGTCCTCGTCGAGCAGTTCACCGGCAGCGACCAGGTGGCGAGCCACCGTGTCAGCGGTAGCACGGTCCAGGGTGCTCAGCTCGCGCCGGATTTCGGGCGCCAGTTGCCGGGCGTCCACCTCCGGCGGTATGTCAGGCCCGGGTGGCACCGCGCGATCGGAGTCGCGGGGATTGCTTCGCGGCTGGGCTTGTCGCGCACGGCCGGGACCGGACCAGCGGGTTTCACGCTCGGTGCGCGGCCCGCGTCGCGATTCGCTCCCAGACGCCGTACGCGGTCGCCGTTCGCCGCCATGACGCTGATTATCGTCGACCACGCGTGCCGTCCACCTCGATTACTCCTGCCCCTGCAAACCCCCTGCAAAGGATACGGGCACCACGAAGCCGGCCAACCCGGCCGAGCTAGCTCTGGAACCGGTTGGGCAGCAGTGGTGCGATCATCGCAGGACAGTATGTCGCGATCGCGACGATGGTGAAGATTCCCGCTGACTTCTGAGACATGCCATTGCCGATCGCCATCTTGGCGACAACCGAGTCGAAATCCCCGCCCGGCTGGACCAGCATCGGACAGACTGATTGCCCCGCGGCCGTGGTGGTCGCCGGCTGGCTATAGGTGACTCCGGCAGCCGTCAGCGCGTTGAGGAAGGAGTTGCCGATCATGTCGGCGCGGATGGGAGCCGCCAGCGTCGCCGCCGCGGCAGCCAAAGTCGCGGTCAGGGCGATCAGCCACAGCGTGGTCGTCTGTATCTTGGCGGCGCAAATCACTGGGATAAGACTGGCCAATAAGAGTCACGACTGCAACACGGTGCGGTAAAGGTTTGCACACCGACGCGTTTTGGGGGAATTACACCGATGGGATCTGGTGCATCATGCCGGGCTTCTGCCTGGCTGTCCTCCGATGGCGGACAACGGAATTCCACCGCGGATTCAGCCGTTCGTGGGATAGCGGGACGCCCCAACCCGGCGGAAAATAGTTGGTGCAGCGGGGATCTCGTCGCTCCTTCCCTCGAGCCTCCCCCTCCTCGAGATCGGCCTCCCCCGCCGAGACGAGATCCCCGCTGAGTACTAAACCCTTTGGATCCCGGCGATGTTGCGCTTGCCGCGGCGCACAACCAGCCACCGGCCATGCAGGAAATCCGAGGCCTGGGGCGCCCATTCGTCGCTCTCGATGCGAACGTTGTTGACCGAAACGCCGCCCTCACCGATCGTCCGTCGGGCAGCACCCTTGCTGGCCGACAGGCCGCTGGCCACCAACAAGTCGACGATCCCGTCCGGAGCACCGGCTTTCAGCTCGGCGACCGAAGCCTCATGCAAGGCTGCGGCCAGCGTCGCCTCGTCCAGGCGATCCAGGTCACCCTGGCCGAACAGGGCCCGGCTGGCGTGTTCGACGGCCTCGGTGGCCGCCTCGCCGTGCACCAAGACGGTGAGCTCGGTGGCCAGCCGGCGTTGGGCAGCACGCTGTTGCGGACGTTCTTGAGTCGCAAGCTCCAGCTCGGCAAGCTCGTCGGCCGACAAGAACGTGAACCACCGCAGGTAGCGGATCACGTCAGCATCGGCGGTGTTGACGAAGTACTGGTACCACGCATACGGGCTGGTCAGCTCCGGGTCCAGCCACAGACTGCCGCCGCCGGTGGATTTGCCGAACTTGGTGCCATCGGCGGCGGTCACCAGCGGAACGGTCAACGCATGCACGCTCGCACCGAGCTTCTGGCGGACCAGACGGACGCCGGCGATGATGTTGCCCCACTGATCCGACCCACCGATCTGCAGCGCGCAGCCATGTCGTCGGTGCAGTTCGACGTAGTCATTGGCCTGCAGCAGCATGTAGCTGAATTCGGTGTAGGAGATCCCGTCGCCCTCCAGCCGCCGCCGCACGGTGTCGCGGTCCAGCATCACGTTGACCGAGAAGTGCTTGCCAACATCGCGCAGGAACTCGATCGCCGACATGGCCTGGGTCCACTCGAGGTTGTTCTCAATGATCGCGCCGGTGGGCGAGCCGTCGAAGTCGACGAACCGCTCCAGCTGGCCGCGGATCCGCTGCGTCCATTCGGCGACGGTGTCGGCCTCGTTGAGGGTGCGCTCACCGATGTCGCGCGGGTCGCCGATCATGCCGGTGGCGCCGCCGGCGAGCACGATCGGGCGGTGTCCGGCTCGCTGAAAGCGCCGCAACGCCAGCAGCGGCACCAGGTGTCCGGCGTGCAGGCTGGGCGCGGTGGGGTCGAAGCCGGCGTACACCGTCGTCGGCCCGCGCCGGGTTTCGGCGGCCAGCGCGTCGAGGTCGGTGGACTGCGCGATCAGCCCCCGCCAGGCCAGCTCGTCGAGGATCTCAGCAGACATCCCGCAAGACTCTAGTCGCTGGTCCCCCGGGCCAGCCGGACGACGAGCGTCGACTTGTGGGTGCGGTTTCGCGGCTTTCTGGCCCGCCAACTCGACGTTCGACGCCGGTGCGGTTAGTCGCTTGCGCCCGGGGCCGGTGCACGCGGGCTGCGACGGTACGCCGAGACCTCCGGCCGGCCGGCCAGCCACAACCGCCATGGCCGATCGGCGGCTTTACTGACCCCGACGCGGGGGCCGGCCACTGCGCCGGGCGGCTCGCTCAGCGCGAGCGTCACCGGGCTGGCGGGATCGAAAAGATCAATCATGTTGTCGGACATAGCGATTCCTAGCGCCGAACAAAGGTTTCCCGGGCCGCGCGCCAGCGCGACTTCGCGAATCGCCTCGCCGCGGCGGATCTGGGCGACATCGACGCCGTCCTCGACCGCGACCGCCCTGAGCAAAACCGCAGCGGCCGTGCCCTCGGGTCCGCACGAGACATTGGCGCACACGTGGATACCGTGGCTGCGGTAGGTGTAGAGGTGCCCCGGGGGCCCGAACATGACCCCATTGCGCGGGCTGCGACCCCGGTACGAGTGCGCCGCGGCATCCGGCCAGGGACCATCGGGATCGCCTCCGTAGGCCTCGACCTCGACGACGATCCCGCTCACCCCCCGCCCGGTGAGGGTGGCGCCAAGCAGTCGGTGGGCGGCCTCGACCGGGTCGACGAGCAATTGGTCTGCCGCCGCGCCCCGGTCAAATCCCACCTCGACCACCCACCGAACCTACCGGCACGACGAGCGTGGCAATATCGCGCGAACGTCAAAGGAGCCGAAATAATGCATCCGATCGACCCTGCTGCTACCGCGTGGCTGCTGGCAAGCACCGCGCTGGTCTTGCTGATGACCCCCGGCCTGGCGATCTTCTACGGCGGCATGGTCCGCACCACCGGGGTGCTCAACATGATCATGATGAGCTTCATCTCCATCCCGTTGGTCACGGTGGCATGGCTGTTGGTCGGCTACACCCTCGCGTTCTCCGAAGACGGGGCGAGCGGTTTCATCGGCAACCTCAGCCATCTCGGGATGCTCGGCATCACGCCCGACAGCACACATGGCGCGGTTCCTGAACTGCTGTATGCCACATTCCAGTTGGCGTTCGCGATCATCACCGCGGCCCTGGTCAGCGGCGCGATCGCCGACCGCGCCAAGTTCGCAGCCTGGATCGTGTTCGTTCCGATCTGGGCGATTGTCGTGTATTCAGTTGTCGCGCACTGGGTATGGGGACCCGGCGGCTGGCTGGGCAAGCTGGGCGTGCTCGACTACGCCGGCGGCCTGGTCGTCGAGATCGTGTCCGGTTCCTCGGCGCTGGCGCTGGCGCTGGTGCTCGGACCGCGCATCGGCTTCAAGAAAGACTCCATGCGACCACACAATCTGCCGTTCGTCTTGCTCGGTGTCGGGCTGCTGTGGTTCGGCTGGTTCGGCTTCAACGCCGGTTCCGCGTTGGCCGCCAACGGAACTGCCGCGGCTATCTTTCTCAACACGCTCGTCGCGGGTTGCCTCGGCATGCTCGGCTGGCTCGCGGTCGAACAGATCCGGGACGGCAGGCCCACCACGTTCGGCGCGGCATCCGGTGTGGTCGCCGGACTGGTCGCCATCACCCCGTCTTGCGGCACCGTCAACACGCTCGGCGCGACGGTCGTAGGTCTGATGGCGGGGATCGTGTGCTCGTTCGCGGTGGGCGCGAAATTCCGCTTCAACTATGACGATTCGCTCGATGTCGTCGGTGTGCATTTCGTCGGTGGGGTTGTCGGAGTGTCGTTGATCGGGCTGCTTGCCACCGCGGTCATGACATCGGGACCGCGGGGCCTGTTGTACGGCGGCGGCTTCGGTCAACTGGGCAAGCAGACGTTCGCAATCGCCGTCGTCGCGCTCTACGCGTTCACGGTGTCGTTCATCCTCGCGAAGTTGATCGACCGGATGATGGGTTTCCGCCTCAGCGCCGAGGACGAGACCACCGGTGTCGACTTCACCCAGCACGCCGAAACCGCTTACGCCGAAGGCGTGCAGGGGCATCTGCCGTTGCGCCGCCCGGGCCTCGAAAGCTGAGCTACCCGAGGCGCTGCCTCGCAACGCTCAGCGCCATCAGCTGACCATCCGGCTTCCGATATCACCGGCGATATCGGAAATGAAAGTCGGCAAATGGTCAAGAAACTGACCGGCCGCGCCCTTGACAGCTCCGCCGAACCGGCGCATATTCATCACATGATGATTTCATCGCACGATGAATTCCTGACGTACGGCGATGCCCCGGCCGTCGACATCAAACAACTGCGGGTCATCCGCGGTAAACGTCCTGCACTGCAGGATTTCTCGGTCGAGATCGGCCGGGGCAGCATCACCGGCGTGCTCGGCCCGTCCGGCTGCGGCAAGACCACGCTGATCCGGTGCATCGTCGGCACCCAGATCGTGACGTCGGGCAAGGTCAGCGTGCTCGGCAAACCCGCCGGATGCGCCGAGCTGCGCCACCGCGTCGGTTACCTGCCGCAAGACCCGACCATCTACAACGATCTGCGGATCATCGACAACGTTCGCTATCTCGCGGCGCTGTACGGATTCGACGGCGGCGCCGCCGATGCCGCCATCGAGCGGGTGGGCCTGACGGATCATCGAACCGCCGTGTGCGGCAACCTCTCCGGAGGTCAGCGCACCAGGGTGTCGCTGGCCTGCGCATTGGTGTGCGAACCCGAGCTACTCGTCCTCGACGAGCCGACCGTGGGCTTGGACCCCGTGCTTCGGGTGGATTTGTGGCAGCAGTTCACCGACCTGGCGCGCAACGGGACCACGCTGCTGGTCTCTAGCCACGTGATGGATGAAGCCGACCATTGCGGTGACCTTCTGCTGATGCGTGAAGGCCGCCTGATCGCTCATACCACGCCGACCCAACTACGAGAGGACACCGGATGCACGTCACTGGAGGACGCGTTTCTGTCCATGATCAAGCGCAACACCGTGGCTCAGGCGGGATAGGGCTGCAGGCCTACGCCGCCACGACAACCCGGATTCTGCGCCAGCTGGCCGCTGATCATCGCAGCGTCGCGATGATCCTGGTGGTGCCGGTCTTGGTTATCACGTTGATGTACTTCATGTTCGACAAAACCCCGCATCGGCCGGGCGGTCCGGCGCCGTTCAACAACGCGTGCCTGATACTGCTGGGCCTGTTCCCGCTCTTCGTGATGTTCATCATCACCGCGATCACTATGCAACGCGAGCGGGCGTCGGGAACCTTGGAGCGCATCCTGACGACTCCGCTGCGCCGGCTCGACCTGTTGATGGCGTACGGAACGGCATTTTCGGTCGCTGCGGCGCTGCAGGCCACGGTGGCGTGCATGGTGTCGTTCTGGTTCCTCGGCTTCGACACCGCGGGCAGTCCGCTGTGGGTATTCGTGATCGCGATCGTCAACGCCGTCCTCGGGGTGGGCCTGGGACTGCTTTGTAGCGCCTTCGCGCGCACCGAGTTTCAGGCCGTGCAATTCATCCCACTGGTGATGGTGCCGCAGCTATTGCTGGCAGGCATCATCGTCCCGCGGGCGCTGATGTCGACCTGGCTGCAGTGGATCAGCAATGTGCTGCCGGCCAGCTACGCGCTGGAAGCCCTGCAGCAGGTGAACGCCCACCCGGGACTGACCGGCATCGCCTTGCGTGACATCATCGTCGTGATGAGCTTCGCAATCGCGGCGCTATGCCTGGCTGCGGCGACCTTGCGCCGCCGGACACCGTAGCGTGACGACAACCAATACTGGGCGTAGGCGGCCCGGGCGGCCGGCCGGGAACTCCGACGCCCGAGAACGCATCCTGACTAGTGCGAGAGAATTGTTCGCACGCAATGGAATTGGCCACACATCGATTCGCGCGGTGGCTACCGCGGCCGGTGTTGATTCGGCATTGGTGCACCACTACTTCGGCACTAAGGAAAAACTGTTCGCCGCGGCCGTTCGCATCCCGATCGACCCGATGGACATCATCGGCCCGTTGCGCGAAATTCCTGTCGAGGAAATCGGTCACAAGCTGCCGTCAATGTTGGTGCCGCTGTGGGATTCCGAGCTCGGTTCCGGGTTCATCGCCGCGCTGCGGTCGATCGTGGCCGGGTCGGAGGTCAACCTGTTCCGATCCTTCATCCAAGAAGTGATCGCCGTGGAAGTCGGTGCCCGCGTTGATAATCCCCCAGGAAGCGGGGTTATTCGCATCCAGTTCGTCGCGTCGCAGATGGTGGGCGTGGTGATGGCCCGCTACATTCTGGAACTCGAGCCGTTCGCGTCGCTTCCCGCCGAGCAGATCGCGGCGACCATCGGGCCGAATCTGCAGCGCTATCTCACTGGGGATCTGCCGGACGGGCTCGTTCCCTAAGTCGGGCGTCCTCGTCGTCGTCGACATCGCGGGCCTCGTCTATCAGCAGCACCGGGATGCCGTCCTCGATGCGGTAGGCGCGGCGCAGTCGCGGGTTGTAGAGCAGTTCGTCGTCCACCAGCAGCAGCGGGCCCCGGTCAGCCGGGCAGACCAGAATTTTCAGCAGGGCGTCGTCAACCATCGCTGCCTCGATGAGCGGAGCTCAGTTCGGCCCGCACCGCCGGAGTCAACCGGCGGTACTGCGAGCTGACGGTGTCGAAGTACCAGACGTGGCGTCCGGATTTCGGGATCCCGGCCGCCCGTAACGCGCTGACGGTCGGACGGTAAGTCGCGCTCAGTGTCATCTCCGGAACCACGCACACAATGTCAGGCCCCAGCCCGACGGGCATTTCCGCGAGGGCTTCGGTCAAATCCGCCGCGGTGATGCTGGCACCCGGCAGCAACGTCACCGCCGATACCGCCACCTCCAGGCTGCCGAACGGCACGTTGTAAGTCACCGCGAGATCGACGCCATTGATCAGGCCGAGCGCGTCGGTGACCGGCTCGGAATAGACCAGGCCGCGCGCGGTGTGCACCACGGAGCCGCGCCGGCCCAGCAACCAGTAGTCCCCGTCCTCGTCGCGGCGGAACAGGTTCTCGGTGGATATCCAGGTGTCGCCGGGCGCGAAGACCCCGCGTTTGACCGACGCCGACGGATCGATCGGCCCGTTGGACGCGGCGAGCAGCACCCCGACCTGGTTCACCTCGGCGAGCTGCACGAAGCCCCGTTCGGTCTCCAAAATCAGATCGTGTTCGGTGTCATAGGCAGCGAGCTCGATCCGACCTGCTCCGGGTAGCGGGCGGCCCTTGCTGCCGATCTTGGCGCCGGCCACGTTTGCCAGTACCGCCTGTCCGTCCGTGGTGGCGAAGAATTCGACGACGCGAGCGGGCGCGAACGCGTCGACGACCCGCTCCCACAATCCGGTCGGCATACCCGAACCGATGAACAGCCGCACCGGATGATTGCCCTGCAGCACGAACGCCGGATCGTCCACCACGTCGCGCAGCATCGCCCAGGTGTAGGACACCACGGTGACGCCGTACTGCCGTATTTCGTTGACGAACCGGTCGGTGCGCAGGCCGCGCGACAGTGCGACGCGGGTGCCGCCGACGACCGCACCGCCGAGGGCGACCAGCAACGCCGACTCATGGTGCAGCGGTGTTAAGCAGTACACGGTGTCGCGGCGGTCCAGGGCGGCCGTCGAGGCCGTTCCGATCGCGGATACCGCCCACCTGTAGTTGGTGATCTGCTTGGCGACCAACTCGCCGCCGGCCGCGTTGAACGCGATGAACGCCAGATCCCGGGCCAATCCCGGGTTGGGCCGATACCACGCGGGCAGCTCGACGACGTCCGGGTCGATCTTCTCCATATCGATGACGTTGCCGTCCTCGGGCAAGTCCAGGTTGCGCGACTCGCCGCCGCCCAGCACCAGCACCTGCCCTGGCCATTGGCGGGCGGCATCCAGGTTGGTGGGGTCGGTCAGGATCTCGGTCACTCGCCCCAGCCGGACGGATGCGGTTAGATCGGCGTCCGGGCGCATCACCACAGCGACCGCGCCGAGCCGGGACAGCGCTGCGATTGCAACCAGGGCACTGGGCCGCGTCTCCATCAGCACACCGACCCGGTCACCCTGGCGTACCCCGACTTGGATCAGGCCACGAACCACATTGTTGATGCGCCGGTCGACGGCCTCGTAGGTGTGCACGCGGCCGTCGAATAGCAGGAACTCACCCCGCGGAGCATTCTGTGCCTGTTCGCCGATGATGCGGCCCAACGAGATTCGGGTGTGGTCGTTGATTTGTCCCAGGCGAGCCAACCGCGGCAACGTGCGCACGGTCTCCACCGCCAGGGTCCGCATGGATTTGTTCGCCGCCACCAGCGCGTCGGCGGCGCCGCGCACCAGATCCAGCGCCGCCTCCGAGGCCTCACCGATGCCATGCGTGAGCCGCGAGCTCAATGCGACGCCGCTATCGGTGTGCTCGGCCGGCTGATCGGCCATCAAATCAATGCCCGCCGGCTTGTCGCCACCGGTGGAGAGCCAGCGCACCCATGCGGCGACGGTGGGCCAACCCTGTTGTGCCGCTTTGGATCCGACGACGAGCCCGAAATGGCCTGTCCTGATCAGGCTTTCGTAAACCTCGGCGTTCGGCGCCGCCCGCCGGATACCGCGCACGGAGGCCGGCTGGCCGATGTCGTCCACCTCGCCGATAAACGCCAGCACCGGACAGCTGATGTCGGTGAGCGTGACCATCTGCCCGTTGACGGCGAAACCCCCGGTCATCATTCGGTTGTGGGCAATGAACTGCGTGAGCAGCTCGGAGATTGCCGGGCCGGACCAGGCGATCCACCCCTCGCGCTCGAGGAATCTGCGCTGCTGCTCGCGCGGCAGTAACGCTTCTCGGTCGTGCAGCTGACGCACAAAGTCGACCCGGGCTTTGGCGGTCTTGAGCGGGTCCAGCATCTGAAAACCGGCGCGCGCCATCCAGCTCGGGATGTCCAATCGGCTGAACACGTGCTCGGCCATGAAGTTGGCGACGGGCGGGGCGAAGTTTGCCGGGATACCCATGGGCAATGCGGCCAGGGTGTCCACCGGCGAACCGAAGGTGACGATGCTCGCCAGTGATTTCGAACGCCGGTAGGCGGCGACTTGATAACACCACATCCCGCCTTGGGAGTAGCCGACCAGATGCACGTCGCTACCAGTCGCGTCCGCCACCGTGTCGATGGCCTGACTGAGTGCGACGATGTGGTCGGCCAGGTTGCGGCGCATGCCGCCCTCGATCTTGTCGGGTGAGCCGAAGTCGATGACCCAGGGATCGAGACCGCCGGCGTGCAGGATGCCGACCGCACCCTCGTCGCGGGTGACGTCCCACATATCGGCCGACATCATCATTGGGTGCACCAACAGTGCCGGCGGGCCGACTGGGTGCTGGCCTGGACGGCTGTCCGGCGGAAAGTAGCGCCGAAGCTTGTACATCGGCACGCTTTCGACGGTCTGGGACGGCGACGGGACGCTTCCCGTCTCCAGACCACCAAGCCGCAGGACTTCCAGCCCGTTCTGTGCCGTGGCGACCAGACGCTCGACCGGTCGCGTGATCAGCGAAAAGTTGAAATCCACCGCCGCTCCCCACTGTTTGACAGCTTGGACATCATGGCACATCGCGTCGCGCAGCGGTTCTGGTCAGGCAGTTTGCTCAGGTACGGAGAACAAGAGCAGCCCGACCGGCGCATGATGTCCGCGACAGTGGCAACTAAAGGGTCCAACCCCGCCTTCCCAACAAGATCTTGGGCAGGCTTGAGCCGTGCCACGGATGAGGGTCGTACTTTTCTACGAATGCCGATGTTTGATGCGACCAAAGCGCACGCCGGCTCAGTCGTGGAATCACCACCCGAGTGCCGGGCGTGCTTACACGACAGTAGATAAAGCGCTATCTATAAGCCGGCGTGCGCGGGATTAAAGGTCCGCTGCTGTCACGGCACACAAGTAAGTGTGCCGCACGACACCGTTACCGGCACCGTACATCCGGACGCCGTCAGCGCGGTGAATCCGAGCACCACCGCGATGATGACTTTACTGCTGAGACGGGACATGGCCCTACCCCCTTCGTCTAAAGGACAATCTGTTGCCAGAAGACCAGATTCTGTTGCCCGAGACGGTCATAGCGTAAGTCTCCGCGGCGCTTATTGGATAGATTTCAACAGAAAATCTGTGGGCATTCTTAGCCCTGAAACGCGGGTCGGTGACTAAGCACCGGAGGGGTTCGCACGCCACTCCTGGAGCGCGGATTCGCGCCAACCGGACAATCTGCAGGATCCGTTGCAGCACAACAAATTACCGAATTAGCTTGGCAAACCTGAGGTGTCGTCGCCCATACCGCGCCCACGGAGTCCGCGGTATTTACCTCCCGCACGACGGAAACAGGGCAGAATCGATGTACCGAAGTATGTTGCACTGGCAGGCTATTGCTACCGTCGGCCCGGTGGCGCATCTACTGGGAGCCGAGGCCGTACACCTGGAATATCCGAATCAGGTGGTGTTCGAGGCGCTCACGCTCGGAGTCAACGAGGGTGCCCGCATCGGCATTGTGGGGCGAAACGGCGACGGCAAGTCCAGCCTGCTGCGACTGCTCACCGGTGAACTGCAACCCGACTCGGGCCGGGTCACCCACCGCAGCGGATTGCGGGTCAGCGCGCTGAGCCAGGCAGACACCCTGGACCCCGGCCACAGCGTCGGCTGGACGCTGGTCGGCGATCAGCCCGAACATCAATGGGCCGGCGACCCGCGGGTCCGCGACGTCGTCGACGGTCTGGTTTCAGATATCGGTTGGGATGCAAAGATTTCCACCCTCAGCGGCGGTCAACGACGACGAGTGCAGCTGGCCCGGCTGTTGGTAGGCGAATGGGACGTCGTCGCCCTGGACGAGCCAACCAACCACCTCGACATCGAAGGCATCACCTGGTTGGCGGGGCATCTGCAACAACGGTGGACCCGCAGCACGGGCGGCCTGCTGGTGGTGACCCACGACCGCTGGTTCCTCGACGAAGTCGCCAGCACGACATGGGAAGTGCACGACGGGATCGTCGAACCATTCGACGGTGGATACGCGGCCTATGTGCTGCAGCGGGTCGAGCGGGACCGGCTATCCGCCGTCGCCGAGGCCAAGCGGCAGAACCTGATGCGCAAGGAACTGGCGTGGCTACGCCGGGGGCCACCGGCACGGACCTCGAAGCCCAAGTTCCGCATCGACGCCGCCAACCAACTGATCGCCGACGTGCCGCCGTTACGCAACGCCGTCGAGCTGGCCAAGCTGGCGACGGCGCGGCTCGGCAAGGACGTGATCGACCTGCTCGACGTGTCGGTCTCCTTCGACGGCCGCCCGGTGCTGCGTGACGTCGAGTGGCGGATCGGCCCCGGCGAACGCACCGGCATCGTCGGTGCCAACGGCGCGGGCAAATCGACCCTGCTGAGTTTGATCGCCGGCACCCTCGCACCCGACAGCGGCCGCGTCAAGCGCGGCAAGACCGTCGAGCTCGCAGTACTGGACCAGCAGGGCGATCGGTTAGCCGACATCGCCGACGACCGAATCGCCGACGTGCTGGGCCGGCTGCGCGGCGGGTATGAGGTTGAGGGCCGCGAGGTCACCCCCGCCCAGCTGCTGGAACAACTCGGCTTCACCGAGCTCTCCGCGCGCGTCGGCGAACTCTCCGGTGGCCAGCGCCGCCGATTGCAACTCATGCTCACGTTGTTGTCCGAGCCGAATGTCCTGCTGCTCGATGAGCCCACCAACGACGTGGACACTGACATGCTGACCGCCACCGAAGATCTGCTGGACTCCTGGCCGGGCACCTTGATCGTCGTCTCGCACGACCGTTATCTGCTCGAGCGAATCACCGATCAGCAATACGCGATTCTCGACGGCCGGCTGCGGCACCTGCCCGGCGGCATTGACGAATATCTGCGCCTGGCAGCCCATTCCACGCCGCTGACGCAATCGCCATCGGCGTCAACCACAGCCACACCCCAGGCATTGTCCGGCGCGCAACGTCGGGCCGCGGAAAAGGAGTTGGTCTCGGTTGATCGCCTGCTTGCGCGGCTGGCCGACCGGATTGCGGCCAAACACCTCGAATTGGCCGAGCATGACCAGTCCGACCACGTCGCTTTGACCCGGCTGACCCGGGAGTTACGAGCACTCGAAAATGAGGTCGCCGAGCAGGAGACCCGCTGGCTGGAGCTGTCGGACATCGTCGAGTAAGAGCGATTCCGCTGCGGGCCATGGTTTAACGTTGTCCCACATAAACACCCAGTTCTCGCTGCTGAGCCTGACATCCCCATCGGGGAAGAAACGACACTATCGGCCGGTGCCCTACCTGCCGGGCGAGGCGCTGCTGGCGCTCTACCGGCGTCGGGGCCCGGTGATCAACTCAGGAAT
>Ga0208987_1000089_pt1 | contig 20616 bp, 13 predicted proteins | sample MedBloCARef_O2_FD_187845 | JGI IMG/M metagenome (GOLD analysis project Ga0208987, IMG submission 187845) | Forest soil microbial communities from El Dorado National Forest, California, USA - Mediterranean Blodgett CA Ref_O2 (SPAdes) (version 2) | ecosystem: Environmental > Terrestrial > Soil >... | reverse complement strand
GCCGCCGCGCGCGCCAGTCTGGCCGAGAAGCTGCCGGCCTACATGATCCCGGCCGCAGTCGTGGTGCTCGATGCGTTGCCCTTGACGATCAACGGCAAATTGGATAGCCGCGCGCTGCCGGCACCGGAATACCAAGACGCACAACGTTATCGCGCGCCCTCGACCGCGATCGAGGAGATCCTGGCCGGCATCTACGGCCAAGTCCTCGGACTAGAGCGGGTCGGCGTCGACGACTCCTTCTTCGACTTGGGCGGAGACTCCCTGTCGGCGATGCGGCTCGTCGCCGCAGTCAACAAATCGTTGGATGTGCACGCGACCGTGCGTGCCCTCTTCGACGCACCCACGATTGCCCATTTAGCGCCCCGTCTCCATGCCGATGGGAGTGGTCTTGAACCGTTAGTGGCCCAGCCGCGGCCCGCGCGAATGCCGTTGTCGTTTGCGCAAAGCCGGTTGTGGTTCCTTGACCAGTTCCAGGGGCCGTCACCGGTCTACAACATGGCAGTGGCGTTACAGCTGTACGGACGCGTTGATGCCGACGCGCTCGGTGCGGCGCTGGCCGATCTGGTGCGTCGTCACGAATCGCTGCGCACCATATTTCCCCACCTCGACGGTGTGCCTTACCAGGAGGTCGTCACACCGGAGCAAGCCCATTTCGGCTGGGATGTGGTCGATGCGACCCCATGGTCGCCGACACGGCTGGAGGAGGCCATCGGCGCTGTTGCGCGTCACACGTTCGACTTGGCGACCGAGATACCCTTGCGGGCGCGGTTATTCGAGATCGCCGAGGACCAGCACGTGTTGGTGGCCGCCGTGCACCATATCGCTGCCGACGGTTGGTCGATCAGCCCGATGATGCGTGACCTGGGTGTGGCTTATGTGAGCCGTTGCGGTGGGCAGCCCCCGGGCTGGGATCCGCTGGCGGTGCAGTACGCCGACTACACGTTGTGGCAGCGCAAGCAATGTGGTGATCTTGAAGACAGCCACAGCCCGATCGCGGTCCAGCTTGCCTATTGGCAAAAGGTTTTGGCCGGGATGCCCGAGCGGTTGCAGTTGCCGACCGATCGGCCGTACCCCCAACTTGTCGACTATCGCGGCGCCAGTGTGGACGTGGAATGGCCGGCCCAGTTGCAGCAGCGGTTGCGCGTGGTCGCGCGGGACCACGGCGTGACCAGTTTTATGGTGGTCGAGGCCGCCCTTGCGGTGCTGCTGTCGAAGATCAGTGCAAGTCCCGATGTGGCAATGGGATTCGCAGTCGCAGGGCGCGGTGACCCCGCCCTGGACGAGTTGGTCGGCTTCCTGGTCAACACCCTGATCCTGCGCGTTGACGTTGGCGGAGATCCCACCGTTGCTGACCTGTTGTCCCAAGTTCGCGCGCGCAGTTTGGAGGCCTTCGAGCACCAAGACGTGCCGTTTGAGGTTCTGGTGGAGCGGCTCAACCCAATCCGATCCTTGAGCCATCACCCACTGGTCCAGGTGGCGTTGGCCTGGCAGAACTTGCCCGGGCACCACAACGGCCCCGCCGCCGAGATGTCGCTGGGTGACCTGCACATCACGCAGATGCCGCTGGACAACCACACCGCCAAAATGGACCTGACCTTCTCGCTGGCCGAACGCTGGACTGAGGGCGGTGAGCCCGCGGGAATCGGTGGGGCGGTGGAATTCCGCACCGCGTTGTTCGATGCGGGAAGTGTTGGGGCGTTGGTCGGTCGGTTGGAACGGGTGTTGGCGGCGATGCTGGCCGATCCGGCGCTGCGGGTGTCGTCGATTGACCTGCTCGATGAGCGTGAACACACGCGACTGGCCGAGATCGGCAACCGGGCCGTGTTGACTCGGCCTGTCGTTGGACATTCGATCCCGGAATTGTTTGCGGCGCAGGTGCTTCGTACGCCTGAGGGGGTAGCGATCAGCTGCGCGGGAAGCTCGATGTCCTACCGCGAGGTGGATCTGGCCGCTAACCGGTTGGCGCAGTTACTGGTTGGCCGGGGAGCCGGTCCGGGTCAGTGTGTGGCGGTGCTTTTCCCGCGTTCGGCTGAGGCGATTATCGCGATTTTGGGCGTGCTCAAATCCGGCGCGGCGTATCTGCCGATCGACCCGGTGGTGCCCGATGCCCGAATCGAATTCATGATCGGCGATGCCGCACCGATCGCGGCGGTGAGTGCCGGAGAGCTGTCGGCGCGGTTTGACGGGTATGGGTTGGTGGTCATCGATATCGACGATCCGGTTGTTGCGACCCAATCCAGTGCGGCGCTGCCGCTGCCGGCAGGTGATGACATCGCCCACATTGTGTATACCTCGGGCACTACCGGTGTGCCCAAAGGTGTTGCCACTACTCATTACAACGTCACCCAGCTGCTGGAACCGCTGCATGTGGGTCTGCCGTCGGGCCCGGGACAGGTGTGGTCGCAATGGTATTCGTATGCCTTCGATGCCTCGGTGGAAGAGATCTGGGGCGCGTTGCTGCACGGGTCGCGCCTGGTGATTGTGCCCGAGTCGGTGGCCGCGCTGCCCCAAGACTTTCAGGCGCTGTTGGTCGGCGAGCAGGTCAGCGTCTTGCATCAGACTCCATCGGCGCTGGCGGCCTTGACTCTTGACGGTTTGGAGTCGGCGGCGTTGGTGGTGGCCGCCGAGCCGTGTGCAGTGGACTTGGTGGATCGATGGGCGCCGGGGCGAGTAATGACCAACGCTTATGGTCCGACCGAGACCACGCTGTGTGTGACGGTCAGCGTGCCGCTCGCGGCGGGGTCGGCGGCGGTGCCCATTGGTGTGCCGATCGACGGTGCGGCGTTGTTTGTGCTCGATGGCTGGTTGCGCCCGGTGCCCGTCGGTGTGGTCGGTGAGCTGTATGTGGCCGGTCACGGTGTGGGAGCCGGGTATGTGCGCCGGGCGGGATTGACGGCGTCGCGATTTGTGGCGTGTCCGTTCGCTTCTGGAGTGCGGATGTACCGTACCGGCGACTTGGTGTGCTGGGGCGCCGATGGGCAGCTGCAGTACTTTGGGCGCGCCGATGAACAGGTCAAGATCCGCGGGTATCGGATCGAACTCGGTGAAATCCGTACCGCCTTGGCCGCACTCGACGGGGTGCAGGCCGCTGCGGTCATTGCCCGGGAAGACCACCCCGGCGACAAACGCCTGGTGGGTTACATCACCGGTACCGCCGATCCGGCCGTGCTGCGCACTCAACTGGCTGAGCGGTTGCCGGCCTACATGGTTCCGGCCGCAGTCATGGTCGTCGACGCGTTGCCGTTGACGGTCAACGGCAAACTCGACACCCGCGCTCTGCCCATCCCGGAATACACCAGCAGCGAATATCGCGCCCCGTCCACGGCCATCGAAGAAACTCTGGTCGGCATCTACGCCCATGTGCTCGAGCTGAAGCTGGTCGGAGTCGACGACTCCTTCTTTGACCTCGGCGGAAACTCGCTGTCGGCCATGCGCCTCATCGCGGCGATCAATAAGGCACTGAACACCCAACTTACGGTCCGCGCCCTCTTCGACGCGCCCACGGTGAGCCGCTTGAGCGAGCAGGTGGACCGACATGCCAGCGATCCGCGCTTCGTGGCCGTGCATGGGCACGACGCGAACGAGGTGCGCGCCGGTGATCTCTTGCTGGACAAGTTCATCGACGCCCCGACACTGACGACGGCGCCCGCCCTGGCCGGCCCCAGCGGCGAGGTGCGCACGGTCCTGCTGACCGGGGCGACCGGCTTCCTCGGGCGTTATCTGGTTCTGGAATGGCTGCAGCGGATGGATCTCACGGGCGGCACGCTGATCTGCTTGGTGCGAGCCGATTCCGACGCGGATGCGCGGGCTCGTCTGGACAGGATCTTCGACAGCGGTGATCCAAAACTGGTGCGGCACTATCAGGAACTTGCCGCCGATCATCTGCAGGTCGTCGCAGGCGACAAGGGCGAGGCCAACCTCGGCCTGGACCCGCAGCGCTGGCGGACGCTGGCCGACACCGTCGATCTGATCGTCGACTCGGCGGCCCTGGTCAACGCTGTCTTGCCCTACAGCGAGCTGTTTGTGCCCAACGTCGTGGGCACCGCCGAGCTGATCCGGATCGCGCTGACCAGCAAGCTGAAGTCCTACGCGTATGTGTCGACTGCCAACGTCGGTGATGGAGTGCAGTCCTCGGCGTTCACCGAAGAGGCTGACATCAGGCTGATCAGTCCGACTCGTAAAAACGATGGCAGTTACGTCAACGGCTACGGCAATAGCAAATGGGCCGGCGAGGTGTTGCTGCGTGAGGCACACGACCTGTGCGGGCTGCCCGTCACGGTGTTCCGCTGCGACATGATCCTGGCCGACACCACCTACGCGGGTCAGCTGAACCTGTCGGACATGTTTACCCGAATGGTGTTGAGCCTGTTGGTAACTGGTGTTGCGCCCACCTCGTTCCACCAACTGGACGCCGCGGGCAACCGGCAGCGGTCGCACTTTGACGCGCTACCGGTCGAGTTCGTGGCCGAATCAATTGCCACGCTGGGAGCCGAAGCGGTCGAGGGGTTCGAGACATATCACGTGATGAACCCGCACGACGATGGTGTCGGGTTCGACGAATTCGTCGACTGGGTGATCGAGGCCGGCTACCCGATTCAGCGGATCGATGATTTTGGCGAGTTTTTGGAGCGGCTTGAAACTGGCCTGCGTGCCCTGCCCGACCGTCAGCGCCAGCACACCGTGCTGCAGATAATGCAGTTGCGACTAGACGGTCAAACGCAGGTGCAGCCTTTCGAGCCGACCCACGGGTCCCACGCGCCTACCGAGCGATTCCGTGCCGCTGTGCAAGCGGTCAAAATCGGCCCCGATCAAGACATCCCGCATATCTCGGCGGCGGTCATTGTCAAATACGTGACCGACTTGCAGCTGCTTGGATTGATTTAGCCGCTTCGGATCAGGCCGTACCGTTGGCGAGGCGTGACGTGGGCGTTGGTTTCACGCTGGGGGCGCGGGGCTCATGGATCCGATGTAGTAGGTCTCATTCCCGGTTGGGTATCCGCCGCCGTCTGTGGCGATATGTACGTGGTCGTAGTGGTTAGCGGTTTCTGAGCCCAAGTCCGCCGTCCAGCTTCCCGTGCCGACACCCGGATAGATTTTCTGCCGCCAGATCACGTGGTTGATTCCCCAACGTTTTGCATTCGCCAGGGCGTATCCGGCGATTTGATTGCCGAGCTCGATGCCTTCGGGAGTTTCGTGGTTCGGGATCATCACGTCAATCGCCAACCCGTTGGGATGCCAGGGCAGCGGATCCTGCCGATACCCGTAGATGGTCTTAATTTGCGGAAACAACAAACTGACAGCTCGAGCCGCCCAGATCGTTTTGACCTGCAGTCGGTCCTCGGATGCAACGCCGCGCGGTAACGCCACCTGGAACGGCTGCCCCGCGGCCGGTGCATTCGCAGCCAACGATTCCGCCTCCGCGGGACTGGCGATATGCGGCGGGTTGGGCGGCACAAATGGTGCAATTGACGGGGCTGCTGCCGGGGTTGACAGGCTAGCTGAGGGGCTCTCGACGCGGGTTGGATGCTCCGTGCTTTGCGCGTAGATCATCGCCGCAGAGACGATCAGCGAAGCCGGGATCGCCAACCAGCGGTCCCGGCCTTTGGCTAACAGGTCTCTGCCCACGAACAGCACCTTATGTGTCGTGTGCAACGCGTGTGGCCATCTTCGCCATCTCCGGTTGCGTGACTTCGGCCCAGCTGCGACACGTTTTGTTCACGCTGAGAATATTCTGGACGTTTCCTCAAGGGAATCGAGTCGGTTCGCTGCGATTCAGCCGTGTTACAGGCCCATCACAATGCCTGCTAGCGCGGGGTGCCGGACCGCCCGCACGAACCTGGGCCGCCCAACGAGGCGATGGATTCACGCAGCATCCACTGAGTGTTTTCCTAACGTTCACACAGTGAGCAGACAGCTAGCCTGCTTACGTTCGGCACATGAAGAAATTGTTTTCAGTGGTCCCGCTGATGCTTCCTCTTATTGGCTTGATCGCGATGCCTGATGCGATCGCCACGGCCCACGCCGATCCGGTTGTCTTCGCTCCGGATTGGCCTGTTCACCCCAATCACACCGAAAAAGCGATATGCGCAGCGCTGGCACAGGGTTGGTCACGGCGTCAGATCGTCAGCGCGGCGGAAAACGCGAACAACACCGACCTGACCGGCATGGATACCGATCAGGCGGGGGAACGCGCCGACGCACTTATCGATGCGGCTCGCTACGCAGATTGTCCGAGTCTCAACGCCAGCTGATCCCGCGAAGACGGGAACCGCGTATCCCGCTAGCTTCGATGATTAGCGGGCTGAAATGCGTTGCGCAACCTGGCCGTATCGCTCGAAGTGCTCGGGATCGGCGAGAGCGTTGTATAGGACGATGCGAGTTGCGATTCCTTCGTACTTGGTGACGAGCGCATCTGCCAAGCCGTCCCACGTCGATTCGGTGGCGAATGCGGCAAGGTGGTCGTCGGTGATCTCCGACGCCATGCCTTTGTAGTCGCCACGTTTTTGCTTCTCGCGAATTCGGGCCGTCGTACCTTCGAATCCGGCTTCGTCCAAGATGAATGCGTAATTGGGCGTGCTGGCGTAAAAGCTCATGCTCGCGCGCGCGAGTTCACGTTCCTTGTGCCGTTCTTCGTCGGTGTCACCGACGATCGTCATGATCGGCACTATTACCGCGACGTCGGACGATGGCCGCCCCGATTTTGCTGCGCCCTCGGCAACGTTGGGTACCACGTGGCGGGTGAGGTATCCGGGCTCACCGAGGGGATGGACATGAACGCCGTCCGCCACTTCGCCTGCCATCCGCAGCATCCACGGATTCACCGCGGCGACGTCGACTTTGGGGTCGGGCGCGGCGATTGGTCCGGGGCTCCACTGCGGGGTGATGAAGTCCAGGTCATAGAACTCGCCGTGATGATCGAGTTTCCCCGTTCGGAATGCGGCGAAGCACGCTTTCACGGCTAGTGCGTAATCGCGCAGACGGGGGCCCGGGTGGTCGAAGGCCATGCCGTAGCGCCGCACCACATGGGTGCGAACTTGGGTGCCGAGACCGAGACGGAACTTTCCATTGGTCGCCTCTTGCAATTCCCACGCGCTTGCCGCCGTGACGAACGGACTCCGAGGAAACGCGACTGCAACGCCGGTGGAGAGTTGCAGGCCGGGTGCGGCCTGAGAGGCCACGGCGGCATTGAGATAGGCGGTACGGCCAGTCTCGGTGAACAGCAGTCCGGAGAACCCCGAAGCCTGCGTACGCCGGGCAGTATCGCCGACTTGTCCCAAGGGCTGAGGCGCGGTCATGACGTCGACATGCACTGCCGAACCGTACATCCTTGCGGTGCGAGCTTGGACGATCGATTAGTCGCCTACTGTGGTGGTCTGGGCATCGTTTGTCGGCCCCGATCGCCCAACGTAATCCTCGGCCGGACATTATGGCGGAATGAAGTTGGCATTCGCGCTGCCGCACACGCTTGAATTGCCGGCAATCACGGCGAAGTGGGAGTTCGCCGTGACCGGTCCAGAACAAGCGGCAATGGTCAAGCGTGCGGACGAGTTGGGCTACGACATGGTTTCGGTGCCTGAGCATTTCGTCGTTCCACAATCGCATTTGGAGCTGTCGGGTCCGCATTATCTGCATTCGACGGTCGCGCAAGCCTTCATCGCCGGGGCAACACAGCGAATCCGGGTTAATTCCAGCGTGACGATCCTTCCGTTGCACCATCCAGTTGTGCTGGCCAAAGCGTTATCGACCGCGGATTGGATGAGCGGTGGGCGTATCACCGCAACCTTCGGAGTGGGTTGGGACGCAGAGGAATTCGACGCACTCGGCGTGCCGTTTCACGAGCGGGGCCGGATGGCCGACGAGTACTTGGCGGCGATGGTCGAACTGTGGACCAGCCCGTCGCCGAGATTTGAAGGCAAGTATGTGTCGTTCGATGAAATTGCCTTCGCCCCGAAGCCGGTGCAGCGCCCGCATCTGCCGATCTGGATCGGCGGCGATGCCGATGCGGCGTTGAAGAGGGCAGCACGGTTTGCCTCAGGCTGGTGGCCATTCCTGTCGAAGGTGGAAGACATTCCGGCCAAGATCGATTTCATCAAGTCACAGTCGACCTACGACGGCAGGCCGTTCGACGTGATGTTTCCGCTCGGCATGGGCAGGGTTGGTGAGGGTCACGTCTCGAGCGACGATCCCAATTACCGCCCCGGGATGATAAGGCAAGAGATCGTCGACAAGCTGTGCCGATTCGCCGAACTCGGCGTCACGTTCAGCTCGGTACCGCCCCCGCGGGTGAGCGGACCGCAGGCATTCCTGGACCACGCGCAATGGGTGATCGAGGAAGTCAAACCGCACCTCCCCGACGCGCCCTAAGGTTCCTCACACCTAGGACACATTGCGACCCAAGGATTCCCGAGCAGGCTGGGATACCGTGGCTAATATGACTGATCGGCAACAGCGGGCGATGTCCTTCGGGTCAATCGCCGAAGATTACGACGCGCTACGGCCGCAGGCCCCGCAGGGAGCGGTGGACTGGTTAGTGCCGTCCGGTTGCGAGGTGGCCGTCGACGTGGCCGCGGGCACTGGGCTGTTCACCCGAACGCTGGTGGACAAAGCCGCGCAGGTTATCGCTGTCGAACCCGATGCGCGAATGCGTGCGGTGCTGGCGGCGCGGTCGTCGGCAATCGATGTCCGCGAGGGCCGTGGCGAATCGATCCCGCTTCCAGACGCTGGCGCGGACGCCGTGTTTATCTCCTCAGCGTGGCACTGGATGGATCCGGAACGGGCTGTTCCGGAGATCGGCCGGGTGTTGCGCGACGGCGGCCGGTTCGGCCTGATCTGGACTAGCCGCGACCGTGAGGTGGACTGGGTGCGTGAACTCGACCGGCTGCCCGGCGAGGACACACCCGAGGCGGATTCGCCCGACCGATTCCAGCGGCGCCACCGCAACGTCGTGCTCCCCGAGCCGCAGATCTTCCACAACATTGCGCGGGAGACGTTCCACTTCGCGCGGACGATGGCAGTCGAGGACGCCGTCGCCATGGTCGGCACCTACAGCAGGGTCATCGTGGCGTCTGCGGATGACCGTGCGCAACGGCTGGCCCATGCACGCGCTGCGCTGGAAGCGCGCTTCCCCGGGGCCGACACGATCGACATCCCGATGCGGTCGTGGTGCTGGCGTGCCGACAGAATCGCTCGCACCTAGCGGAGTTCCGCGTCTCGGCGCTGCCGGTAGCCTCTGAACGGTTGACGGAGCGGCCGGCAGTTTTGTTCGACGTGACCGCGGGTAACTCCCCGTCCACCGAGAACGGAGCGAGGATGAGCGCGAGCGCGCAAACCGGAACCATCAGCACCCAGGTCCCGGCACGTCTGGACCGCCTACCGTGGTCGCGCTTTCACTGGCGCGTCGTCATAGGTCTTGGCGGAGTGTGGGTTCTGGACGGACTCGAGGTCACGATGGTCGGCAACGTGTCGGCTCGGTTGACCGAAAAGGGCAGCGGCATCGATCTGAATCCCGCCCAGATCGGCGTGGCGGCGGCGATCTACATCACCGGGGCCTGCTTGGGTGCATTGTTCTTCGGTCACCTGACAGACCGCTTCGGGCGGCGCAATCTGTTCATGCTGACGTTGGCGGTGTATCTGGTCTCCACCGTTGCAACCGCATTCGCCTTCGCGCCTTGGTATTTCTTCGTCACTCGCTTTTTCACCGGCGCGGGCATCGGGGGTGAATACGCGGCCATCAACTCGGCGATTGACGAATTGATCCCGGCGCGGGTACGGGGCCGGGTCGACCTGATCATCAACGGGACTTACTGGCTGGGTTCAGCGGCCGGAGCGGCCGGCGCATTGTTTGTGCTGGACACGTCGAACTTCCCAGCGAACATCGGTTGGCGGCTGGCCTTCGGGATTGGTGCCATCTTCGGTATTTTCGTCCTGCTGGTCCGGCGCAACGTGCCGGAAAGTCCGCGGTGGTTGTTCATACACGGGCGCGACGAGGAAGCCGAGCAAATCGTCCGGCAAATTGAAGAAGCCGTGGAATCCGAAACCGGGCGGCCCCTTCCTGAGCCGCAGGGGCCGCCGCTGAAAATTCGTCAACGCCATGCGATTTCGTTCCTGGAGATTGCCAAGGTCGCATTTGTCCGCTATCCGCGCCGCGCGGTCCTTGGACTGGCGCTGTTCATCGGTCAGGCGTTTCTCTACAACGGTGTGACGTTCAACTTGGGCACGCTGTTGAACGAGTTCTACGGAGTTCAATCCGCAAAGGTGCCGCTGTTCTTCATCCTGTGGGCGCTGAGTAACTTCCTGGGCCCCCTGCTGCTCGGCAGATTTTTCGACACCGTCGGGCGCAAACCGATGATCACCCTGACCTATATCGGTTCGGCCGTGGCGGTGGTTGTCCTTGCCGTGGTGTTCGGAACCCACACGGGCGGCCCCTGGACATTCATCGCCGTGCTCGCGGTGGCGTTCTTCATCGCTTCGGCGGGCGCGAGCGCGGCCTACTTAACCGTCAGCGAGATCTTTCCAATGGAGACCAGGGCGCTGGCTATCGCATTCTTCTACGCAGTCGGCACCGCCATCGGCGGCATCAGCGGTCCGCTGCTGTTCGGTCAGCTGATCAATTCCGGACAGCGCGAGATGGTGGTCTGGTCGTTCGTGATCGGAGCCATCGTGATGGCAGTCGCGGGTCTGGTGGAACTGTGGCTCGGTATCGCCGCCGAACAACGCCCGCTCGAAGAGCTTGCGCTCCCGCTAACGGTGGCCGACGACGAGGAGCAGGACGAACCGGCGCAAGGCCAGCAACCTACATCTTGACCGGAACGTAGCTGGTCAAGCGCTCTCCCGCATCGCGTTTCGCTGAAATCGCCAAACAGGACAGCGCGTTTTCATCATCGTGACTTTTACGCCTGCGGGATAGAGCAGGCCAAGCACGTCACCTGCCGACCGCGCCAGCGATGAGCGCGGCGAATTCGCCGGGTCGGCCACCCGCCCGTCGACGACGCGACGTCGGCCGCGACCTCGCAGCTGCGATCGCTTGCCGTCCACTGAGGTGCTCTGCCCGGCCATCGGACCGCACCAAGCTGCGGCTTTGCCGATTCACCTCGGGTGCACAGACCAGGGTGGTCAAACACGCGGCGGCCCGCCTCGGCGTTGCTTTGCTGGACAGCTGATGCGACGGAGCATCGAGTCGAGCAAGTAGACCCGGCACGACTGCGTTACCCCTGGGTAAACCGGTAGCCGATGCCCCAAGCCGCCGGCTCCGGTCGCCGTCATCGCGTTCGTCATCGTGACATGCGCAGTCGCGCACGCGCGTTGCTAGGCTGCCGATCATGCATGCGACAACCGCTGACTCGAAGCGCTTTGTCGCCGAGTGCTGTTGTAGCTGACTCTGGTGCCCGTCACGGTCCGGTCTGGAGTTGGTGAGTTTCTCCCGATGTCCTAGATGCCTTTCCGTAGCGACGGGATCGACGTTGTTAATCCCGCACTGGAAGGCCCTCAATGTTCAACAACCTCCGGATCGCACTGCGCTGGCGCCACGTCGTCGCGCTTGCCGTGGCCGTGGGTGTGGTCGCGGCCTGTGGCGCCGGCCCCAGCGACGTGGTGGGCGGTGGCGGATTGGTCAACGCGAACACGAAGATCACCCTGGTCGCCTATTCGGTCCCGGAACCTGGATGGAGCAAGGTGATTCCGGCCTTCAATGCCTCAGAAGAAGGCAAGGGTGTGCAGGTGATCACGTCCTATGCGGCGTCCGCCGACCAGTCGCGCGGGGTCGTCGAAGGCAAACCGGCCGACGTCGTGAACTTCTCGGTCGAACCCGACATCACCCGATTGGTGAAGGCCGGCAAGGTCTCCGCGGATTGGGACAAAGAAGCCGGCAAGGGCAACCCATTCGGATCGGTCGTGACTTTGGTTGTGCGCAAGGGCAATCCGAAGAACATCAGCGATTGGGATGACCTGCTGCGGCCCGGCGTCGAGGTCATTACGCCCAGCCCACTGAGTTCGGGTTCGGCCAAGTGGAATCTGCTCGCCCCCTATGCCGCCAAAAGCCGCGGCGGCGCGGATAGCCAGGCCGGTATCGATTTCATCAATAAATTGGTGCACGAGCACGTCAAGTTGCGTCCCGGCTCGGGGCGGATCGCTACCTCGGTGTTCTCTGAAGGTAGCGGCGACGTGTTGATCAGCTACGAGAACGAGGCTATTGCCGCAGAGCGGCAAGGCAAACCCGTCGAACACCTCATCCCGCCGCAGACCTTCAAGATCGAGAACCCGGTGGCGGTGGTGAGCACCAGTGCCCATCTCGATGCCGCGAACGCCTTCAAGAATTTCCAATACACCGCTGCGGCCCAGACGCTTTGGGCGCAAGCCGGTTTCCGGCCGATCGATCCGGCCGTCACCGCCAATTTCCGGGACCAGTATCCGGTACCGATAAAACTTTGGACCATCGACGATCTCGGCGGCTGGAGCACTGCCGATTCGCAACTCTTCGATAAGAGCACCGGAAGCATCACCAAGGTCTACATGCAGGCCACCGGATGACGACCGCGATTATTCCGGATCCCGAGGCGATCCGGCCCGAGCTGGCCCAGCCCGGTAGCCAACTTCCGGTTCCACCGGAAGGGCTGCGCGCGAGCCGCAACTCGGGTTTCACGTCACTTCGGGTCGGGGTGACGGCACTCTGGCTATCGGTGATCGTGCTGCTGCCGTTGGCCGCCATTGCTTGGCAGGCCGCCGGCGGCGGTTGGCAGGCATTCTGGCTGGCGGTCACCTCGCGTGCCGCGGTGGAGTCGCTCCAGGTGACGCTCGGGATTTCCGTCGTGGTGACCGTTCTCGACGTGCTGTTCGGGCTCGCGACCGCCTGGGTCCTGGTGCGCGACAACTTCGTTGGGAAAGGGCTGATCGATGCGGTGATCGATCTGCCGTTCGCGCTGCCGACCATCGTGACCAGCCTGGTGATGCTGGCCCTGTACGGCAAGAACAGCCCCGTGCATATCCATCTGCAGCACACGCCCCCCGGGGTGGGAATGGCGCTGGCGTTCGTCACACTGCCGTTGGTGGTGCGTGCCGTCCAGCCGGTGCTGCTGGAGATCGATCGCGACGTGGAAGAGGCAGCGGCATCGCTGGGTGCCAACGGCCTGAAGGTATTCACGACGATCGTGCTGCCCTCGCTCGCGCCCTCGTTGTTGACCGGCGCTGGGTTGGCCTTCTCACGGTGCGTCGCCGAGTTCGGTTCAGTGGTGACAATCGGTGGCGCCGTACCGGGCAAGACCGAAGTCTCGTCGCAGTGGATCCGTTCCTTGATCGAGAATGACGACCGCACCGGCGCGGCAGCGATGTCCATTGTGCTGCTGTCGATCTCGTTTACCGTACTGGTGCTGTTGCGGATCGTGGGCGGGCGCGCGGCCAAACGTGAAGAGAAGGCCGCATGACATCGTCCTTCTGGGCCCGACACCTCATCCGATACGTGACGCTGGCCTACATCGGCGTAATGCTGGTCGTCCCGGTCTCGATCATCCTGTGGCGGACATTCAAGCCCGGGTTCGGTCAGTTTTGGTCCTGGATCACCACGCCGGCGGCGATCGCGGCGCTGGACCTGTCGCTGGTGGTGGTCGCCGTCGTGGTGCCATTGAACGTGGTCTTCGGCGTGCTCACCTCGTTGTTGCTCGCGCGCGGCCGGTTCCGCGGTAGGGCCGCGCTGCAGTCGATCGTCGATCTGCCATTTGCGGTGTCGCCCATCATCGTTGGTGTGGCGTTGATCCTGCTGTGGGGATCGGCCGGCGCACTGGGCTTTGTCGAGAACGACCTCGGGATCAAGATCATCTTCGGCTTGCCCGGCCTCATCCTCGTCAGCATCTTCGTCACCTTGCCATTCGTGGTGCGTGAGGTCCAACCGGTACTGCAGGAGGTCGGGACCGAGCAGGAACAAGCGGCGGCAACACTGGGTTCGGGCCCGTGGCAGACGTTTTGGCGGATCACATTGCCGACCATCCGGTGGGGTCTGATCTACGGCACCGTGCTGACGACCGCACGCACACTCGGCGAATTCGGCGGGGTCATCATGGTGTCGTCCAACCTGCCGGGGGAGTCGCAAACACTGACGCTCCTGGTGAACGATCGCTACGCCCGCGGAGCCGAGTATGGCGCTTACGCGCTCTCGACGCTGCTAATGGGTGTCGCGGTGGTGTTTCTGATCGTCAAAACGACATTGCTGGTGCGCCGGAAACGGGCGAAGGCCGCCGTCTGACGCGCTAGCCTGCTGCCGTCCTGGTCACGATCGCCGAGTTGTGGTTAGGGGCCCACGCCCGTTCGAAAATGGCCAGGGGAACCTGCTCGTCGCGGCCCGTGTCGATACCGCTGTCGTTGAGATGCACCACACCGGTTTTGGTGTCCACACCGGTGACGACCACGAAATGATTTGCGGAGTCACGTTTGCCCGGCCGGCCCCAGATGGTTTCGGCGTTGACGATGGCGATGATCTTTCGCTTCTCAACCAGGGCCTGTTCCAGCCCGGCGGTGCTGGTCTGGATGTTGTCGGCGGTGATCCAGTAATGCCAGAGCAGCACCGGTAGGTCCCTGATATTGGTGTTTCCCGGTGGCTGCCAGATCGGCCCGGCGCCCACTGTGCTCGACGTGCGTTCGGCCAGGGCGGTGATTTGGTGTTCGGTTGGCTGATGACCGGTCAGCTCACCCACTACATCGGCTACTGCCAGCTCCCCGCAGTCCGACCAGTGTTGTTGGCGCCAAAAGGCGCCGGCGGCGGCAGGGTCGCCATACATCCCTAATTCATGCTCGGCGTCCGGGACGGGTTGGCCCGTGGTTGCATGCCCGACGGCGGCCGAGGCCACTATCGCCGCGGCAATGGTGACCCACAACGGCACCGCAAGCCTGGTGGTACGGGCAACCCCGGACGTCACGCTGCTAGTCATCGGCGCCCTTTTCTCGAGCGATATTGAGAGAAAAGGCTCGCGAGTCGCCCCATCCGCGATCATTTAACGACAACTGCGCCGAAATCGTGGGGAGACGCGCAAACGCGTTATCGCGATGAGACTGAGCCGTTCCGTCTCACGTTCGCAACCGTTGCATCATGCCGTTGACGCTGGCGTAACAAATTTGGCATCGAAGGTTCCTAGTGTTGGGCGGTCCACCTTGCGTAGAAGGCGGCCCTCTTAGCGATAGCGATAGGAACTCCATTGAGCGGAAATTCAACCCGCCTGCAGGCGATCAACAACGTCGAGGCGTATGTCCCCCCGGCCATCAGCTTTGTCCCAGGTGAAGAACCGGGCGAGGTCTTTGGCGCCAACGTCTTCACCAAGGCCGAGATGCAGTCACGGCTACCCAAGTCCGTGTACAAGTCCATCGTCGCGACCATCGAAAAAGGCACCAAGCTTGACCCCGCGGTTGCCGACGCCGTCGCGTTAGCCATGAAGGACTGGGCCCTGGAGAAGGGTGCTACCCACTACGCGCACGTGTTCTACCCGATGACCGGCCTGACCGCCGAGAAGCACGACAGCTTCCTGGATCCAGTCGGCGATGGGACCACGTTCGCAGAGTTCGCAGGCAAGACCCTGATTCAGGGCGAGCCCGACGCCTCCAGCTTCCCGTCCGGCGGCCTGCGCAGCACCTTCGAGGCACGCGGCTACACCGGCTGGGACGCCACCAGCCCGGCCTACATCCTGGAGAACCCGAACGGCAACACACTGTGCATCCCGACGGTGTTCGTCTCGATGACCGGTGAGGCACTGGACTACAAGACGCCGCTACTGCGTAGCCAGCAGGCCATGGGCGTGCATGCCGAACGCGTCCTGAAGCTGTTCGGTCACACCGATCTCAATCACGTCGTATCGTTCTGCGGCCCGGAACAGGAGTACTTCCTGGTCGATCGGCACTTCTTCCTGGCGCGACCGGACCTGATCAACGCCGGACGCACCTTGTTCGGCGCGAAGCCACCCAAGGGGCAAGAGTTCGACGACCACTACTTCGGTGCCGTCCCAGAGCGCGTCCTCGGCTTCATGATGGACACCGAGCGCGAGCTGTTCAAACTCGGTATTCCCGCCAAGACTCGGCACAACGAAGTGGCCCCCGGTCAATTCGAGCTGGCGCCGATGTTCGAGCGGGCCAACATCGCCTCAGACCACCAGCAGCTGACGATGACGATCTTCAAGACGCTGGCCAAAAAGCACGGCATGGAATGCCTGTTCCACGAGAAGCCATTCGCCGGCATCAACGGCTCCGGCAAGCACGTCAACTTCTCCTTGGGCAATTCCGAGCTGGGTTCCCTGCTGATCCCGGGCGACACCCCGCACGAGAACGCCCAGTTCCTGGTGTTCTGCGCCGCGGTGATCCGGGCGGTGCACAAGTTCTCCGGGCTGCTTCGTGTTTCGGTCGCGTCGGCCACCAACGACCACCGGTTGGGCGCCAACGAGGCACCGCCGGCGATTATCTCGATCTTCCTCGGCGAGCAGCTCGCCGACGTGTTCGAGCAGATCGCCAAAGGCGCGGCGACGTCGTCAAAGGGTAAGGGCACCATGATCATCGGTGTCGACACGCTGCCGCATTTGCCGACCGATCCGGGTGACCGCAACCGCACCAGCCCGTTCGCGTTCACCGGCAACCGGTTTGAGTTCCGGGCGCCCGGCTCCGGACAGACGGTTGCCGTGCCGTTGATCATCATCAACACGATCATGGCGGACTCGTTGGACTACTTGGCCACTGAACTGGAGAAGGCTGTCGCCGACGGCGAGGACTTCGACGGCGCAGTGCAGAAGCTGCTCACCGAGGTCATCACCGAACACGGTGACGTGGTGTACAACGGGGACGGCTATTCGGAGAAGTGGCAGATCGAGGCCGCCGAGCGAGGCTTGCCGAACCTCAAGACCACGTTGGACGCCGTTCCGGAGCTGATCAAGCCAGAAGCGGTCGAACTCTTCGAGAAGTATTCGGTGTTCAGCGAGCGCGAGCTGCACAGCCGTTACGAGGTCCAGCTGGAGCAGTACGTGCTGACCGTCGCCGTGGAAGCGAAGCTGGCACTGGAAATCGGGACGACGGTGATCTTGCCGGCCGCGACCCGTTACCAGACCGAGCTGGCGCAGAACGTCGCCGCGCTGAAAAAGGCTGGCGTGGAACCGAGCACGGCTGTGCTGGAATCGGTTTCGGCTCCCATCGCCGCTCTCACCGAGGGGCTTGCGACGCTGAAGGCAGCGCTGTCCCATGACTCGGCGGAGACGGCGTTCGACGAGGCCAAGCATGCCCAGGACGAGCTGCTGCCAGCGATGGCGGCGGTGCGTGCCGCTGCCGACGAGTTGGAAAGCCTTGTCGCCGACGACTTGTGGCCGCTGCCCACCTACCAGGAATTGCTCTACATCCTCTGATCGGCAGCTAAACCGTCGTCGGGCGTGGGGGTCGGCCGCGTAAGCGGACCCGGTGATCCCCAGGCCCCCATGCCCGCCGACCCGCCGAAGCTGCACACTTGGCCGCTGGCACGATAAGTTCTCACAGAGATCGACTTCACCCGGCCAGGGGAGAACATGGGGCCATCTGACGGCGGCCAACGGCGTGCTTTCGAACTGGAGGCATACCAAACGCTGTGCAGCCTCTGGCGCACCGCGCAGCGAACGGTGAGCGATGCCAGCAATTGGGATTCGGCGTGCGAAATGCTGCGGACCTATTACACCGTGGCTCAGGCCCGCCAGGATTCCGAAGTATGCGCGATGCGGATCCACTATCTGGAGGTTTCCGAGCCCGCGCCCCGACTCGCCGACTTCGTGCCCGCGCCGACGTATACGGGCGTGCCCGACGCTCCTCGCCAACTGGCGCTGGCGCGCTACGAGTTCAACTTGGCCCGCGCTCGGCACCCGCAACGCGAACAGCAGCGCCTCAAAGAGCTCGAGACGACCCGGGCGCTCTACGCGGCGATGCGGGCGGCCGAAGCCAGAGCCAGGGCGGCGGCCGAGCTGGCACGCCGGCGCGAATGGCTGCATAGCAGGTGGCCAGAAGGTGTTGTCCTAGAACGCGAAATCTATAACCTCGACAGCTTGGCGGACCAGGTGAACGCCCAGAACGCAAGCATCGAATCCCAAATCCAGGCACTCACCGGTCTGCTCCGAGACGGCTTAGCGAAACTGCCGGACGCGTCGGCGTGCGATCTGAGCGCAAGCTACCGCGCCGGCGACGCGGCCGCGGTCGCGGCCCACGTGGATTCGGTTCTGGCGAAGCTACCGAGCGTCAGTCCACTCGCCGCGGTCTCGTACGCTGGCCAGTCGTGCGAACTGGTCGTCGAGTACCAACTCCCCACGGTTGACGTCATCCCGACGGCCCAGGCGTACCGGTACGACAAAGATCAGGAGGCGGTCGTCGAGATCCAGCGGCCAGCATCGCAAGTAAAAACGTTGTACGCCAGCACTATTGCGCAACTCACGCTGCTAGCGTTGGCCGCCATCCTGACACTCGACATCGAGCATCACATCGATGTCGTGGTGTTCAATGGCGTCGTCGAGGCGCTGGACCCGGGCAGCGGTAATCCCATCCGGCCGTGTCTGGTCGCCGTGCGGGTCACCGCGGATGCCTTCGCCGAACTCGACCTTGCAAACCTCGATCCGAGCGCGTGCCTGGACCGGCTGTCCGCGACCGTGTCGCAGAACCCGGCGGAGTTGATCCCCGTGCGACCCTTGCCGGAGTGATCAGCTGTAGGCGTCCCACCATCTGTGTAAGTCGGCGACGGACTGGTCGCCGGCGACGTCGGAGAGCATCAGCTTTTTATCAAAGGTCCAGATCAGATTCGGGTGGTCGTTGGAGGTTCCACACGCGATCATGCCGCCGGTCACGTTCGTAGTTCCGCTGGGTTGCCAGGGAGCGGGCGACTTTCCCTCCCCGGGGCAGTCTCCGAGGCTGACGTTGGCGATGTCAGCATTGAAGGCTTTCTTCAGGGTGTCGAGATCTGGAAATAGCCAGTAGGTGGCGCTGGTAGGCCCTCCGGGCTGGGTGTTCTGCCCGCATGACAGCACCGTCGCCGCGCCTGCCCAGATGCTGCCCGGGTCGGGAGTGGCTGGCGTGCATACGCCACTGGGGTAGCCGGACGGGAGCAGACTCGGCAGTTTGGATTCGTCATCGCTGGTTGCTCGGCCGGACGGCCGTACGGGTTTCGGCACGCTCGTCGTTGGATGGTCGCCCGATGGTGATGTGATCAGCCAGGTGCCAACGCCACCGACGGCGACGGCGGCTGCGGCGGCGATGATCGGCCAGCGGTTACGTTGCCGCGGCGCTGTGGGCTCGGTGGATATTGCGACGCTGGGCTGTTCTGCTGGCGGGATCGGAGGGCCGGCGCCGGGGTGGTCACCAGCGGGTAGCGCGCCACTTTCGGAGTTCGACGTCCCCGGGTTAAAGGCCGTGTGTGCCGCAGCGGGCACCTGGGTAGCAGCGATCGGCCGGATCGCGGTGTCATTATGTCGCAGGATGGTGGCGGCCCGGTCTTGATCGGGGTTGCTGAGCGCCTCGTGAGCGGCAGCTGCCAGGGCGCCCGCACTCTCATAGCGATCATCGGGGTTTTTGGCCATGCCACGCTCGATCACAGCGTCAAAAGCAAGGGGCACGCCCAAACCTCGGGCGCTGGGCCGGGGCGCGGGCTCCATCATGTGGGAAGTGATCAGCACACCGGTGTTGTCGGCGCTAAACGGCGCAACTCCGGTCAGGCACTCGTAGAGCACGCAGGCCAGCGCGTAAACGTCAGCGCGCGAAGTCACCTCGGCATTCGAAAAGCGTTCGGGGGCCATGTATTTCCAGGTGCCCACCGTGGTGCCGAGTTGGGTCAGCTTTTCGTCGGTCTTCGCGCTGGCGATGCCGAAGTCGACCAGATAGGCGAAGTCGCCGCCGGTGACCAGAATGTTCGGCGGTTTCACGTCGCGGTGCAGCACCCCGGCAGCGTGGGCGGCATCGAGAGCCGATGCGACCTGGTGGATGATGGCCACCGATCGCGGTGCGGTAAGCGCCCCTTCGTTTTCGAGCAGGCTGCCCAGGTCGACACCCTCGATGAGGCGCATCTCCAAAAACAGTTGCCCGTCGATTTCGCCGTAGTCGTGGATGGGAACCACGTGGGGTTCCAACAACCGCCCGGTGATGCGGGCTTCGCGCTCCATCCGCTTGCGGAACATCGGGTCCTGGCTGAATGTGCGCGACATCAGCTTGAGCGCCACCGTCCACTCTTTGACGGTGTGCTCGGCTTCGTAGACCTCGCCCATCCCGCCGCGGCCCAACAGCCGCTTGAGGTGGTAGGGCCCGAACGTCGTCCCTATCCGCGAGCCGTCCGCGTCGCTCATCGCTGACTCCAATCAACTGACAACGCCTCGGCGGGATCGACGACCCCAGGCCAGCTTGTGACCGTAAGCCCAAACCGCTCCCGCCGCACGAAAAGTACAACATCCCGGCCCGTCACGTGCGGCCGTATTGGCTTGGCCGGTGCGATGCTGGGTCGGCACCGGCACGGCGGCGATGCCGCGGGCCGCGGAAAGCGCTGGCCCGTCTTTTCGATGTTCGCCGAATCGCCTTGTGCCATAACACTTTTGGAATCACTCACGTTCAGCGCTGCAGCAACGTCAGTATTTGCGGTAACGCCTCACGGGTTGCGGCCCGGCCGGCCTC
>Ga0208987_1000088_pt1 | contig 20792 bp, 21 predicted proteins | sample MedBloCARef_O2_FD_187845 | JGI IMG/M metagenome (GOLD analysis project Ga0208987, IMG submission 187845) | Forest soil microbial communities from El Dorado National Forest, California, USA - Mediterranean Blodgett CA Ref_O2 (SPAdes) (version 2) | ecosystem: Environmental > Terrestrial > Soil >... | reverse complement strand
CTCGCTGGATAGATACCTGGTCTTCGGCGCGATCGCGATCGCCACCATCGGGTGGCTGTGGGGCGTCGGTGACACCTACATCTCCGAGCTTTTCCCAACCGTGTTGCGCGGTACGGGTTTTGGAATCGCAGTCGGTGGAGGCCGTATCGTTTCCATCGCGGCGCCGACCGTAGTCGGTTGGGCCATCACGAAATACGGGCTGGAGACGCCCTACCTTGCGCTCGCCGGCCTCTGGGGACTGACGGTGATCGGCTACCTGCTGGGGCCGGAGACTAAGGGCAAGGGACTTGAAGAGCTTGCTGACGCGGCGCTCACCGAGGACCTCTTACCGTGATCCTGGACGAGGCTCCTTAAAACGTTCCGCCGCGAGTGCGAGCCCACGTGCACCATATCGACGTGCTTGCGAACGCACGCTCGCGGCGGATCCCAGACAGGCGTCTATGCCTGCTTGAGCGCCTCGATTTCCAGAGTCACAGTGACTTTGTCACCGACGACCGCGCCTCCGGTCTCCAGCGGCATGTCGATATTGATACCGAAGTCCTTGCGGTTCAACATGACTGATCCCTCGAACCCGGCTACCTCGCCGTGACCCATGCCCGGATTGACGCCGTTGAACACGAGCTTGAGCTCGACCGGCTTGGTCACGCCCTTAAGGGTGAATTCGCCGACCAGGACGTAGTCGTCGCCGTCGGGGCGCACTGCCGACGACACGAACGACGCGGTCGGGAATTGCTCGACATCGAAGAAGTCGGCGGACTTCAGGTGGGCGTCGCGCTGCTCGTTGCCAGTGTTCACCGAGTCGACCGCGATCTGCGCGGACACCGATGGCGCGCCGTCCTCCCCGACGACGATGGCGCCCTGAAAGTTTGTGAAGGTGCCGCGCACCTTGCTCACCATCAGGTGGCGCACGGAGAAAGCGACTGACGAGTGGACGGGATCGATGGCCCAGGTTCCGTTGCTGAGGTCGCTGGCTACTGATGTGGTCATATCCGATTCTCCTTGGCGTGGGGCCGGCGTTCCCGGCACCGCACCACATGCTAACCGGACCGCAGTCCGGATCTATTCCTCGGGTTCCCCGCCGGGTGATCGCAACGGGCGTCGGCGCAACGCCGCCCTGCGTTACCGGTGTGTTTCTGTCTGCGCACGCAGCGGCCGATGGTTAAACCCGCAACTAGACTGGGCGGGCATGACCAGTAGAGCCAGGACGGTCGCCGCGATGTGCGGCGGGACCGCGGCATTTGCGCTGTTGGTAGCGGGTGTTGGCCAGATTAGCGCCCCGCCCACCGGGGTGGATCGGTCGTCCACTTCACCTTCGGCAGGCTCCTCACCGGGGCATACCAGCGACAGCGGGGGCGCCTTACGGGTGTATCCCGCCGGAGGCGGCGGATGCGTCCCGGGCCTGAACTGTGGGCCCATTAACCCCCCACGTCCGCCGCCGCCGCGCCACCACCCGAGTCCTGCGCCGGATCCGCAACATTCCGCTCCTGACCCTCAGAGTCCCTAGCCGCCTCGACCATCTAGGCCTGGCCGCACACCGCCGCCTCAGCGGTCGGGTCGGGCGATCTGTGTCGGAGCGGCGTCGGGGCAGAGGTCGGATATGGCGAAACTTAATGCCGCTTGCGCCTGTGCCGGGGTGAGCGCGGCTTGGGTGTTTGAGCGTGAGTTGGTGACTACTTCTTGGATAACCTCGGCGGGGAGTTCGCCGGAGTAGAGCCGCCAGCAGAGTGCGTTGCCGAATCCGACGAGGTCGAAATTGTGGCTGTCGCTGGGGTTGCCAATGCCGATGCTGTTGAGGTGATTGAGGAAGTCGTCGGGTCCCTGCGCTTGGGCTGGGATCGGGGCAGCTATTGGGCCGCTGCACAGCAACACTGCCGCCGCGAGAACGCGCCTGTTATTCAACATGTCTGCGGTGCGGCGTCTGTCATTGTGCCGACGAGTAAGCACGGCTCGGTTGACCGGTTGCTCCAGGCGTGGTTGACCCCACGGATGATCGCGGTGTCGCCCGGCTGCATCAGGACCTCGTCAGTGTCGGTGACGAGGTAGATCTCGCCCCGCACGCAGGTGAGGCAGTCGAGGGTGTCGGTTCGGTGCATGGTCGGGTGCCGCTCTAGGTCGGCGGTGCTAGGAAGGTGCTTTTGACGTACTTCTTCGTTGAGTTCGGTGAACTGGCGACGTCGTTCGTTGGCGTCCGGGCCGTCGGGCCAGACTTCCAGCGCTCGACAGATGAATCCGTTTGCGAGGGGTTCGCGCTGTGCACCTAGCCCGGGGGTCTGGGACCGGTCGCCGTCGATGGTGTTGTCGACGGGAGTTTCCTGGGTTGCCCATAGTGTGGCGCGCCAGAAGAATCCTTCCTGGGATTGAACGTTGGTCAGTCCTTGCAGGAGGACCGCTGAGCGTCCGTCGGTGTTGGGGCCGACGACGAATCGGTTGGCGGGTGCGGTCATTGCAGTGGTTCCTTTCATTCTTGGCCGGTGATCGATAGTTGTTGTGCGCCTTGGGATATCAGCGCGCCATGCCGGGTGCATCGGCGGGGACGTCGTAGAACTTCAGCGTGAACGAGACTGCCGTGTACATGCCCATCAGCACCGTGATGTCGGTGATGCGGTCGTGACCGAGGACCTCGATCGCGCGGTTATAGAGGCTTTGGGGGATGTAGCGGCCGGCGGCCAGGGCCGTGGCGAGCTCATAGACGGTCTGCTCGCGTTGGTCCTCTAGAAACGTCGGCTGGCCGCAGAGCAGGGCGTCGACGACCGCACGTGAGATGTCCAGTTCGATCGCGACTCGGTTGTGCGCGTTAATCGGAAACGACGCATGCCACTTGCCGAGGATGACGCAGACGGCGATCTCGCGTTCGCGTCGGGTGAGCGAGTGATTTGGTGGATGAAAGTGGTCGGCCAATGGCGCCACCGCCGCGGCGAGGTTCGCGTTGTCGACCCAGATCTTTGCCGGGCCTTGGAGCTCGCCCCCCTCGGCCTTTGCGAGTATCCGATAGCCCCGTTGTTGCTCGGGGGTCATCTGGTCATACGGGGTTTCGGCGTAGCGGCCAAAGGTCGCCTCGCCTCGGTCTGTGTCGGTCGTGGATGGCCACATGAGAATCTCCTGGTCTGGCGGTGGCGTGAGCGGGTCAGGCTGGGTCAACGGGATCGTTCCGCCTGGAGTGAACTCACAAACAAGGTGGATCGTTTCCGTATGATGTCGAAGATAGGCTTGTCTAGCCAATAGCGCAACCGTTCGTTTTCGTTTATGATCGATTGCATGCCCCGCCTCACCGAACAAACTCGCGCCCGGCGCCGCCAGCACATCCTGACCAGCGCCTGGAAGTGCTTTTCCCGTGACGGGTTCCATGTCACCTCGATGGACCAGGTAGTCGCCGAGACCGGGATGTCCTCGAGTGCGGTCTACCGGTATTTCCGCAGCAAAGAGGAGATCATTCATGCCACCGCTGAGGAAGGCGTGGCCAAGGTCAGCACCATCTTCCTCGGGCTGCTCGACCGCGACCCCTGCCCCACACCCGCGGAGACGCTGACCCATTTGGTGGCCGAATTGCACAGCCGCACAGATAATCCGGAGTACGACCTGACTCGCATCGCCCTGCAAACCTGGGCGGAAGCGCTGCGCGATCCGATCCTGCACAAGCGAACCCGCAGGCTCTACCTCGACACCCTCGACCACATCGCCCAGCTCGCCGCTCGCTGGCGCGACGACGGACACATCCCGATCGAGTCCGACACCAGAGCCGTTGCCGCCACTGTGTTTTCGCTCATGCATGGCCTGATCGTCATGCACCACCTGGTCGCCGACGTCTCACCCGATGCCTTACGCACCGGAGTGGCCCTGCTCGGGGCCGCCGCCGATCTCAACCGACCAACTGTTCAGAAAGCCTGACCATGACCGACATCGACCTCAGCGATCTGGCTAATGCGCACAACGGTTCCCAACCGCTGCTCGCCTATTTCGCAACACCGTCGGGGACGGGTCCGTGGCCCGGTGTGGTGATGATTCACGAGATCTTCGGTCTCGATGATGTCATGCGTCGCCACGCCGACCACCTCGCCAATCTCGGCTATCTCACCTTGGCCGTCGACTTGTTCAGCGCAGGCAGCACCCCGCGATGCCTCGTCGCCACCATGACCGCCCTGATTCGCGGGCACGGCCAGGCCTTTGCCGACATTGCAGCCGCCCGCCAGTACCTCAGCGACTCCCCTGATTGCACCGGCAAGATCGGCACCGTCGGCTTCTGTATGGGAGGCGGCTTTGCCCTGCTCGCCGCTTCCGACGGCTACGACGCGGCCGCCGTCAACTACGGCCAGCTCCCCCGTCACCTCGACACCGCCGTGGCTGATGCATGCCCGATTGTAGCCAGCTACGGAGGCCGCGACCCATCCCTTCGCGGCGCCGCTGGCCGGCTCGCCGCCGCGCTTAACAACGCCGGAATCCTCCACGACACCAAGGAATATCCCAACGCCAGCCATGCATTCCTCAACGACACCGAAGCCGGCCCGCGACCCCTCCGCCCCCTCTTACGAGTCGCGGGCATCGGGCCAGAGCCAGACTCAGCCCAAGACGCTTGGCAACGAATCGAACTCTTCTTCGCCACCCACCTCTCGTGAAATGACAACGCCACCGGGTCCAGGCCCCGGGTTTAACACCATGCATGCCAACTAGATTGCGGCGCAATATCATTGATATGGTTTGCCAACTACGTACGATGGATCTGCACGAAATTGCCTGTTTCACAGAGTATTCCAAGCGGCTCCGCTCAATGACTCAACAGGTGTCGATGAGCGGATGAATCGAACGCGTACGCATCCGGGCGGTCGCCAAGTGAATACGACTCTAGCGCTCTCCGATTGGCGTCTGTCCAAGTTGCATCCCGGGAGGAGGCTGGGCCTCGCCAGGCCGACCGCCTGCGTTCGCCGCCAGCTGGCAGGTTCCACCGCTCGTCGCGTACGTCCTTCGTGTCAATCCCCATTTGTCCGCAGTTCGGGACGCGAAAATGCCTGCAAAATCCCGCTCATCGGTTGTTGACCAGGCGGGCAGCTTGTCAATCTTCGCTGCATATCGACACCTACAGCTAGCGAGCCATGTTGGTGAAGCGCGACAGGTGCAGCTGGTGCGCGACGGTGACCGTCTTGGTCGGGCCGTTACGGTGCTTGGCCAGAATGAAATCCGCTTCGCCACCGCGCGGGTCGTCACGCTCGAACGCGTCCGGCCGGTTCAACAGAATGACCATGTCGGCGTCCTGCTCGAGGGAGCCGGATTCACGAAGGTCGGACAGCATCGGCTTCTTGTCGGTGCGCTGCTCGGGACCACGGTTCAGCTGAGCGATCGCCACCACCGGCACCTCGATCTCCTTGGCCAACAGCTTGAGTTGACGCGAGAATTCCGAGACTTCCACCTGACGTGACTCGTGCTTCTTGCCTGATGTCATCAGCTGTAGGTAGTCGATCACGATCAGCTTCAGGTCGGCCTTCTGCTTCAGCCGGCGCGCCTTGGCGCGGATCTCCATCATGGTCAGGTTGGGCGAGTCGTCGATATACAGTGGCGCCTCGCTGATTTCGCTCATGCGGCGCGCCAGCCGCGTCCAGTCCTCGTCGTTCATCCGGCCCGAACGCATATCGGCGAGCTTGATCTTCGCCTCCGCAGACAGCAGCCTCATCACGATCTCGGACTTGCTCATCTCCAACGAGAAGATGACGCTGGCCAAGCGATGCTTGATCGAGCACGACCGCATGAAATCCAGTCCCAGCGTCGATTTCCCGACTCCAGGCCGGGCCGCGACGATGATCATCTGCCCCGGATGCAGACCGTTGGTGACTTCGTCGAGCTCGGTGAACCCGGTCGGCACACCGCGTGAGATGCCGCCATTGGAGGCGATGGCATCGATCTCGTCCATCGTCGGCTGCAGTAGATCCTCGAGCGCAACGAAGTCTTCCGTCGTACGCCGGTCGGCGACGTCATAAATCTCGGCCTGCGCCCGGTCGACGATCTCCGCGACATCCGCGCCGTCGGCGCCGGCATAGCCGTACTGCACGACCCGCGTTCCGGCCTCCACCAGTCGACGCAGCAACGCCTTCTCGGCCACGATGCCCGCGTAGTACCCCGCGTTGGCCGCGGTCGGCACCGTTGAGATCAGGGTGTGCAGATAGGGCGCGCCGCCGATCCTGCGCAGCATCCCGCGCCGGTCCAGCTCCGCGGCCACCGTCACCGCGTCGGCGGGCTCCCCGCGGCCGTACAGATCCAGAATCGCGTCGTAGACGTTCTGGTGTGCCGGGCGGTAGAAGTCGCCGGGACGCAGCCGTTCCAGCACATCGGCGATCGCGTCCTTGCTCAGCAGCATTCCGCCCAGCACCGACTGCTCGGCGGCCAGATCCTGCGGGGGCTGGCGGCCGAAATCCTCACTGGGCGGCGAGGCAGCCATGCCCGGCGCTAGATCGTCGACAACCGCCATGGGCTCTCACCTCCCTCTGCCACGAATACCCGAACATACATTCGATAACCGACATTTCGAGCGTAAGCCAAGGTTCCGCTTCCCCCAACCGGAGACACCCATGAGCCTCGCGCCTCGAAGACCGTAAACGTTGCTAGCTGGTAGGTGAAAGGGCCGCTGTTCATAACACTGTGCATGGTGTGTGCATATCCTTCGACACCTGTGTTGAGTGGGTTGTGGAGAACCTGTGGATTAATCCGCGGCGCTGCGACATCACTGCTGATAAGGGTCGTACACACCTGCACTTTTAGTGTGGACAAGAATCTCTTCGGCGTGTCGGGCCAGGTTACTGCGTCGGGCGTGTTGGCTTTCGGCCAGATTTTCGCAACGTTACGAGGTGGTTAAGCGCCCCCCACGCTGGTGCCGCTGAAATAGTTCGCCAGCTCAGTGGCCCGGGCCCCACGCAAAGCTGGCTCTGGGCGCGTGCACAGCGTCAAAAAAACCGGCGGCCACCGTCGAGGGGTGGCCGCCGGAGCGGAGCAAACGATGCTGAGTTAGCTGTCGGCGACGACGTCCAGCGTGAACTCGACATTGACCTCGGGGTGCAGGTGCACCGACACCGGGTGCGCGCCGATGGCCTTGATGTGCGTCTTGGGCAGCCGGACGATGCGCTTGTCCAGGTTCGGTCCGCCCGCCTTCTTGATCGCGCCGACCACGTCGGCCGAGGTCACCGAGCCGAACAGCTTGCCGGAGTCGGCCGCGGTCTTGACCGGCAGCGAGACCGAGCCCAGCGACTCGATGGCCGTCTTGAGCTCGTTGGCGTGCCCGAGGTCGCGCACGGACTTGGTTTCGCGAGCCCGGCGAATGCCGTCGACCTGCTTCTGCGCGCCGCGGGAGGCGACGATCGCCAGGCCGCGCGGCAGCAGGAAGTTGCGGCCGAACCCGTCCTTGACCTCGACAGTGTCGCCGACGCCACCGAGGTGGTCCACGTCAGACGTAAGAATCAGCTTCATCTTTTCGTACTTTCGTTGAGCGTCGGGCGGCTATCGCGCGGAGGAGGTGAAGGGCAGCAGCGCAACCTCGCGGGCGTTCTTCACAGCGATGGCGATGTCGCGTTGATGCTGCACGCAGTTACCGGTGACACGACGCGCCCGGATCTTGCCGCGCTCGCTGATGTAGGTGCGCAGCAGGGTGGTGTCCTTGTAGTTGATCGGCTGCCCCTTCTTCGAGCAGAAGACGCATTTACGCGCTTTGATCGGCTTTTCCGGAGCCGGGCGCCGTTTCGTGGAGGAGGACTTGGCCATGTGTTTTTTCTTTCCTATGTCTTAAAAGGTCTGAGAGTTCTCGAGGTCAGAACGGCGGTTCTTCGTCGCCGCCGCCGAAGGAGCCCGATGCCGGGGCACTGCCCCACGGGTCGTCAGCCGGTCCGCTGCTTGGCTGCGCGGCCGCCGCCGCCGCCGGACGCGACCCACCGCCGGCACCACCGCCGCCACCGCTGCCGAAGCCACCGCCTCCGCCGCCACTGCGGCTGGCCTTGTTGACCTTCGCGGTGGCGTACCGAAGCGAGGGCCCGATCTCGTCGACCTCGACCTCGAAGACGGTGCGCTTCTCACCTTCGCGGGTCTCAAAGGAACGCTGCTTGAGTCGCCCGGTCACGATCACCCGGGACCCACGGGTCAGGCTTTCCGCCACGTTCTCGGCAGCCTCCCGCCAGATGTTGCAACGCAGGAACAGCGCCTCGCCGTCCTTCCATTCGCTGCTCTGCCGGTCATAGATCCGGGGCGTGGACGCCACGGTGAAATTCGCGACGGCAGCACCTGACGGAGTGAACCGCAGCTCGGGGTCTGCAGTCAGGTTTCCGACGACGGTGATAGTGGTGTCACCAGCCACAATTTCCTCCTGGGTCCGCCTTTGGACGGCGGATGGTCATGTGCGTAGTTTCGCTGAGCTTTGAACAGCCTAGGCAACTGCGCCGACAGCGGATAGCCCGCGCAACCTGCACGGCTAGTGCTTGTCGGTGCGCATCACCTTGGTGCGCAACACCGACTCGTTGAGGCTGAGCTGGCGGTCGAGTTCGGACACCGTGGCCGGCTCGGCCTTCACGTCGACGACGACGTAGATGCCTTCGGCGTGCTTGGCGATCTCGTAGGCCAACCGGCGCTTACCCCAGATGTCGACCTTGTCAACGCTGCCGCCGTCTTTGCGGACGACATTGAGGAACGTGTCCAATGACGGGGCAACGGTACGTTCGTCGAGCGTGGGGTCAAGAATGACCATGACTTCGTATGGACGCATGGAAACCTCACCACCTCCTCTGGTCTATACGGCCACGGTCGATCCGCGGCAGGAGTGTCGCCTGCGTCGGCAACCGCCCCAGGGTACCGGACCAGGGCCTGGCCAGAGAAATCCGACTGCTGCGTTACTGCCGGGCTTCCCGATATTCGGCGGCCCTGGCCACCGTCGCTGCGTCGGCCTTGGCCAGCGAGCCCGAGTCGAATGGCGGCTGCGGGTCGTATTCGATGAGCAACTGCGCGGCTTGGGCGGCCACTCGGTCGACGAGAATCTCGACGACTCGCAAGGCCATGTCGATGCCGCTGGAGACACCCGCGGCGGTGATGATCCGCTGCGGCAGATGCTCGACGACCCGCTCGGGTACGTAGCGCGCGCCCAAGTCGTTGAGTAACTCGGCGGCACTCCAATGAGTGGTCGCGGTGAGCCCGTCCAGCAACCCCGCAGCTGCCAGCAGCAGCGCGCCGGTACACACCGAGGTGGTCAACGTCGTGTTCGGATGGACCGAATGCAGCCAGCCACGGATGTCGGCGTCGTGAACCAGCTGGCGTGTCCCGATGCCGCCGGGGAACACGACGACATCGGGTGCGGCGACTTCGTCGAAGGTGGCATCGCAGGTGACCCCGAGCATGCCGTTCTCCGTGCGCACCTCGCCCCGGCGGTGCCCGACGAACACCACATCGATCGACGGGACCCGCTGCAGTACTTCGTAGGGCCCGACGGCGTCGAGTGCGGTGAAGCGCGGGAACAGCGGGATGGCAACCAGCATCACGGCTGCGCTTCAGCGATCGCCGGCTCGTCCTCGTCCTCTGTCTCGGTGTCGGCTGGTCGCTGCGCCGGGCGCCGCAACCTGGGCGGTCGCAATCCGGCGGGCAGCCAGTCAGGCGGGGCGTCGGGGGCGCGGTCGAAGGCCCCGCCTGCGGGGTCATCCACCCGGCCGCCCCAGCGCACCAAATCTTCTTCGGGTCGGTAGATCTGCCGGATCACCAACGCGCACAGCACCACGACAGCGATGTCGCGCAGCAACACCGTTGTGGTGAAGAACTGCTCGGGTAGCGAACGATTCGAGTTGCCGTACAGGAAGTACATTCGCGGCACCCACACCAGCGCGTCAATGGTCATCCACGCCAGCAGTATCCGGCGATGCGGCAAAGCCAGCACCGCCAGCGGTACCAGCCACAGCGAGAACTGCGGGCTCCATACCTTGTTGGTCAGCAGGAACGCCGCCACCACCAAAAACAGCAGCTGTGCCACCCTCGGGCGCTGCGGCGCCGTGAACGCCACGTAAGCAATTGCCGCACAGCATATTACGAATGAGACGGCAACGACTGCGTTTAGCCCGGTCGGCGGTTCCCAGAAGCCCAGCTTGGGATCGAAACCGCGCCAGCCGGTGAACGACTTCACCACGTTGTACAGCGAGTCCATGTCATCACCGCGCCGGGTGTTGAGCCGGAAGAACTCCGACCACCCCCGCGGATACTTCAGCAGGACAGGCAGATTCACCGCCGTCCAGGTCACCGCGGCCACCCCGGCGGTTCGGCCCAGCGCGCCGAGCCGACCGGTCCGGATACCCAGCACCAGCATCGGGCCCAAAAACAACAGCGGATAGAGCTTGGCCCCCGCGCCCAGCCCGATCAGCACACCGGCAAGCACCGGCTTACGCCGCGCCCATGCCAGCAGGCCGCCCATCGCGAAAGCCGTTGCCAACGCGTCGAAGTTAGTGAATATCTGGAAGATCAGCAGCGGCGAGGCGGCCACCAGGGCCGCATCCCAAATCCGCCGGCCGGACAGACCCGCGGTTGCCCATACCGTCGCCAGCCACGCCAGTGCCAATCCGAATGCGGCGACGTCGAAGAACACCACCACCTCGGCGATCACCGGAAGCGGCGTCAGCTTGCTCAGCGCTGTGTAAGTCTTGGCCAGCGCCATCGACGAGTACTGATAGACCCCGGTCAGCACCGGATACTCCATGTAGCGCACCGCGGGTTGGCCGTCGTAGCGGGTCTGTGGTGCGCCGTTGGAATCGGTCTCGACCCAGCTGGACTTGTAGGGAAACAACCCCTTGCTCAACAACTCCGCGCCGTAGAGCGGCACCGTGTCGGAATAGCACAACTCGTAATAGGCGCGCTGGTTGTCCCAATTGGCGACCCGTAGATCCCCCGTCCCGGTACCGGTGCTCTGCAGGCAGGCCGCCTTGGTCGACCAGCCCAGCGCCAAGAACACCAGCGCGATCATGAACATCACCCGCACCGGTGTCATCAGCCGGGCACGGCCGATCAGCGCGTGCCTTCCCACCGGCCCACCGATGACATCTGCGAACGACGCGCCCAAAGAGTCGGTGTGGCTGGGGCAATCACGATTGTTGGCGCTACGCAGGTCGGCGGCCAGCGGCCGCGGCGAGATGGTGGCGCTCTGTTGTTGCGCCCCGGTCACGGCGGAGGCTGGAAGGATGGCGGCTGTCCCGGCGGCTGCCCCGGTTGTCCAGCCGGCGGAGGCGGTGCGACGGTGATCGTCGTCGGCGGCCCAACGGGAATGGTGATGCCCGGCGCCACTTCGATACTGGGCTGGATGACGGTCTCCGATGGCGGTGGGGGCGGCGGCGGCGCGACAGGTACCCCCGCGTAGCCACCGATCTCGGTCGGCTTGGGGAAGTTCTCGTTGCTGCTGCCCTTCAAGGCGCCATCCATCGTCGACTTCCAGATGTCTGACGGCAGGCCCGAACCGTAAACCTCTGCGCCCGAAGCGGTTACCAACGGCACGTTGTCTTGGACAGTTCCCACCCACACGGCCGTGGACAGCGACGGCGTGTAGCCGACCATCCAGGCGTCCTTGTTAGCGTTGGTATCGCCCAACTGCACCGTGCCGGTCTTGGCCGCTGACGGTCGGCCACCGGACAATGCATGACCACGCGAGTACGTCGCGATCGGCTGCATTGCCGCGGTGGTGTTATCGGCGACCGCCTTGTCGATGCGCTGCTCGCCCTTTTCTTTGTCCGAGTTGCCTGCGTCGAACAGCACTTGGCCGTCCGCGTTGACAACCTTCTGCACCAGATGCGGGGGGTGGTAGACGCCGGAGGAGGCCAGCGTGGCGTACGCCGAGGCCATGTCCACTGGCCGAGTTTGGTACTGGCCCAGCACAATCCCGTTGTTGGGCGGTCCGCCCTTGCCGTCTTCGGACAGCGTATGGGCGACGCCGGGGAAGCTGGTCGCGATGCCGGCCTGATGTGCCGCGTCGGCGACAGCCGACGGTCCGTTCTTGAGTTTGAGCATCAGCCGGTAGTAGGCGGTGTTCAGCGACATCTTGAGCGCCTCGGCGATATTGCAGGTGCCACAGTTCTCGCCGTCGACGTTGGTGATCTTGATGCCGTCAACCGTCAGCGGCGAACTGTCCACCTGATAACCCAGCCCGATCCCTTGTTCGAGGGCGGCCACCAAGGCAAACACCTTGAAGGACGACCCGGTCTGCAGTCCAGCCTGAGCGAAGTCGAAACCGTTGGCATCCGAACCGCCGTAGTAGGCGCGTATCGCACCGTTGTGCGGGTCGATCGACACCACGGCGCCCCGCATGTCGGGGTCTTGTCCGTCAAGGTATTTCGATATCGACTTCTCGGCGGCCTGCTGAGCTTTCGGATCGATCGTGGTGGTGATCTGCAAGCCCTGGGTGTTCAGGGTCTGCTCGTCGATGTTGAACAGCTCCATCAGCTCTTTGGTCACCTGGCGTTCGATCAGGCCATTGGGACCAGTCGTCTGGTTCTGCGCGCGGGCTTGATCGGGTGGCACCGTCGGTGGAAACACCTGTGCCGCGCGATCACTGGGTGATAGCGCCTTGGTTTCCACCATGCCGTCGAGCACCCAGTTCCACCGGGCCTCGGCACCCTTGGGATCGACCGCCGGGTCCAGCGAGGAGGGCCGGCGGATCAACGCCGCCAACAGCGCTCCTTCGGCGACGTTCAGCTGCTCGGCGGGCTTGTTGAAGTAGGCCTTGGAAGCCGCCGAAATCCCGTAGGCCCCGCGGCCGAAATAGATGATGTTCAGGTAGGCCTGCAGCACTTCGTCTTTGGACCACTCCCCCGACATCTTGGTGGCAATGACCAGTTCCTTGGCCTTGCGCAACAGACCGCTGAATCCGTGTTGGGCGGAGCCGACCATCGCGTTCTTCACATATTGCTGGGTGATCGTCGACCCGCCCTGCAGATCGCCGCTGCCGAACAGATTGTTGCTCACCGCCCGCGCGAAGCCGCCGAAGTCGAACCCGGGGTTCGAGTAGAAGTTGCGGTCTTCAGCGGCGATCACTGCCTGGCGTACATGCACCGGCACCTGATCGATGTTGATATCGACCCGATTACCTTCGGGTGGAATGATTTTGGCGAGCTCGGAGCCGTCGCTGGCCAGGATGGTCGAGACCTGATTGGTTCGGAGGTTGCCCGGCTTGGGAATGTCGACGATGAAATAGGCCATGGCGAAGGTGACGATCGGCAAGAGCACCATGACCGCCGCGGCAAGGTAGGCCGCTCGTCGAACCCAGCGCCAGTTGATCTGTTCGACCCAGCTCCAGTCCAGCCCCGACCCGGGAGCTCGATGGCTGGGCCCATCGTGGCCGCCGGTCCGAGGCGGCGGTGGCGGTGGCGGTGGCGGTGGGGGTTCGTCCGGTGGGCGACGTCCCGACATCGTGCCGTCGCGCCGCGCGCTGCTCGACCGACTGTCGAGTGCGGCCTTGACCTCATCGATCGCATCCCTGGGTTGCGACGGTCCGTCCAACGCGGCTTTGACCTCGTCGATGGGATCAGAACGCCGAGCCGAACGTTCGTCGACAACCGGCGGCAGGATCGTGGTCATCCGGTCGTCGGGACGAATCTGGCGGCGGTGGCCGGGCCCGGGACGCGCGCCGTCGTCCGGACGGTCGGGATTGTCCGGGCGGTCGGCGTTCGCACGCTCGCCCCCACGCTCAGTCGCCGACCCGCTCTGGTCATTAGGCGACTGGTCGTGGCGCCCTTCGTTATTCAATGGCCGTGCGGGCGCCGTTGCGCGCCGTCCGCGGGCCGCGGGTCCCCTTGGGCGGGCGTTCCGCGCCGAGCACATACGACTTGACCAGGTGGTTCCAGCTGCAGGTTCGGCACACCTCAACCACGTGGACCGAGAACTCGTCGAACCGTGTCGTCAACAGGATCAGCTCTTCGGCCGTGCGCGCCGAGCCCGACACCGCGCCCAGGTGATCGCCGAACACCCAGGACACCAGCGTGAGCTGTTCCTTTCGGCAGATCGGGCACATCACCTGGCTCTGTTTCCCGTGAAACTTGGCGGCCCGCAGCAAATACGGGTTTGCGTCGCAGACTTCGGACACACCGGTGCGGCCGGAGTACACCTCGGCCAGCAGTGAGCGCCGCCGAAGCGCGTAGTCCACCACCTGTCGCTGCAGTCGCACGCCACCAGAGTACGTCGCCACCCGTACTGCCGATACGCAAGCAAGGCCGTCGCATCGCGAGCGCTGGACTTCTACGATCATCTGCGTGGCGAAATGGCTCGGGGCACCGCTGGGCGGTGGGACAACGGCGGCAACCCGCGCCAAGGACGGCGACCGGCAGGACGCCTGCAAGATTCTCGACGACGCTCTCGACGACGGCCAGCTCTCCATGGAAGAGCACCGGCAACGCGTCAGCACCGCCACTAACGCCGTCACGCTGGGCGATCTGCACGCGCTGATGAGCGATTTGCAGACCGACAACGCCTCGGTGCAATTGCAGGCGGTCAAGTCGCCGAGGTTCCGCGGTTGGGGGCCGGTGGTCGGCGCCTTCGCCGTGTCGGTGTTGCTGGGCGTCGGCATCGGTTGGGGTGTCTACGGCAACACCGGTTCGCCGCTGGACTTCACCTCGGACCCGGGCGCCAAGCCCGACGGCGTTGCCCCGGTGGTGCTGACCCCGCCGACGCAGCTGCAATCGGTCGGCGGCCTGAGCGGCTTGCTCGAGCAGGCCCGCAAGCGGTTTGGAGATGTCCTGGGTTACCGGCTGCTGATTTACCCGACGTACGCGATCCTGGACCGCCCGGATCCCGCCGACGACCGCCGGGTGCTGTCCTACGACTACCGCGGCGGGTGGGACGATCCGACTAACTCGGCCAAGAGCTCCGCCTACGGGTCGGTCGCAATCGACCTCAGCAAGTTCGACATCACGAAGACCATCGGCATCATGCGCGGTGCCCCGGAAACCCTGCGGATGAAGACGCCCGACGTCAAAAACACCTACTTGATCGTGGAACCAGCCACCGACCCAACCACGCCGGGCGCGTTGTCTCTTTCGCTGTACGTCTCCAGCGACTACGGCAGCGGCTCCATCGTCTTCAGCGGTGACGGCACCATCAAGCGGTTGAATCTGCCCAGCTAGACGCCCTTTTGCCGGGCCCGTAGCGCAACCGCGACGGGGTGATTAATAGCGCGCCAACATCCGGTGGTGTTGTGGCGAATATATCGAAGCGATACGATTACGCGACGCGTCGGACCGTCGTAACCAGAAATGCATAAGGAGGTGTATCGATGCTGGAGCTCGCGATCCTGGGTCTCCTGATCGAATCTCCTATGCATGGTTATGAGTTGCGCAAGCGGCTGACCGGCCTACTCGGTGCGTTCCGGGCGTTTTCATACGGTTCGCTGTACCCGGCGCTGCGGCGCATGCAGGTTGACGGGTTGATCGCCGAGAATGCCGCGCCGGCCGGCACCCCGGTTCGGCGGGCCCGTCGGGTCTACGAACTGACCGACACGGGCCGTCAGCGCTTCGGTGAGTTGGTGGCCGACACCGGTCCGCACAACTACACCGACGACGGGTTCGGGGTGCACCTGGCTTTCTTCAATCGCACTCCGGCCGAGGCACGGATGCGCATCCTGGAAGGCCGCCGCCGTCAGGTCGAGGAACGGCGGGAAGGCCTGCGTGAAGCCTTGGCGCGGGCCAGCAACTCGTTTGACCGTTACACCCGGCAGCTCCATCAGCTCGGGCTCGAGTCCAGCGAGCGAGAAGTCAAGTGGCTCAACGAGCTGATCGCAGCGGAGCGCGCAGCACCCGGCCTTTCCGAGCAGACGTAGTCCCCCGCACGAAAACCAGCACCAAACAGTCAGTCGCCAGATACCGCGATAAAGGTAATTGAGGTAAGGAGAACGCCCCATGAGTGAGCAGAACGCGTCGAAGGATGTACGAGTCGCCATAGTCGGCGTCGGTAACTGCGCGTCCTCGCTAGTGCAGGGCGTGCAGTATTACTTCGACGCCGACGAGAACAGCACCGTGCCCGGCTTGATGCACGTGACGTTCGGCCAGTACCACGTCCGCGACGTGAAGTTCGTGGCCGCCTTCGACGTGGACGCCAAGAAGGTTGGCTTCGACCTGTCGGAGGCGATCTTCGCGTCGGAGAACAACACGATCAAGATCGCCGACGTGCCGCCCACCAATGTGACGGTGCAGCGCGGACCGACGCTCGACGGCATCGGCCACTACTACGCGGAGACCATCGAGATCTCGGACGTCGAGCCGGTCGATGTGGTCAAGGCGCTCAAGGACGCCGAGGTCGACGTGCTGGTGTCCTACCTGCCGGTGGGTTCGGAAGAGGCGGACAAGTTCTACGCCCAGTGCTGCATCGACGCCAACGTGGCGTTCGTCAACGCGCTGCCCGTGTTCATCGCCTCAGACCCCGTCTGGGCCAAGAAGTTCACCGACGCCGGCGTGCCGATCGTCGGTGACGACATCAAGAGCCAGGTCGGCGCGACCATCACCCACCGGGTCATGGCCAAGCTGTTCGAGGACCGTGGCGTGCAGCTCGACCGCACCATGCAGCTCAACGTTGGCGGCAACATGGACTTCCTGAACATGCTCGAGCGTTCGCGGCTGGAGTCCAAGAAGATCTCCAAGACCCAAGCCGTCACCAGCAACCTGCAGCGCGAGTTCAAGACCAAGGACGTGCACATCGGCCCGTCCGACCACGTCGGGTGGCTCGACGACCGCAAGTGGGCGTACGTCCGGCTCGAGGGCCGCGCCTTCGGCGACGTGCCGTTGAACCTCGAGTACAAGCTCGAGGTGTGGGACTCGCCGAACTCGGCCGGCGTCATCATCGACGCGGTGCGGGCGGCCAAGATCGCCAAGGACCGCGGCATCGGCGGACCGGTGGCGGCGGCATCGGCATACCTGATGAAGAGTCCGCCCAAGCAGATGGCCGACGACGTCGCCCGGGCCCAGCTCGAAGAGTTCATCATCGGCGCCGACTAGGTCGGTTCTCCTTCGCATCGAGTGTGCGGTGAGGTCGCGTTTCATCACGAAACCGCGCCCTCACCGCACACTCGTTTTATCTGCACCCGCCATTCGGTCAACACCCTGCTGTGCAGTCGCTTAGCATTAGCCGCGATGAGAGTTCAGCCCGCCGCGTTTTTGCGAACAACCCTTCCCCTGGACCTGTCCCGCCTTGCTGAGCTGGACGGCGGCCGCTACCACTCGATCTGGCTGCCCGATCACATGGTCAGCTTTTGGCCGGACTCGATCTGGACGCCGGAATTCACCGACCTGGCCAGCGCATCGCCATCACCGCATCGCCACCTGGACGGGCTGGCGGTCGCCGCCGCGGCCGCCGTGCTGACCGAGCGGGTTCCGCTTGTCAGCGCCGTCGTCGATACGGTGCGGCGCCATCCTTCACTACTCGCCCAGACGGCACTGACCATCGACCACCTCGCCAAGGGGCGGTTCATCCTCGGCCTTGGCAGCGGCGAGAGCGAGAACACGCTGCCGTACGGCTTCGACTTCGCGCGGCCGGTCAGCCGTTTCGAGGAAGCGCTGACGGTGATCCGGCTGCTATGGGAAAGCGACGGGCCGGTCGATTTCGACGGTCAGTTCTACTCCCTGCACCATGCGCGAATGGACACCGAGCCGTACCAGGGGAACCCGCCGCAAATCTGGATCGGCGCCAGCGGTCCGCGGATGCTCGACATCGTGGGCCGTCATGCCGATGGATGGTGGCCCGCGGGCGCCTGGACTCCGGAGCACTACGCCCAGATGCTCTCTGCGGTAAGGGCATCGGCCGAGCGCGCCGGGCGCGATCCGCTGGCGATCACGCCGTGCTTCATCCAGGTCTGCCTCATCGGCAAGGACGACGACGCGCTCGCTGAGATCCTGCGGGCTCCCCTGGTTAAGGCATTTCTGCTGCAGGTTTCGGCAGAGACGTTGCGCGGCTTCGGGTTTGAACACCCTATGGGCGAAAGCTGGCGGGGATTTCAAGACATCGACCCGGCGGTGCTCACGCGGGAGCGGATACTGGCGTTCCTGGATGACGTGCAACCGGAGATGATCCTCGCCGTGGTACCGCACGGGACACCAACAGCGGTGGCGAAGATCATCAAGACCTACGTCGATGCGGGTTTGCGAGTACCGAAAATCCTCGACTACGGCGCCATGGCCGGCCTGAGCTACGCCCAGACGTCTGCGGCCAACGTGCGCGCAGCCGAAGACGAATTGCTGCAGCTGTGCGGAGACCTATCGTGAGCGCCCGACTGGATGCCGCCGAACTCCTCGGCGCCGCAGAGACCGAAACCGGATTGCACGACTACGGCGACCCCACCTTACCCGAGCGCTGCACCGTCGCAATCGAGCATCTCAACGGTCTGGGCATGGACGCCGACGGCGTCCGTGAAGCAGCGCAGGTATGTCGATGGCTGCTGACGTCGAGGCTGGAATTCATCGAAGACCGCAATCGATACCCGATCGGCGACGAGGTCATCGACGCACCGATGTTCGTCACCGGCGAACCGCGTTCGGGCACAACGCTGATGCACGCGCTGATGTCGGTGGACCCGCACGCGCGGGCGCTGCGGTTCTGGGAAGTGATGTACCCATCGCCGCCGCCAGGATTGGCTAGCCCGGACGACGACCGGCGCGAGCGGGCCGACGCGGACTGGCGCGAGATCAACGGGAAGATGCCCAAATGGCTGCACAGCCATCCCTATAACGACATGCTGGGCAACGGTCTGCCCGAAGACGAGCGGACCTGGGCGTTCGACTTTCGGGTGATGACACCGACAGCATGGTGGCGGGTGCCGATGCAGTCATTGGTCGGCGGCCTGGCCACCGACCCGGCGGCCCAATACCGGCTGCACCGCGCCATGCTGCAGCAGCTGCAGTACGAGCGGCCGCGAAAACACTGGGTGCTGAAGGGCTTTCACGGCTTCCGGCTCAAAGAGATGTTCGATGCCTACCCCGATGCCACGCTGGTCTGGCTGCATCGCGACCCGGTACAGGTCGCCGCGTCGCGCACCATGATGATGGCCGACATCATGGACGGCATCGTCGGTCCCGTCGACCTACTCGCCGAGGCGAAGAAGCATCTCGAGATGACCCGCGCTAGCGTCGCCAACACGATGAACAACCCACTGGTGGACGATCCGCGCATCCTGCACATCCGCTACGCCGATTTCATCGCCGACCCAGTCGCCACGGTGCAGCGCTACTACACGTTCTGCGGCCGCACGGTCACGCCCGAAGCCGAATCCGCGATGCGCGCCTATCTGGCGAACAATCGCGGTGACCGCTACGGCAAGTTCCGCTATTCCACCCAACTGCTGATCGACATCGGCGAAGAGCTCGATGCGCTACACGCTGAATTCCGGCCCTTCCGTGAGCGATTCGGCGTCGCGATCGAGAACCGCGGCTGACATGACGACAGCCCACCAACGTCTGTCGGTGCACAACGTCACTTTCCTCGGTGCGTCACCGGCCGAGCTGGAAAAGCACTGGACAACGCTGGGCGTGTCGCGGTTGAGCATCCTGGACAGCCAGCTGCTCGATCCGGGGTTCTCAATGTTGTTGCAGCGCAACGACTATACTATCGAGGCGGTTTACCATCTTTTCGCAGGCGGCCACCTGACCTCGCAGGCGCGCGCCGCACAAGACGCCTTGGCCGCGGTCATCGACGCCGCGGCCGCCGCCGGCGCGCGTCTCATCTACCTGCTCACTGGCGGGCGGGACGGCCTGACCTGGCAACAGGGCGCCGAGCGCTTCTGCGCCATGGTCGGGTCATGCGTCGAGCACGCGAAGCAAGTCGGCGTGCGGCTGGCCATCGAGAACGCGTCGAGCCTCTATGCCGACATCCATCTCGCCCACACCCTGCGCGATACCATCACGCTGGCCGAGATGAGCGGGCTGGGCATCTGCATCGACGTGTTTCACTGCTGGGCGGAGGGCGATTTCGAAGCCATGGTGCAGCGCGCGTTACCGCGAACGGAACTCATCCAGCTCAGCGACTACGTACTGGGTGACCGGGCGCTGCCGGGCCGTGCGGTTCCCGGCGACGGCTCCATTCCGATCGAGGCGTTCGTCGCCCAAGCCCTGGCCGGCGGCTACGCGCACGGATTCGACCTGGAACTGATCGGCCCCCGCATCGAAGCGGCGGGCCGCGTGGAATCCGCGCAACGCGCGTGTGCGGTCGTCGGCGCAATGCTGAACAGATTGGCTGGGTGACAATGGGTTTCAATGGCTTTTGGTGATGGCGCCGACGACGAGGCGCTGCAATCGGCGTGGACCGCGTTCTGCGCGCAGTTGCAGCGCGCGGGCGAACAGGTTTTCAAAGACGCCAACGACACCTCGGGCGTGCAACGCGTCGATGCCTTCCGGTTCCTCACCCAGAACCTCGGCCAAGCCTTCGATCTGTCCCTGGAAACCCGAGACACCCGCTATCCGGTGCTGCACACGTTCTGCGGCCCCACCCGCAAACTCGGCGGCGACTGCGCCGACTTCACCTACCAGCAAGCGTGGATCGACGGGCAGTCGACCTACCGGCTGACCGGCAACCGCGGCACCGCCCGGTTCTTCAACGTCACAGTCCAAGGCGCACGGGTACCCGGCCCGGGCGTGCTGCACGAGCCCTTCGGCGATACCCCGGAAGCCAACCTGTTCGGCCAACAACTCGACGTCGCCGACGACGGCAGCTTCGAGATCTACATCGGCGGACCCGAACGTGGACCCAACTGGTTGCCCACCACCGCGGCCTCGCGAAAACTGTTCATCCGCCAGGGGTTCGACCGCTGGGGCGAACTTCCGGCGCAAATGTGGATCGAGCGG
>Ga0208987_1000087_pt1 | contig 20872 bp, 20 predicted proteins | sample MedBloCARef_O2_FD_187845 | JGI IMG/M metagenome (GOLD analysis project Ga0208987, IMG submission 187845) | Forest soil microbial communities from El Dorado National Forest, California, USA - Mediterranean Blodgett CA Ref_O2 (SPAdes) (version 2) | ecosystem: Environmental > Terrestrial > Soil >... | reverse complement strand
GGTCGCCGGTGACCCGTCGCAGTCGCCGCTGCTGGCCGATGCGCGCCGGCTGGCACCCGGCGGTGCGATCGTCGTCGGCGGCGAGCCGGACTCGTCGGTGCTGTTGGTGGGCCGCAACCGGATTGGCGATGCCGACGCCGCCTACGTGTGCCGCGGCCGGGTCTGCGATCTTCCGGTCACCCGGTCAGCGGAACTAGCTGCCGCCCTTGGGGTGCCCGGGTAGTACCGTTGCCTCCCATGCCGACTGCCGACGACAGGGTCCAAGCAATCACCGACACCGTCAACCGCTATATCGCGCTGCTCGGCGACGGCGATGTGGACGGTTTGGTCAGCCTGTACGCCGACGACGCCACCGTCGAGGACCCGGTCGGCGGCGAGGTACACATCGGCAGCCAGGCGATCAAGGGTTTCTACTCTGCCGTCGCGAACGTTGAGCGCGAGGCCGAGTTGGTATCGCTGCGGGTTGCCGGCCACGAGGCCGCGTTCCATTTTCGGTTGATCGTGACGGCCGGTGACCACAAGATGCGGATCGAGCCCATCGACGTGATGGTGTTCGACGACCGCGGCAAGGTCAGCGCGATGAAGGCCTACTGGTCGGCCGCCGACGTCACTCAGCTGTAGCGGGCTAGAACACCACGAACCACATCGCGATGTAGTGGCAGATCGCCGCTACCGCGGTGCAGGCGTGGAAGAACTCGTGGTAGCCGAATGTGGCGGGCCACGGGTCGGGCCACCGCAGCGCGTAGAGAATGCCGCCGATGCTGTACAGCGCACCGCCGACGAACAGCAACACCATCGCCGCCACCCCGGCGTTGTGCAGGATGGTCCCGGTGAACCAGACCGCTACCCAGCCCAGCAGCAGATAAAGCGGTACGCCGACCCAGCGCGGCGCCGACGGCCAGCACATCTTCAGCAGAACCCCGGCCAGCGCGCCACCCCAGACGATCCACAACACCAAATGCCCGGCGGCCGGCGGCATGGCCAGCAGCGCGAATGGCGTGTAGCTGCCGGCGATGAACACGAAGATCATCGAGTGATCGGCCCGCTTCATCCACTTCTGGGCGTTCGCGGACTTCCAGTGCACGCGGTGGTAGGTGGCGCTGACGGTGAACATCACAATCGTGGCCGCGGTGTACGCGAAGGTGGCAAGTCCGGCGCGGGTGGATCCGACCGCCCACGACACCGCGATCAATGAGGTGCCCGCGACGACGGCGACCCCTGCGGAATACACATGGATCCAGCCGCGGAAGCGTGGCTTGGTAAGTACTCGGGCGACGCCGTCGACCAGGTGTTGCGCGGCGTTGGCCGCGACCCCCTGGGGTTCGGGTTCCTCAGTGGTGGCTGTGCTGGTTTGACCGCTCATGTCTCCTGCTGCCTTAAGTCGGTTAGCGGTGATGCCAGTACTTGATCACGCTCAACACTAATGCTCAACGGTCGCACGATAGTGTCGGATTACCCGTGACATTCTTGGATGCAACCTGGGAATGCCCGCCGGAATTTGTTGCCTCCCACAGTAGGGTGGATTCTCGTGGAGATTATCCCGCCGCGCCTCAAAGACCCGTTGTATCGCGTCTACGAGCTGCGGTTGAGGCAGGGTCTGGCCGCCTCGAAATCCGAACTTCCCCGCCATATCGCGGTGCTGTGCGATGGAAATCGGCGGTGGGCCCGCGACGCGGGTTACGACGACGTCAGCTACGGCTACCGGATGGGTGCCGCCAAGATCGCCGAGATGCTGCGCTGGTGTGAGCAGGCCGGTATCGAAATGACCACCGTCTACCTGCTCTCCACCGAAAACCTGCAGCGCGATCCCAACGAGCTGGCCGCACTCATCGAGATCATCACCGACGTCGTCGAGGAGATCTGCGCACCGGCCAACCGCTGGAGCGTGCGGACCGTCGGCGATCTGGAGCTGCTCGGCGAGGAGCCCGCCCGCCGGCTGCGGGGCGCGGTGAAATCCACGCCAGGCGTCGCGCGTTTTCATGTCAACGTCGCTGTGGGCTACGGCGGTCGCCAGGAGATCGTCGACTCAGTTCGCGGATTGCTGAACAAGGAACTGGCCAACGGCGCGACCGGCGAGGAACTCGTCGAGGCGGTGACCGTCGAGGCCATCTCCGAAAACCTTTACACCTTTGGGCAACCGGACCCCGACCTGGTGATCCGCACGTCGGGTGAGCAACGGCTGTCCGGCTTCTTGCTGTGGCAAAGCGCGTACTCGGAAATGTGGTTCTGCGAAGCGCATTGGCCGGCATTTCGCCAAGTCGATTTTCTGCGCGCACTGCGTGACTACAGCCAGCGGCACCGCAGGTACGGCAAGTAGCTTCGCCGTCTTAACGGCCGGTCGCGCGCGTGCCACACTGGATGAATGGCTGCGCTGTCGGCGGTGGTGTTCACGCTGAGCGGGTGGCTCGGGCTGTACCTGCTGTCCCGCGATCCGCGTAAGCCCGTGCTGGTGTTGGCCGCAGTCGGACTGTGCGGTTTCGCGCTGGTGGTGGCCCTCGACGCGGTGCGCACCGCCAGCGTTCCTGCGCTCGGCGTGCTGAGCCAGCTCGAGATCTATCTTGTTGCGCTGCCCAGCGTGGCGTGGTTCGCCGTGCTCATCGAGCTAGCCCGTCCTTCTGATCACTGGCGGGCCCGCACCGGTGAGGTGCTCCTGATCGGTGTCGTCGGCGCGCTCACCCTGGTGGCCGCGATGATGGCCGGCAGCGTCGACGGGCCGCTGCGCGCCGGGCACGTGCTGATGTTTGCGGCGATCTCGATCTCCACCCTCGGCGCGATGCTGGCCGCGCTGGTTCGGCGGACCGCCCAGCCGGTGCCGCGGGGCCCACGTGGTCTGGGACTGGTAGTAGTCGCGACGCTCTTCTTCGCGTTGGGCAACGCCATCCTGATCATCCCGCTCGGGCTGCTGCCCAGTTGGCTAGCGCTGGCGTCGACCGGATTCGATGTGCTGCTGCTCGGTGTGGCGGTGGCCCTGTTGGACGCCTTCGACGAGGGCCAGGCGCTGCGCGCCGACATGTTGCGCTCCTTCATCGGATGCTCGGCGGTGGCGGCGCTGTTCGGTGGGCAGGTGTTAATCGGCTTGACGCTGACCCGCGCCGGGTCCACTGCGCAAAGCGCACTAACGGTGCTGTTGTTCACCACGCTGGCGGCCGCGATTGCGGTGCAGGTGCTGGCCGATCCGCTGGCCGGGATGCTGGACCGGATGGCGTTCTCGAAATCGCCTACCCTGCGCGCTGATCGGGCCGCGTTGCGGCATACCGGGGCGGCCCTGCCGCTGCGGGCCGAGGATCCGCTCGTCGACGTCGACGACGACACCTTCGCCAGGCTCACCCGTCGGGCCTTGGGCCATTACGCAGACCTGACCAAACTGGTCGCCAGCCCGTTGACCGCGTTGCCTGTGATCGACGAGCGGTTGGCCGCCCGGGGCGCTCCCGACCATCCGCTCGAGCGGGCCAACGAACTCAAGGCTGTGCTGGCCGACGGCATCGGGCGGCTCAAGCCGCGCGACAGCGGCGATTTCGGAACCACCGAGCAGTGGCGGTACTACAACGCGCTGTACTTCCCTTACGTCGTCGGCGTGCGCGCATATGCCCAGAACGCCACCGCCGCCGGTCTGGACCCGACCGCCCGGCAGGCCTGGCAGTGGTTGGTGACCGAGGTCCCTCAGCGGTCGCTGCACAATTGGCAAAACGCCGCCGCCCGGCTGATCGCCGCCGATCTCCGCGGACGGGTCGCAGTCCCCAGCGATTAGCCGCACTGCACTATCCAGTGACGCCAGCGAACGAAGTGGCGTAAGTAAACTCCCGCTCGCTGACTCTTTGACAACGCTAGTTGTAAGAGCACTACGTCCCATCCGTTGGGTGCCCAGCGGCGAATACGTTGTGTGCGACCAACCGGTCTGCAAGTCGCAATTCTCGAGTCCTTTAGGGGGGCTTATGTTTTCGTTGGCACCTTCACCCGCCCAAGTCGTGCGGGTCGTCGAAACTGTTCGGCATCATGTCGGTCGGCTGCACCAGCGGATGGTTCCTCCGCAAGCCGCGATGATGGAAATGATCACGAATGCTTGGGCCGCGCAGGCGATTACCGCAGCTGCCGACCTCGGCATCGCCGATGCACTGGCCAACGGGCCGTTGTCGGCTGACGAGTTGGCCGCCGCGGTCGACGCGGAAGCCGACACCGTCGGTCGTCTGCTGAGGGCCTTGATCGGCCGCGGCGTTTTCCGCCAACTGCGTGACGGGCGCTACGAGCTCACCCCGCTTGCCGACACGCTGCGCAGCGAAAGTGATGTCTCGCTGCGCGCTTTTGCCCGATTTGTCGGTGCGCCCCAGGAGCGCGAGCACTGGAGCCATTTCACCAACGCCATTCGCACCGGCCGGGCTGTCGTCCCCGAACTGCGCGGCATGCCCGCCTTCGAGTACATGGCCGGAGAAAAAGGGCTCGACGAGATCTTCAATGACGCCATGACCGACGCATCCGGACTCGCGATCGGTCCGGTCATCGCGGGCTACGACTTCAGCCGCTACGCAACGATCGTCGACGTCGCCGGTGGGCACGGTCGGTTATTGGCCGCGATCTTGACGGCCACCCCACTTGCCCGCGGCATTCTGTTCGACCAGCCCCATGTGGTCGCGGGCGCGCCGGCGCTACTCAAACAAAATGACGTGGCTGACCGGGTTCAGCTGGCCGAGGGGTCATTTTTCGACGCCGTGGTCGACGGGGGCGACGCATACGTCCTCAAACACATCATCCACGACTGGCCCGACGAGGACGCAGTGCAAATCCTGCGCAATGTGCGGACCGCGGCCGGGTCCGGCAAACACGTGTTGCTGGTGGAATTCGTCCTGCCTGAACATACCGATCGTGACTTCATGGGCCACTGGCTGGACCTGGAGATGCTCGTCGGAGCCGGCGCCCGTGAGCGCACGGCCGCCCAATACGACCGGCTGCTCAGCTGCGCCGGCTTTCGCATGACGCGGGTGGTCGAGACGGCCTCACCCATCAGCGTCGTCGAAGCGATTGCCATTTAGTTTCTGTTTCGTCATCTGTGATCGGGAATACACCGTCGAACGAGCTGGTCATTGTTGCTGTGGCAGTGGTTGGCAGTGGCACGCGTCGATATGGCAGTGCTTCGGCGGCACCCTCAAACCTGTTCGACTCAATCCGCCATCGCGAGGAGTAATCACATGTCCGCTGTATCTGACATATCGACCCGCCACCTCTATGACTCGACCGACTCGTTGTTGCGTTTCGCCATGCGTGCCGATGCCACCGTCACGGGATTGTGCGGTCTGGCCATCGCGTTCTTCGCCGATCCGCTGTCGTCGATGACTGGCCTGACGTCCGCTGTGGAGTACGGCCTGGGCGTCTTCTTCGTGCTGTACGGGCTGGCGGTGTTCAGCCTGGCGGCGCTGCCGAACCTGCGCAACGCCGGGGTCGCCGTCGTCGGGGCCAACATTGCATTCACGGTGGGCGCCGTCGGGGCCGCCGAGGCGATGCCCCTGACCGCCAGCGGGGTGGCCGCATCGATGGTCAGCGCCGTGTACACCACGGTCTTCGCGGCCTTGCAGTACCTCGGAGTGCGCCGTCTCGCGACGGCGTAACTCCGTTCCCGCCGGTGCGGGGCGCCTCCACTTCACCCCTGGGGAGTGCGCCCCGCTCCGGCTCGTCCCTAGTTCGGCGTCAGCGGCCCGATGAAGGCCCGGCGTATTCGCTTTGCTACAGCTTGCGCAGGCGTAGCCGGTTGATGGAGTGGTCGGCGTCCTTGCGCAACACCAGGGTGGCGCGGGGACGGGTCGGCAGGATGTTCTCCACCAGATTGGGCCGGTTGATCGAGCGCCAGATCTCGCGCGCGGCGGCGACGGCCTTGGTGTCGTTGAGGGCCGAGTAGTGGTGGAAGTGGGATTGCGGGTCGGCGAACGCGGTGCCGCGCATGGCCAAGAAGCGCGACACGTACCACTGCTCGATGTCTTCGATCCGGGCGTCGACATACAGCGAGAAGTCGAAGAGGTCCGACACCATCAGCGTCGGACCGGTCTGCAACACGTTGAGCCCCTCCAAGATCAAGATGTCGGGGTGCCGGACCACGTGCTTGGCTCCGGGCATGACGTCGTAGCGCAAGTGTGAATACACCGGCGCACACGCGTATTCGGAACCAGATTTGACCGAGGTCACGAAGCGCATCAACGAGCGGCGGTTATAGCTCTCCGGAAAGCCTTTGCGGTGCATGAGGTTTCGCCGGACCAGCTCGGTGTTCGGGTACAGGAAGCCGTCGGTGGTGACCAGGTCCACCCGGGGGTGGTGATCCCATCGGGCCAGCAGCGCCTGCAGCACACGGGCGGTGGTCGACTTCCCGACTGCCACACTGCCGGCGACGCCGATGATGAACGGCACCGGCCGGTCCGGATTCTGTTGAGGTTCACCGAGGAATTCCGATGTCGCGGCAAACAGTCCTTGGCGGGCCGCGACCTGAAGGTGAATGAGTCGGGCCAGCGGTAGATACACCTCTTCGACCTCGAGCAGGTCGATCTGCTCGCCCAGACCACGCAGGCCGAGCAGTTCCTCTTCAGTGAGAGCAAGCGGCGTCGACATTCGTAGCGCGCGCCACTGCTTTCGGTCGAACTCCACATACGGGCTCGGCTCGCTCAGCCGCGACATAGTGCCAAGTGTGGCAGGGACGAACAGACACCCGACGGCTGGGCTGGCCAAACCGTTCGCTGGATACACTGGCACCCGTGACTGCTGCACCTGACGCCCGTACCACCGCGTCCCTTATGTCGGCTCCGCTCGCCGAGGTCGACCCGGACATCGCTGAATTGCTGGGCAAAGAGCTTGGCCGGCAACGCGACACCCTGGAGATGATCGCGTCGGAGAACTTCGTGCCGCGCTCGGTGCTGCAGGCCCAGGGCAGCGTGCTGACCAACAAGTACGCCGAGGGCCTGCCCGGCCGGCGTTATTACGGCGGGTGTGAGTACGTCGACGTGGTGGAGAACATCGCCCGCGACCGGGCCAAAGCACTGTTCGGCGCCGACTTCGCCAACGTGCAGCCGCATTCGGGTGCCCAGGCCAACGCCGCGGTGCTGCACGCGCTGATGTCGCCCGGGGAGCGGTTGCTGGGCCTGGATCTTGCCAATGGCGGTCACCTGACGCACGGCATGAAGCTCAACTTCTCGGGCAAGTTGTACGAGAACGGCTTCTACGGTGTGGACCCGACGACGCATCTGGTCGACATGGACGTGGTCCGGACCCAGGCGCTCGAATTCCGGCCCAAGGTCATCGTTGCCGGCTGGTCGGCCTACCCGCGGGTTCTTGACTTCGCGGCGTTCCGCTCGATCGCCGACGAGGTCGATGCCAAATTGTGGGTCGACATGGCGCACTTCGCCGGCCTCGTCGCGGTCGGATTGCATCCGTCCCCCATCCCGGACGCCGACGTGGTGTCCACGACCATCCACAAGACACTCGGCGGCGGTCGGTCCGGCATGATCCTGGGCAAGCAGGAGTACGCCAAATCCGTCAACTCGGCGGTGTTCCCTGGTCAGCAGGGCGGGCCACTCATGCACATCATCGCCGGCAAGGCGGTCGCGCTGAAGATTGCCGGTACCCCGGAATTCGCCGAGCGCCAGCAGCGCACGCTGTCCGGAGCCCGCATCCTGGCGGATCGTCTGCTGGCCGCCGACGTTGCCAAGGCCGGTGTCTCGGTGGTCAGCGGCGGTACCGACGTCCACCTGGTGCTGGTCGACCTGCGCAACTCGCCGTTGGACGGCCAGGTTGCCGAGGATCTGCTGCACGACGTCGGTATCACCGTCAACCGCAACGCCGTCCCGAATGACCCGCGGCCGCCGATGGTGACCTCGGGCCTGCGGATCGGGACTCCCGCGCTGGCCACCCGCGGCTTCGGTGACGCCGAGTTCAGTGACGTCGCCGACATCATCGCCACCGCGCTGGCGGCCGGTACCTCGGCTGATGTTTCGGGGCTGCGAGACCGGGTGACGCGGCTGGCCAGGGAGTTCCCGCTGTACGAGGGGCTCGAGGACTGGGCCTTGATCGGGCGGTAACCCAAGCCGGGACCAAGGTCACCTTTCGGTACGACACGCTCGGGCATTTTTATTCATCTGTGTCTGCGGGTTACAGTTATCTCATGGGAAAAAGACCTGTCGCAAACGCGCTGACCTTGGAACTTGAGCCGGTCGTCGAAGCGAACATGGATCGCCACCTCGGCACCGAAGAGATCTGGTTCGCTCACGACTACGTGCCGTTCGACCGCGGTGAGAACTTCGCCTTCCTCGGCGGACGCGACTGGGATTCGTCCAGCATGACGCTGCCGCGGCCGTACACGGACGCCTGCGAAATCCTGCTTGTGCTCAAGGACAACCTGGCCGCACATCACCGCGAGCTCGTCGACCACTTCATCCTGGAGGACTGGTGGGGGCGCTGGCTGGGCCGATGGACCGCGGAGGAGCATCTGCACGCCATCGCGCTGCGCGAATACCTGGTGGTGACTCGGGAGGTCGACCCGACCGCCAACGAAGAGGTGCGAGTCGAGTACGTGACGAAGGGCTATCGCAGCGAGCAATACAGCCAGCTGGAAATCCTGGTGTTCATGGCGCTCACCGAGCGCACCCACGCCGTTTTCTGCCGGAACCTGGCCGCGAAGCTCGAGGAACCCCTGTTGGCCGGACTCATCGACCGGATCGCCAGGGACGAGGCGCGGCACGAAGAGTTCTTCTCCAACCTCGTCGCGCACTGCCTTGAGTACACCCGCGACGAGATGATCGCCGCGATTGCCGCCCGTGCGGCTGATCTCCAGGTGGTCGGCGCTGACATCGATTCCTACGCGGACAAGGTGCAAAACGTCGCCGATGCAGGCATTTTCGGCGATGAACAGCTGCGCCAGGCCATCTCGGACCGCATCGTCGCTTGGGGCGTCGCCGACGAGGCCGCGCTGAAGCAATTCGTCATCGGCTAAGCCGATCTTCGCGCCCGGCTTCTAGTGTCGGCGCGCCTGCGCTGCTGCAAAGCCGCGACGAGAGTAGCGTCGTTCTCGATGGTCAGCGTCATGCTTTGCTGCCAGGGCGGCACCTCCCGTCAGCCCGAGGGAAGGGCCGGCCCCGGTCCTCGTGTCGCAGTTCCCGCCGACATGCCTGTGCGGGTCCGCGCGGGCTTATCCCGCCCGAGGAGCCTTCGTGACCGAAATCCGGACCTACGTGATCGACACCTCTGTGCTGCTGTCCGACCCATGGGCGTGCAGCCGGTTCGCTGAGCACGAGGTGGTGGTCCCGTTGGTGGTGATCAGCGAACTGGAGGCCAAACGCCATCATCACGAGCTGGGCTGGTTCGCCCGGCAGGCGTTACGTCTGTTCGATGACCTCCGGCTGGTGCACGGACGACTAGATCAGCCTATTCCCGTTGGGACAGAAGGCGGTTCGCTACATGTCGAGCTCAACCACACGGACCCGGCGGTGCTGCCCGCCGGTTTCCGCACCGACAGCAACGACTCGCGGATCTTGAGCTGTGCGGCCAACCTCGCCGCCGAGGGCAAGCGGGTTACCTTAGTCAGCAAGGACATCCCCCTTCGGGTCAAGGCGGCGGCAGTCGGCCTGGCCGCCGACGAATACCACGCGCAGGACGTCGTGGCGTCCGGCTGGTCGGGCATGCAAGAGATGGAGGTCGCTGCCGAGGAGATCGACACGCTGTTCGCCGACGGCGAGATCGACCTCGCCGAGGCTCGGGACCTGCCCTGCCACACCGGAATTCGGCTGCTGGGCGGTAGCTCCCATGCGCTCGGCCGGGTCACCCCGGCCAAACGGGTCCAACTGGTGCGCGGCGACCGCGAGGTGTTCGGGCTGCGTGGCCGCTCCGCTGAGCAGCGAGTCGCGCTCGACCTGCTGCTCGACGAGTCGGTCGGCATCGTGTCGCTGGGCGGCAAGGCCGGCACCGGCAAATCGGCGCTGGCGTTGTGCGCAGGCCTCGAGGCGGTGCTGGAACGGCGGACCCAGCGCAAGGTAGTGGTCTTCCGCCCGCTCTACGCCGTGGGTGGCCAGGAGCTGGGCTACCTGCCCGGCAGCGAGAGCGAAAAGATGGGCCCGTGGGCCCAGGCCGTCTTCGACACCTTGGAGGGGTTGGCCAGCCCGGCGGTGCTCGAGGAAGTGCTTGCCCGGGGCATGCTCGAAGTGTTGCCGTTGACCCACATCCGCGGTCGTTCGCTGCACGACTCGTTCGTCATCGTCGACGAAGCGCAGTCGCTCGAGCGCAACGTGCTGCTGACCGTGTTGTCCAGGCTGGGCAGCGGATCACGGGTGGTGCTCACCCACGACGTCGCTCAGCGGGACAACCTGCGCGTCGGCCGTCACGACGGCGTCGCGGCGGTGATCGAGAAACTCAAAGGCCATCCGCTGTTCGCGCACATCAACCTGCTGCGCAGCGAGCGGTCCCCGATTGCGGCCCTGGTCACCGAGATGCTTGAGGAAATCACCGGGCCGTAGTAGTCCGGCCTGACCTGGGGCTCGAGTGTGTACTGACGGCGGAAATCCAGCGGCTTTCTCGCCCTGCGCGCACTCTCGGGGCCCAGATCGCAGACCGGACGCCGGGTAGGCTTTCGTGGTGCCGAAACGACCCGACAGCCAGGCCTGGCGCTACTGGCGAACCGTCGCCGGCGTGGTCGCAGCGGGTGCGGTGTTGGTGATCGGCGGGCTGACCGGTCACGTGACCCGCGCGGACAGCCTGAGCTGCGCGGTGGTCAAGTGTGTCGCGTTGACCTTCGATGACGGGCCCGGGCCGTTTGACGAACGGCTGCTGCAGATCCTGAAGGACAACGACGCCAAGGCCACCTTCTTTCTGATTGGCAACAAAGTGGCGGCCAACCCGGCGGGAGCCAAGCGCATCGCCGACGCCGGAATGGAAATCGGCAGCCACACCTGGGAACACCCCAACATGGCGACAATTCCCACCGACGACATCGCCGGTCAGTTTTCCAAAGCCAACGACGCGATCGCGGCAGCAACCGGGCACACGCCCACGCTGTACCGACCCGCAGGCGGCTTGTCCAGCGAAACGGTGCGGCAGACCGCAGCCCGGTTTGGGCTAGCCGAAATCCTTTGGGATGTAATCCCTTTCGATTGGGCGAACGATTCGAACACGGCGGCGACGCGGTACATGCTGATGACCTACATCAAGCCCGGTTCGGTGGTGCTGTTCCATAACACCTACTCGAGCACCGTCGATTTGGTCTACCAGTTCATCCCGGTGCTCAAGGCCAACGGCTACCGGCTGGTGACGGTCAGCGAACTGCTTGGGTCCCGGGCCCCGGGCAGCAGCTACGGTAGCCGGGAAAACGGACCACCTGTCAACGAACTACATGACATCCCGGCCGCTGAGATCCCGACGTTGCCCAATACGCCCTCGCCCAAGCCGATGCCGAACTTCCCCATCACCGACATTGCGGGCCAGAATTCCGGCGGGCCCAACAACGGTGCCTGAAGAAGCCGCCGCAACGGCAACAGGGCAGCGAAAGTCGGCCCGCAGGCTGTCGATTGAGTACGCGGTCGCCCTTGCCCTGTCCTTCCTCATCGCCGCCGCCGATGCCGCCGCCATTCTGATTCCGCTGCGCGGTCACACGTCCGACCCGGCGAATCAGGATTTCGCGGCGAGGAACGCGGTGCCGGTGGTGCTGCTGATCGCGGTGGCCATCGCGGCCGTTGCGGTGGCCGGTGCGGTGAGCCTTGCTCCGACGCTGCGCTGGTATGTCCCCGGCCAAGAGCCGACCATCGCTCAGCGCGAAGATGCGATCAAGCTTGCTGGCCGCCAAACCGCGATCCTGTTGACCGCCTGGGGGGTGTCCGGGGCCATCCTGATGGTGCTCAACCGTCACGACGGTCCGGCCTGGTTACTGCCGATGGCGCTCGGTTTGCTGCTCGGTGGACCGGCCGCCGCGGGCACCGGAATGCTGCTCGCGCAGCGCACCATTCGACCCATCATGGGCGCCGCCACTCGGGGGCTCGAGCCGCGGCTTGCTGTTCCGAGTGTGTTTGCGCGACTGGTCATGCTGTGGCTTCTGTGCAGCGCCCTACCCATCGGGGTCATTGCGACGCTGGTCGTGCTGCGTTCGTACGGCTTGCTGATCGCCAAGTCCGCGTCGCTGGATGTTCCCGTTCTGGTCGTGTCACTGGCAGCGCTGCTGCTTGGGCTGCCCACGATGATCTTGACGTCGCGATCCATCGCGGATCCGATCGGCGAGGTCGTCGACGCCATGGCAGAGGTCGAACACGGCCACATCGGAACATACGTCGGCGCCTACGAGCGCTCTCAAATCGGGCGTCTGCAAACGGGATTCAACCGGATGGTGACGGGGCTGGCCGAACGCGACCGGTTACGCGACCTGTTCGGGCGTCATGTCGGAGCCGACGTGGCTCAACGCGCCGTCGAAGAGGGCGCATCGCTGTCCGGCGATGTGGTCGAGGCAGCCGTACTTTTCATCGACCTCGTCGGCTCGACGCAGCTCGCGGAAAGCCGTCCGCCCCAAGAGGTGGCCAACGTGCTCAACGATTTTTTCCGCATCGTCGTCGATGCGGTCGACGAACATCAGGGATTCATCAATAAGTTCGCGGGCGACGCGGCGCTGGCCGTCTTCGGGGCGCCGTTGCGGACGAGCGAGCCGGCGTCAGCGGCGCTGGCCACCGCGCGCATGCTGGGCGTCCAGTTGCGCCGCCTGCCGGTCGATTTCGGCATTGGAGTTTCGGCGGGCCGCGTCTTTGCCGGCAACATCGGCGCCGAAAACCGGTATGAATACACGGTAATCGGCGATGCGGTCAATGAGGCCGCGCGACTTGCCGATCTTGCGAAAACCTCGGACCGGCGAATCTTGTGCGCGGCAGCGGCAATCGAGCGGGCCGACGACGCTGAGCGGGAGCATTGGGCGGAGTGCTATTCCACCGTGTTACGCGGTCGTTCCGAGGCTACCCACGTCTCGGCGCCCGCGGGCCCCGGCTGACCGAAATCCCTTGGGCGGCAAGAGCCGTTACTTGGCGACCTTCAGCGTCCCGACGATCCGATTGATGATGGCAGCCGAGGCCGCATCGCCGATAGGTGAGCTGCCCATGAAGATGGTAACCGGCTTGGTGTCGACCGCGATGATGACCACGGAGTCACCCTTGACCCCGCGCGCGGGATCGGCGATCGTGACGTCGGCGTCCACCCTGGCGGCCTTGATTCCGTCGACGGTGGTCGACGATGTCTTGAGCGGGCCCAGGGTGGGTGACGCGTTGGCGTAGCCCGGGCCGTTGGCGACGCATTGCATCAACTTCGACGCTTGCGCTGCGATGTCCATGCTGGACACGAAGTTGGTCGTGGCGACCTCGGCCGACATCATCCACTGGCTGGCACCGGGCACGTCTTGGCTGACGCCCACCCCGCCGATCAGGTTGGGGTCCTGGTCATCTGAGAACGGCGTCCATCCGGGTGCCGCGCTGGCCGGGAACGACAGCTTGCCGGCGATGATGGCGTCGCCTTTGGGCGCGTCAACACTTCCCGCATTCGGCCCGCAGTCGGTGGCGGTCTGCGCGGCACTCTTCGACGTCGACGTCGGGGCGCTTGTCGTCGTGGCGATCGAGGGCGTGGCGCTCGGCGATTTTTTATCGTCTCCGCTGAACATCACCACCAGGGTTGCCACCAGCGCGACGACGCCCAGCACGGCCAGACCCGCAACGATCAACCAGGGCAGCTTCGAGTTGGGTCCGTTCGGTGGCGGTCCGGGCGCATACCCCCCCGGTGGGCCACCGGGGGGAAACTGCTGGCCGCCTTGGGGATACGGCTGCTGCGGGTAGGGGCCAGTGGGATAGGGGGTGCCCTGCGGCGGGTACGGATACGGGCCAGTGGGCGGCGGGTAGGGGCCGCCCTGCGGTTGAGGACCCCACTGTGGGCCCTGGCCATACGGATTCGTTCCGTAGGGACCTGGGCCGTAGGGACCACCGGGGGGAGCCGTCATTGCGGGACTATCCTCACTCTCGTCGACTACATCTGCGCGGGCCTGCGGCTACTGCGGTTTGACCTTGGCCATTGCCAACACGTCGAGTCTGCGGTCCAACTCCTCGATCGACAACTTGTCGCCGATCAGGCCGCGGTCGATGACGGTTTGACGAATCGTCTTGCGTTCCTTCAGCGCCTGTTTGGCCACCGCGGCGGCCTCTTCGTAGCCGATGGCCGAGTTCAACGGCGTCACGATCGACGGCGACGACTCGGCCAGCTCGCGCAGATGCTCGACGTGGGCAGTCAGCCCGGTGATGCAGCGTTCGGCGAACAGCTTCGAGACATTGGTCAGCAGCTTGAACGACTCCAGGACGTTGCGGGCCATCATCGGGATGTACACGTTGAGCTCGAAGGCGCCTGACAAGCCGCCGACCGTGACCGCCGCGTCGTTGCCGATCACCTGCGCGGCGACCTGGGTAACAGCTTCTGGCAGAACCGGGTTCACCTTCCCCGGCATGATCGAGCTACCCGGCTGCAGATCCGGCAACTGGATTTCGGCCAGACCGGTCAGCGGGCCGGATCCCATCCAACGGACGTCGTTGGCGATCTTGGTCAATGACACCGCGATGGTGCGCAGCGCTCCGGACGCCTCCACCAGGCCGTCGCGGGCCGCTTGGGCCTCGAAAGAGTTTGCCGCGGTGCGCAACTCGCTTAGTCCGGTCGATTTGACCAGCGTTTCAACGACTTTAGCTCCGAATCCGTCGGGAGCGTTGAGGCCGGTGCCCACTGCGGTGCCCCCGATGGCCAATTCGCCCAGCCGCGGCAGGGTGGCGCGTACCCGCTCGATTCCGGCCTCGATCTGGCGGGCGTATCCGCTGAATTCCTGGCCGAGAGTCACCGGAACCGCGTCCATCAGGTGCGTACGGCCCGACTTGACCACGGTGTGCCACTCGCTGGCCTTGGCCGCCAGCGCGTCGTGCAGCACCTCGAGCGCTGGAATAAGGTGGCGCACTGCGGCTTCGGTGGCCGCGATGTGGGTCGCGGTCGGGAAGGTGTCGTTGGACGACTGCGACATGTTGACGTCGTCGTTGGGGTGCACCGTGACCCCGTTCGCGGCCGCGATGGACGCGATCACCTCGTTGGTGTTCATGTTCGAGCTGGTGCCCGAACCGGTTTGGAACACGTCGATGGGGAACTGGTCGTCGTGTAGTCCGTCGGCGATCTCCGCTGCCGCGGCGACGATCGCATCGGCCTTGTCCGGAGCCAGCAGCCCGAGATCGGAGTTGACTTGCGCGCAGGCCCCCTTCAGCAGGCCCAACGCCCGGATCTGGGTGCGCTCCAAGCCGCGTCCCGAGATCGGGAAGTTCTCCACTGCACGCTGGGTTTGCGCTCGCCACAACGCTTTTGCGGGTACTTTGACCTCGCCCATGGTGTCGTGTTCGATACGGTATTCGGCACTATCGGCCATGAATTCGTTCCTCTTTGTTTCGCGGTGTCCGATGGCGATCTACGGGAGGGGATAGGCAGCGGTGCTGTCGCCGGTGAAGTCGATGGCGGAGTATTCGTTGAGTTTCGAGAGCCGATGGTAGGCCTCGACCATGCGGACGGTGCCCGACTTCGAACGCATCACGATCGACTGCGTGGTGGCACCGCCCGGCGAGTAGTGCACACCCTGCAGCAGGTCACCGTCGGTCACTCCGGTTGCGCAGAAGAAGACGTTGTCGCCGGAAACCAGATCCCGGGTGGTCAGGATCTGGTCCAAGTCGTAGCCGGCGTCCAGCGCCTTGCGGCGCTCCGCATCGTCCTTGGGCGCCAGCTGCGCCTGGATGGCGCCACCCATGCAACGGATCGCCGCCGCGGCGATGATGCCTTCCGGGGTGCCGCCAATACCGGCCAGCATGTCGGTGCCCGAGCCCGGTCGGCAGGTCGAGATGGCGCCTGCGACGTCGCCGTCGGTGATCAGCCGGATGCGCGCCCCGGTGTCGCGCACGTCCTGAATCAACTGGGCGTGCCGCGGCCGGTCCAGGATGCACACCGTCATGTCCCGCACCGACAGGCCCTTGACCTTGGCGACCTCCCGAATGTTGTCGGCGATCGGCGCGGTGATGTCCAGCACGTGCGCTGCGTCGGGCCCGACGGCGATCTTGTTCATGTAGAACACCGCCGACGGGTCGAACATCGAGCCACGGTCGGCCACCGCTAGCACCGAGATGGCGTTGGGCATGCCCTTGCTCATCAGCGTGGTGCCGTCTACCGGGTCGACGGCGAAGTCGCAGTCCGGGCCGTCGCCGTTGCCGACCTCTTCGCCGTTGAACAGCATCGGAGCTTCGTCTTTTTCGCCCTCGCCGATGACGACCACACCGCGCATCGAGACCGAGTTGACCAGCTCGCGGATCGCGTCGACCGCTGCGCCGTCGCCGCCCTCCTTGTCGCCGCGACCCACCCAGCGACCTGCGGCCATGGCGCCGGCCTCGGTGACCCGCACCAATTCCAGGGCCAGGTTGCGGTCGGGTGCTTCACCGCGCGTCCGGCCGGCAACGGCCGTCGGCGACGAACCGGATCCCAACGAGCCCTCGCCCTCACCTGTCATGGTTGCTGATTGTCCCAGAGACAGATCGGTCCGCTGGAGCTGGGCTGTGGCTGTTGGCCGCGGGCTGGGATACTCGGGGGGTGACCGAGGAGCCGCAGCAAAACGCCGATGCATCCGGCGAGCCGGCTCCTGCGGCGAGACCGGCCAAACCGCGGGTGTTGCAGGACGGTCGCGACATGTTCTGGTCGCTCGCGCCGCTGCTCATCGGGTGCATCGTGCTCGCCGGCTTGGTGGGGATGTGCTCGTTCCAGCCAGGAGGAACCACCAAGGGGACCATTCCGTCCTACGACGCCGCCGCGGCGTTACGGGCGGATGCCCAGACGCTGGGCTTCCCGATCCGGATGCCGGCGTTGCCCGGGGGCTGGCAGGCCAACTCCGGAAGCCGCGGCTTTATCGCGAACGGGCGAACCGTGAACGGCCAGCGGCAGAACGCGCCCACCTCGAATGTCGGATACATCAGCCCCACCGGCATGTTTCTGAGTCTGACCCAGAGCAACGCCGACGAGGACAAACTGGTCGGTTCGATTCATCCGTCGGCGTATCCGACCGGAACGGTCGAGGTTGCGGGCACCAACTGGATCATTTATCGCGGTGGTGGCCAAAACGGGGCGGACGCCGAGCCGGTGTGGACCACGCGGCTTGGCGGCCCGCCCGGTGCCACCCAGATCGCGATCACCGGCGCTGGAAGCGCTGAGCAGTTTCGTACGCTGGCGGAAGCGACGCAATCGCAGCCGCCCTTGGCAAGCCGGTAGCCGACAAACGAAAGCAGGGACGCGCATGACCGCACCCGAAGCAGACCTGTCCGGATGGTCTGCGACCCCGTTTACCGGCGGCGGCTACACCCATGACGTCTACCGCAAGGGCGCTGGCCCCGGAGTGGTGTTGATTCCAGAGATACCCGGGATCCATCCCGGAGTGCTGGGCTTGGGTAATCACTTGGTGGACAACGGATTCACCGTCGCCATTCCGTCGCTGTTCGGTGAGCCGGGCAAGCCGAAAACGACCGCCTATATCGCTACCACCGTCGCGCGAGCTTGTGTGGCAAAGGAATTCGCGGCTTTTGCGACGAACAAACAGCGGCCGGTATCACTATTTCTTCGTGCGCTGGCCCGTGACCTCAACGCGTCGACGCCGGGCAAGGGCGTCGGCGTGATTGGTGAGTGTTTCACCGGTGGCTTCGCGCTGGCCGCCGCGGTCGATGACAGTGTGCTGGCTCCGGTGCTTTCTCAGCCGTCGGTGCCGTTGCCGTTGGGCCGCGCGCGCCGACGCGATCCGGGGCTCAGTGAGTCGGAGCTGACCATCGTCGCCAATCGCGCCGCCAACGAAGGCTTGTGTGCCATGGGTCTGCGGTTCAGCGAGGACCCGGTGGTGCCGGCTGAACGCTTCGCGGTGCTCAAGGAGCGACTGGGCGACGCCTTCGAGGTGATCGAGATCGACTCGCGCCCAGGCAATGAACACGGTTTCGCGAAGTCGGCACACTCGGTGCTGACCCAAGAGGTCCGCGAGGTTGACGGCCATCCGGCCTATGAGGCGCGCAAGCGGGTTGTCGAGTTCCTTACTCACCAGCTGACTTAACGTCTTTTGCGCCACGGCGCGGGAGCCAGCTGCGGCGCGCGGGCGCGTCGTCCTGCGTCGGGACCAGCTCGACGCCTTTGAAGACCGCAAGGTAGACGTCGATCGTGGTGACTATGAGGATCATCACGACCGGGCCGATGACAATGCCCCACGGGCCGAACATGGCGATGCCGGCGAACACCGCAAGCAACATCAGCGCCGAATTCAGTCGCGCGTCGCGCGGTACCAGGATGGGGCGCAAGAAGTTGTCGATGTTGGTGACGACCAGCAGATGCCACAACACCACGAATGCCCCACCGAAAATGTTGCCGTAGAAGATCATCCCGATGCCGAACGGGATCGTCACGATGCCGCCGCCCAGCGGGATGATGGACAGCGCGGTCAGCAGGATCGCGAAGATGAAGAAACCGTGGTGGAATCCGGCGACGTAGATCGACGCGGCGCCGGCAACACCTTGGCACAGCGCGATCACGAATTGGCCGAACACGGTGCCGCGCACCATGGCGCCCATCTTCTTCAGGTACAGCTCGGTGACTTCGTCACCGAGCGGGTTGAGCTGACCGATCAAGGTCAGCACCTTGTCACGGTGCACCAGCAGAGCGAGGAACACGTACAAAAAGATGATCGCGTACGTGACGGCACCGGCGATGCCGCCGGCGGCGCCCTGCAGGAAATGCAGCAGCCACTGACCAACGTTCTGCGCTCCGGTGACCATGGCCTTTCGCAGCATGTCCGACGTTATCGTGATGTGCAGGAAAGGAACTCGCGCTGCCGCATCGTTGACGATGTGCAGTACTTTGTCACCGAGCGCGCTCGGATCGGTGGTTTTGACCCACTCGGCGACATGAGCGACCATGCGGGAAATCTGAACGATCGCCAAGACCACGAGGAGCCCGATCGGCACGATGACGGCGGCCACCGCCGACAACAGTGTGCAGGTGGCGGACAACCCGGTGCCCAGACGGCGGTTGAACCAGTTGAAAAGCGGCGTGAACAAATACGCACCCACGGCGGCGACCACGATGAGGACAAAGAAGTCGCGCAGAAAATAGGCGCCGAAGGCGCAGGCGATCAGCGTGACGACAGCCAGGGCACGCTTCTGAGTGAGCGTGAATTCGGTGTTCACCCAGCCCAGTCCGCCCTCCGCGTTGTCCGGCTAGCGGGATCCGCTGACCGCGGGGTTGGCGGCGCTTTTGGCCGCCAGTGCCTGAGTCTTCATCTGCGCGAACATGTCCACGTAGTAGGGCAGGCACTCCTTGAGGGCCTGCTCGGTGGTGAACAGCGGCCGATAACCGAGGTCCCGCGTCGCCTTGGCGACCGAAAAGTAGTTGTCCAGATACAGCCGCTCGACGGCCAGCGGCTCGAGCAGCGGCGCCGGTATCCCGAAGCGGAAGTGCAATCGCTGCCACCCCGTCATGGCCGCGCGGACCACGGGGCCGTTCACCCGGACCCGGGGCCAATTCACGCCGCACGCCTCGACCACCGGCCGGGCGAACTCGAACATGTTGATCGGGTCCGCGTCGTTGATGAAATAGGCCTGGCCGGGCGCGCTACCACCGGGCACCAGGTGCTCGGCGGCCAGGATGAAACCGTGAATCAGGTTGTGTACGTACGAGTTATCGAGCCGTGCCGATTTGCGCCCGACCAGCACCCTGACGTGGCCGGCGATCACACTCTCGAACAGCTTGCGAAACATCGTCTGGTCGCCGCGGCCCCAGATGCCACTGGGGCGGATCGCGCACGTCAGTATGCCGCCAACACCGTTCTGGGACAACACGAATCGTTCAGCAACGACTTTGGTCTCGGTGTAGAGGTCGTTGAACCGGCTGGTGTAGGGCAGCGTTTCGTCGCCGGCGGGAATGTTCTGCCCGCCCATCACCACGCTGTTGGAGGACGTGTAGACGAATCGCTGCACGCCCGACGCCTGCCCGGCATGGACCAGGTTCTCGGTGCCGCCGACATTGATCGCAAAGCTGCGCTTGCGGTATTCGTCGGTCACCGACGCGCCGCCCATCAGCTCGATGATCGCCGCGGTGTGGAACACGGTGTCGATGCCGTCCACCGCTGCGGCGCAGACAGCCGCATCGGTGACGTCGCCCTGCAGCACCTCGAGCTGCGGATGCGGCGGCAGCGGCGAAGGGGCGCGGTCGAAGGAACGTACCTGGTATCCGCGGTCGAGCAAGGTGGTCACCAGATTGGCACCCACAAACCCCGAGCCGCCGGTCACCAGGACGCGGCCCAATTCGGTGGTCAACGTTGAATCACCCATCTCGCGAGCATAACTGAAACGTGTTCCAATTCGACAAAATGTTTTCCATCGCCCGGCCGGTTCAGGTGTCCTCGGCCTGCCCGGCGGCGAGCGCATCCTCGACTCGCTTACGAGCACCAGCTAAGTGCTCTTCGCACCTTTTGGCCAGCTGCTCACCTCTTTCCCACAGTTGCAGCGACGCATCGAGGTCCAGCCCGCCCTGCTCCAGCAGGCGGACGACTTCGATCAGCTCATCTCGGCACGCTTCATAGCCAAGTTGACTAATGGGCTTCATCTGCTGGGCCCCTCCGCCGCCTTCGTCAGTGACCATCGGTCAGCCCTTCACTCACCGCCACGATGGCGCCATCGGAAACCCGCACCCGCAGCCGAGCACCTGCCGGCGCATCGTCGACCGAGCGCAGCACCGCTGCAGGTTGCGCATCGACGTTCTGCACGACGGCGTAGCCGCGGGCCAAGGTAGCCGCCGGACCCAAGGTAGCCAGCCG
>Ga0208987_1000086_pt1 | contig 20873 bp, 18 predicted proteins | sample MedBloCARef_O2_FD_187845 | JGI IMG/M metagenome (GOLD analysis project Ga0208987, IMG submission 187845) | Forest soil microbial communities from El Dorado National Forest, California, USA - Mediterranean Blodgett CA Ref_O2 (SPAdes) (version 2) | ecosystem: Environmental > Terrestrial > Soil >... | reverse complement strand
CCCGCTCCCCCTGTGGTGAGCAGCCCTGCCACGCCGGTCACGATGCTGGGCATCAGCGAGTCGCTCGATAAGCGCTGGCGCACAGCCAATCCCAGTACCGTCATCAAGACCATCGCGACAATCACCAACGCGGTGTGCGCAGCGGTCTGCAGAGTGACCGGCTCGAACAAGGTCTTACCGACCCGAGCCAGCCCGGTGGACAAAGACTCGTATTGCGGCTCGAACGATTCGCCCTCCACCACGGGGACCAGGGTGAGCGTGGCACCATCCTCGACGCCGAGTTCGTCAAGCGTCTTGGTCACGTCCAGCCGTACGCCGTTGGCCTTGTGCAGCTCATATCCGGCACCGGGCTCTAGCCCAGCAAAGCCCCGCCGCTTGAGTTCGTCGTTAAGCAGTTCAACGACATTGTCGAGGAAGGCCTCGATGGGCACCGAGGCCGGATAAACCTGCGAAACCAGGTGTTCTCCACAAACGACCGCAACCGCACAACGAGCCGGAAACGATACCTTCGCCATTAGCGCGGCCTGTCGGCATCTGGAATGTATTTGTCAGCCAACGCCGCGGTGATCTCGAATAGCCGCAACCGAGTCTTCTTCTTCAACTCGTGCCGCGTATCGATTATCCCGCCTTTTGCGAGATACGGGTCATACGGCATGAATTCGACCGTCGCACCCGACTGGGCAAAGCGTTCGGTGAGGTACGCGCGTGCCTCGCCGTCGTATTGATCACGACTGTCGTTCAAAATGACCATGCTTCGAGACACCGCCTCGTGGTAGCCCATCGAGCGCAGCAGGTCGATCGCACGAGTAACCGGCAAGGACGTGTCCGCCGTCAGGCCGGACACGAAAACCAGCGTGTCGCAGGCGTCCAGCACTGCCTTCATCACCGGGTGTTCGAGGTCGTCGGAAGTGTCCACCACGATGACGGTGTGGGTGCGGCGCAGCCTGGACAGCACGCCGGCGAACATCGAGGCAACCAGCGGGCGCGGTTGATCCGACGCACGGTTGCCGGCCAGCACATCGAGGCCAATGCTGTTCTGTCCCAAGTGTTCTCGGATATCCGCATAGCCCTGGACATCGGTGTCGTTCAGCACCGCCGCGTAATCGCCCGGTGGCGTTTCGTCGATCCGCCCGGCTAGCGTTCCGAAGCCTGGGGCCGCGTCGATGGCGACCACGTTCTCAGGACGGCATTCGCGAAACACCGCGCCGATGCACGCGGTCATCGTGGTCTTGCCGACGCCGCCCTTACCCGATATGACCCCGACCACGTACTGCTTGCGGATGTGGCGTCGTATTCGCTCCTGCAATTCCCGATAATGTCTTTCGCCGGGCGATTCACCGAAGTTAATGCCGTGAAACGTGGCGTTATAAAGGAATCTCCGCCAGCCACCGCCTGGCGGAATCTTGCGCGGCGCGACCATATCGGAGATGCGTAATGTCCCCGATACAGAGTCTTGGTTTTGGTAGCGCGCGGCTGGCGCTTCTCTCCGGGGAGGTCCGCCCTGTTCCGCAGGATTGGATGAGCCCGTCCACGGGTTTGTCACGATGCCGATGCTAACATTTGTGCGATACCCTCTCGACTACACAACTTTTCGGTACGAATACCATTTTTGTTCGGCGGGCAGGCGCCGCATCATATGGTTGATCGCCGCAGCGATGTTGTTGTTGTTCCCGGGAGCAATGATCATCCATTTCTTGCCCGCAGAACAGACGTGTTCGGCAACCACTCGTCCCTCAGGGGTATCGATGATGGTCACCGCGCCTTGTTCGATGTAAGTCCGGGTGGGCCGACCGGTTTCCACCCCCGACTGGATGGCGACGATCGAGGCTTGCGCCGAGCGATCGGGGTCCGCGGCCAGCTCGAGCATGTGCACCTGATCGTGGTCTAGCCCGTACTTTTCGAAGAACGCATGCAGGGACCGCTGGCTGGTCGCGGCGGCACGCATGGCATCCGCGTCCAGCGTGACGGGCCTCAGCGACGCCGACTCGTTAGCTCCACACAATCGCTCGATCTGTGCTGACAGGGCCGCGCTGGCGGTCCCCTCATTGCTGGCGACGCCTGCCCCGCTGATCCGGACGAGATCGGTGGACCGTTCCATGGCCACCCACCATTGCGCGAATCTGGCCAGCAGCGCCCGCGCCGGTTCGTCGTTTTCGGGCATCCGGAAATGCACGAGCAGCCCGACGTCGCGGCGAGAGAGCACAGTCAGCCACTCCACGACCGTGCTGTCCACGACGCCCAAGTCGTCAATCACCCCGGCGGCCCGCAGTTCGGCCGCGACCGGATGCTGCAACGCCTGCTGCTTGGGCTCGACGCTGGGCAAGTGGGGCCGCAGGCCCATCTCGGGGGCCAGCACCTCTATACCGGTGAGCACTTGAAGGACCCACAGGCCGTCCAATGTGGTGGTTAACACGATGTTCCCCTGACGCAAGTCGGGGGGCGCACGCGCCGCGTACGCCCCCGCCCCGTATGCGTGGTTATGTAAAGAAATTGCCCATCTGGTAGTCCGTGCTCACCGCTGCGTCATGCACATTGCTCACGGTGTGGCCGTGCAGGCTGACCGTCTGGATGAGGTCCTCGAGCCCGTGCAGCATCTGCTGCTGCGCATCGAAGAAGGCGGTCGCTCCGTGGCCCTGGAAGAAGTCGCCCAGCGCCTGGGTGAGGTGCAGGACGTCGCCGTGGATTTCCATCAGCTGCGCTGCCTGCGAACCGATGTCGCCAGACAGGCCGCTGACCGCGGCGTGGTTGTAGACAATGTTGTCGGCCATATTTGTACTTCCTTACCTGAGTCTGCGGGATGGAATTGACGACGAGTCGATTTAGGTCGAGTGCGCTCCGCCGAACAGACCGTTGAGGCTGTGGGCCGAATCTGCTTCGTGGTTCTCCATAAGCACCGCCGCCGAACCAAGGCCGTGCGCCAACCGGTTGCCGCCATTCATCATCTGCTGCAGATCGTGGGCGATCTGACCAGCCGAGTTGAGCGACGTCGTGCCGGCCTGGCCGGACCATCCTGTGGCGCTGATGATGTTCTCGTGGCCACTCAAATATTGGTTGACGATTGCAGCTGCTTCTTGCAGCCGCGATTCAATCCGTTGCTTCGTACTGCGTAGCAGCTCCGGTGTGACAACAGTTGTGCCTGCCATGTTTCCTCCCTGATTTCCTAGGCTCCCCGCCCTGGATATGGATAGCAGTTTAGACAGCTATGGGCGGGTGTCACTTCAGTTCTTTTTTGGGCTCCACACGCGGAGTGCTGTTCGTTTACCCAAAACCAACAAAAGCCATGTCAAACGGCGCGAGAAGGTTGCTTGGGGTTTAGCGGTCAAAGGTTGGTAGCGCCGTCGGACAAGCCGTCGCCGTCGGCGTCGGTCAACCGGACGTTCCACTTTCCGTCGCCGTCGGTGTCCACGTACCCGGTCACGCCGTCGCGGCCCGCACACAACACCCGGTCAGCCACTCCGTTTCCGTCGGTATCGATCAACCGGTCGTCTGACTGACCTCGCACGTGCACGCCGTCGAAGTCGACCAGCGGGCCGCCGGTGTGCTCGACGCCGTCCAGCCCGTACCAGCGCAGCTGGCCGCCCCGGTCGACGGCGACCGCCCAGGTACCCGATCCGTCATCGGTGTAGAAGCTTTCCGCCGTGCCGTCGTTGTCGAGATCGAGCACCGCGTGATCGACCGTCCCGTCGCCGTCGAGATCGGCCAGTGCGTCATCGTGCATTCCGTCACCGTCGAAGTCCAGGCCGATCGCATCGAGCCGGCCGTCGCCGTTGAGGTCGAGGTCGGGCTGACCGTTCCAGATGGCCGCGGTGCCATCGTCGCCCGCTAGGCAGTAGTCCACGACTCTTCTGACGCGCCTGGACCGCTAGCCGTTCCCCCGCGATCGCCACCAGGCCAGCAGTTCGGCCCTTGCCTCGTCATCAGTCAGCGGGCCTCGGTCCAGCCGCAGCTCTTTTAAGAACCGCCACGCCTCGCCCACTTGCGGGCCTGCCGGAATATCGAGCAACTGCATGATCTGGTTACCGTCCAGGTCGGGCCGGACTCGTGCGAGGTCTTCTTGGGCGGTCAGCTCGGCGATGCGGGCCTCCAGCTGGTCATAGTTGGCCTGCAGCCGCGCGGCCCGGCGCTTATTGCGCGTCGTGCAGTCGGCGCGCACCAGCTTGTGCAGCCGCGGCAGCAGCGGGCCGGCGTCGGTGACATAGCGGCGCACCGCGGAGTCGGTCCACTTCCCGCCGCCGTAGCCGTGGAACCGCAGGTGCAGGTACACCAGGTGCGAGATGTCGTCGACCATCTGCTTGGAGTACTTGAGCGCCCGCAGCCGCTTGCGGACCATCTTGGCGCCCACCACCTCGTGGTGGTGAAAGCTCACCCCGCCGTCCGCTTCGTGGCGCCTGGTGGCGGGCTTGCCGATGTCGTGCAGCAGCGCCGACCAGCGCAGCACCAGGTCCGGCCCGTCATCCTCCAGGGCGATCGCCTGCCGCAGCACCGTCAGCGAATGCTGATACACGTCCTTGTGCTGGTGGTGCTCGTCGATGGCCATCTGCATCCCGCCGACCTCGGGCATCACCACCTCGCCCATCCCGGTCTGCACCAGCAGGTCGATGCCGGCGACCGGGTCGGCGCCCAGCAGCAGCTTGTCCAGCTCGGCAGCCACCCGCTCGGCGCTGATCCGGCCGAGCTGCGGGGCCATCTCCTCGATGGCCGTCCGCACCCGCGGGGCAACGGTGAAACCCAGTTGCGACACGAACCGCGCTGCGCGCAGCATCCGCAACGGATCGTCACCGAACGAGATCTCCGGGGCAGCCGGGGTGTCCAGCACTTGGGCGCGCAGCGCCGCCAAACCGTTTAGCGGGTCCAGGAATTCGCCCGGCCCGGCCGACGTAACCCGCACCGCCATCGCGTTCACCGTGAAGTCGCGCCGCACCAAGTCGTCGTCGAGTCGATCGCCGAAACGCACCTCGGGATTGCGCGTCACCTGGTCGTAGGTATCGGCGCGAAACGTGGTGATTTCCAGGCGATGCTCACCTTTGCCGACGCCGACGGTGCCGAACTCGATGCCGGTCTCCCAGACGCTGTCGGCCCACCGCCGCACGATCTGCTGGACCTGCTCGGGGCGGGCATCGGTGGTGAGATCCAAATCGGAACTCAGTCGGCCCAGGAAGGCGTCGCGCACCGAACCGCCGACCAGATACAACTCGTGGCCCGCCGCGTCGAACGCCGCACCGATCTCGCGCAGCACGGCGGCGTGCCGATTCAGAGCGACCGCAGCGGCGGTCAGCAGCTCCCCATCCTCCGCAGCTTCCGGCACGTTCGATCAGCGTAGTCGGGTTGGTCCGGCGGCGATGCGCGGCGCCGCCGCGGCCCCGCGAGCGGCGAGTATGTCCGGGAGACCAGGCCGTGCCAGCTACTATCGCTTGGGTGTCGGACGGCGAACAAGCCAAACCACGTCGACGCCGCGGACGGCGCCGGAATCGTGGCGCTGTCGACGCCACCGAGAACAATTCGAACGGCCAAGCGAGCAGCGATTCCTCGGCGCCCAAGAAACGCCGGCCCCGGACGCCGCGACGCCCCCCGGAGCGGCTGCGCACCGTGCATGAGACATCGGCGGGCGGGCTGGTCATCGACGGCCTCGACGGGCCGCGCGACTCGCAGGTCGCGGCGCTGATCGGTCGCATCGACCGGCGTGGGCGGATGCTGTGGTCGCTACCGAAAGGCCACATCGAGCAAGGCGAGACGGCCGAGCAGACCGCCATTCGCGAGGTCGCCGAAGAGACCGGGATTCGCGGCAGTGTGCTCGCCGCGCTGGGACGCATCGACTACTGGTTCGTCACTGACGGCCGCCGGGTGCACAAGACCGTGCACCATTACTTGATGCGCTTCTCCGGCGGCGAGCTCTCCGATGAAGACCTCGAAGTCGCCGAGGTGGCGTGGGTGCCGATCCAGGAGCTGCCATCGCGGTTGGCCTACGCCGACGAACGGCGCCTGGCCGAAGTCGCCGATGAACTGATCGGAAAGCTGCAGACCGACGGCCCGTCTGCACTTCCACCGCTACCGGCTAGCTCACCTCGGCGGCATCCGCAGACGCATTCGCGGACCCGGGGCTCCGAGAAACCCGCCACGGGCCGGAAGAACGGTCACGGGCCAGGGCCGTGACCGCGCCACGACTCTGCTGGGCCGGCCTTTTGCGCCTCGCCGCAGTGGTCGGCATCGTGGCCGGTTTTGCGGGGGTGCTCACCGGGCCTCTCGGCATGCCCCGCGCGGCCGCCGACGAGCCCGGAGCGACGCCTTTCGTCCGGGTTCGCATCGATCAGGTGACCCCCGACGTGGTCACCACGACGAGCCCGGCCACCGTCACCGTCAGCGGGATGGTGACCAATATCGGTGATCGCCCGGTCCGGGACGTGATGGTCCGGCTCGAGCACGCCGCGGCGGTGACGGCGTCCGCGGGGTTGCGGACCTCTTTGGACGGCGGCACCGATCAATACCAGCCCGCCGCTGATTTCCTCACGGTGGCACCCGAACTGCAGCGCGGGCAGGAAGCCGGCTTCACGCTGTCCGCCCCGCTGCGCTCGTTGACCAAGACATCGTTGAGCATCGACCGGCCCGGGATCTATCCCGCTTTGGTCAACGTCAACGGGACGCCCGATTACGGTGCGCCGGCCCGCCTCGACAACGCGCGGTTCCTGCTGCCGGTGATCGGGGTGCCACCCGACCAGGCCGATGCCGTGGAGTCCGCCGTCGCGCCCGACACCTCTAAACCCGTGTGGATCACCATGCTGTGGCCGCTGGCTGATCGCCCCCGGCTGGCCCCGGGTCAACCCGGCGGCACCATTCCGGTCCGGCTGATCGACGACGACTTGGCCACCTCGCTGGCCAGCGGTGGCCGCCTGGACGTCCTGTTGTCCGCTGCCGAGGTCGCCACCAGCCACGACGTCGACCCTGATGGCGCCGTCGGGCGGGCTTTGTGTCTGGCCGTCGACCCGGACCTGCTGGTCACCGTCAACGCGATGACCGGTGGCTACGTCGTGTCCAACTCCACCGACGGGCCCGCCCAACAACCGGGCACCCCGACACATTCCGGCAGCGGTCAGGCCGCCGCGACCACCTGGCTGAACCGATTGCGCGCGCTGGCTCACCGCACCTGCGTGGCGCCGCTGCCGTATGCGCAAGCCGATCTCGATGCGCTGCACCGGGTCAACAACGCCGAACTGAGCGCGATCGCCACCGACAGCATCGGCGACATCGTCGACCACATTTTGGACGTGCCCTCCACCCGCGGCGCCACCCTGCTCCCCGACGGCCCGTTGACCAACGGAGCGGTCAACCTGCTCAGCGCCGACAACAGCACGGTCGCGATCGCCGCCGCCGACTTGGCCGCCCCGGATCCGCCGTCAGACGGCAGCGCCAATGTCGACACCGCACCCCGGCGGTTGTCCCCTCAGGTGGTCGTCGCCCCGTTCGACCCGGCAGTCGGTGCCGCGCTGGCCGGTGCGGGGAACAACCCCACCGCGCCCACCTACCTGGACCCGTCGCTGACCGTCCGGCTTGCCCATGACTCGGGCACGGCGCGGCGTCAGGACGCCCTGGGCTCCATGTTCTGGCACGCGCTGGATCGTGACGCCGCGCCGCGCACCCAGATCCTGGTCCCGCCTGCGGTGTGGAACCTGCAGACCGACGACGCGCAGGTCATTCTGACCGCGCTGGCCACCACCATCCGATCTGGTTTGGCGGTCGCACGACCACTCCCGGCGGTGATCGCCGAGGCCGCCGCCAGCACCCAGCCGGCGGAACCCGCTGGCGTCAACACCCCGGAACGCGGCCGGTTCGCCGACAACGTCACCAACGACATCGGCGGTCAGGTTGGCCGGCTGTGGAAACTGACTTCGGCCCTGAGCACCGACGAACGCACCGGGCTGACCGGTATCCAGTACACCGCCCCGCTGCGCGAGGACATGTTGCGTGTGCTGAGCCAATCGGAACCACCCAATTCCCGTAACGGGCTCGCACAGCAGCGGCTGGCGGTCGTCGGTAACACGATCAACGACCTGTTCGGCGCGGTCACCATCGTCAACCCGGGCGGCTCCTATACCCTGGCCACCGAGCACAGCCCGCTCCCGTTGGCACTGCACAACGGCCTGGCGGTACCGGTCAAGGTTCGGCTGCAGGTTGACGCCCCGCCCGGGATGACCGTGACCGACGTCGGGCAGATTGAATTGCCACCCGGATACTTGCCGCTGCGAGTGCCGATCGAAGTGAAATTCACCCAGCGGGTGGCCATCGACGTCTCCCTGCACACCCCGGACGGCACTCGGTTGGGCGAACCGGTGCGCTTGTCGGTGCACTCCAATGCCTACGGCAAGGTGTTGTTCGCGATCACGCTGACCGCGGCGGCCGTGCTGTTTTTGCTGGCCGGCCGGCGGCTTTGGCATCGCTTCCGCGGCCAGCCCGACCGCGCCGACCTGGACCGCCCCGACCCGCCGCGCCCGAGATTTTCCGCCAGGGGTGAGGCCAGCCGTCGGGTCGATGAAGAGCACCGCGTATGAAACACGCCTTGCCGCAGCCTCCGCCACAGCCACCGCCGCGTCAGCCCCCCCGCCCGCAACCGCAGGGCCGGATTCCGGTGCCCACGGGACCGCTACCTCCCGTCACAGATCTGCCCACTAGGCGGGTGGAACTTTCCGACGCGGCGCTGGTGTCGCGCTCGTGGGCGATGGCGTTCGCAACGCTGGTCAGCCGACTCACCGGATTTGCCCGGATCGTCTTGTTGGCCGCCATCCTGGGTGCCGCGCTGTCGAGTGCCTTCTCGGTGGCCAACCAGCTGCCGAACCTGGTCGCTGCGCTGGTGCTGGAGGCGACGTTCACCGCGATCTTCGTTCCGGTGCTGGCGCGTGCCGAGCAAAGCGACCCGGACGGCGGCGCGGCCTTCGTTCGGCGCCTGGTGACGGTGACCACCACCCTGCTGATCTGTGCGACGGCGTTGTCCGTGGTGGCCGCGCCGCTGCTGGTGCGGCTGATGCTGGGCCGTAGCCCCCAGGTCAACGACGCCCTCACCACCGCCTTCGCCTACCTGCTGCTGCCGCAGGTGCTCGCCTACGGCCTCACTTCGGTGTTCATGGCAATCCTGAACACCCGCAACGTGTTCGGGCCGACCGCGTGGGCGCCGGTCGTCAACAACATCGTCGCGCTGGCGACGCTGGCGGTGTATTTGGCTGTGCCTGGCGAGCTTTCAGTCGATCCCGTGCAGATGGGCAACACCAAGCTGTTGGTGCTCGGCATCGGCACCACCGTCGGCGTCTATGCGCAAACCGCAGTGCTGCTGATCGCGCTCAAGCGCGAGCGCATCAGCCTGCGGCCGCTCTGGGGCATCGATGACCGGCTCAAGCGTTTCGGCGCGATGGCTGCAGCGATGGTGCTCTATGTGCTGATCAGTCAGCTCGGCTTGGTGGTGGGCAACCAAATCGCCAGCACCGCAGCGGCTTCCGGCCCGGCAATCTACAACTACACCTGGCTGGTGCTGATGCTGCCGTTCGGCATGATCGGCGTGACAGTGCTGACCGTGGTGATGCCGCGGCTGAGCCGCAATGCGGCGGCCAGCGACACCAAGGCCGTGCTCGGCGACCTGTCGCTGGCCACCCGGCTGACGTTGATCACGCTGATTCCGATCGTGGCGTTCATGACCGTCGGCGGGCCGGCGATCGGTAGCGCGCTGTTCGCCTACGGTCACTTCGGCGGCGTCGACGCCGGCTACCTGGGCGCCGCCATCGCGTTGTCAGCGTTCACGTTGCTGCCGTACGGGCTGGTGCTGTTGCAACTGCGCGTGTTCTACGCCCGGGAACAGCCGTGGACGCCGATCGTGATCATCCTCGTCATCACGGCCGTCAAGATCGCCGGCTCGGTGCTGGCGCCGCACGCCACCAGTCACCCGGAGCTGGTCGCCGGGTATCTCGGTCTGGCCAACGGGCTCGGGTTTCTGGCCGGCGCCGTCGTTGGTTACTACTTGTTGCGGCGCACCCTGCTGCAGGCCGGCGGCCAATTGGTCGGCGTCAAAGAGGTGCGCACCGTCCTGGTTACGCTCGTCGCGTCGATGCTGGCCGGTCTGGTTGCGCACATCGCCGACCGGCTGCTCGGACTCAACGCCTTGACCGTGCGCGGTGGTGGCGCCGGCTCGCTGCTGCGACTGGTGGTGCTGGCCGCCATCATGTTGCCGATCACGGCGGCGGTCATGGTCCGCGCCCGCGTCCCCGAAGCACAAGCCGCGCTAAACGCCGTGCGGCGTCGCATCGGCGGCCGCGGCAGTCGTCAGAGCGTGGCGGTGAGCCCGCACAAAGTAACTGTGCCGGAGGCATCGTCTGGCCGGGGTCCCGTCACGTACCCTGAGCAGAGGAATTCGTCCCCGCCGGGGGGAAATGCGGTCCAGGAGCCGATCCGGCGCAGGCCTCCGGAGCGGGCGTCCAACGCCCTGCCAGCGAAAGGACCGGAGGTGACCGACCGCCCAATGGAGAGCGCACCCAGCGCTGGGTCCGGCTCAGGGTCGGGTGCTCCGCCGCAGCGGCCGATTGCCGACGACTTCCAGCCCGACATTCCGTCCGGCTTTGCGGCCGGCCCCTCGGCGCACTCCCGATCCGACCAGTACAACGGCGATCTCGCAGCCGAGCACGGCCGCGGCCCGGCCCCGTTGGACCCACCCGGCGAGCGCGGCCCGGAATCCTCGTCGTCCTCCGACGATGTCCACTTGGTTCCCGGCGCCCGGATCGCCGGCGGCCGGTATCGGCTACTGGTCTTCCACGGCGGGGCGCCTCCCCTGCAGTTCTGGCAGGCGCTCGATACCGCGCTGGACCGGCAGGTAGCCCTCACTTTCGTCGACCCCGACGGGGCCTTGCCCGAGGACGTCCTGCAGGAAATCCTGTCTCGCACCTTGCGGCTCAGCAGAATCGACAAGCCTGGGATTGCCCGGGTACTCGACGTCGTCCATACCGGTTCCGGAGGCCTGGTGGTCGCGGAGTGGATTCGTGGCGGATCGCTGCAGGAGGTGGCCGACACCGCACCCTCATCCGTCGGCGCCGTGCGGGCAATGCAGTCCCTGGCCGCTGCCGCCGACGCGGCCCACCGCGCCGGTGTCGCCCTGTCGATCGACCATCCCAGCCGGGTCCGCGTCAGCATCGAAGGCGAGGTGGTGCTGGCGTATCCGGCGACCATGCCCGACGCCAACCCTGAGGATGACATCCGCGGAATCGGTGCCTCGCTGTACGCGTTGCTGGTCAACCGGTGGCCGCTGCCGGAGTCCGGGGTGCGCAGCGGGTTCGCGCCGGCCGACCGCGATGCCAGCGGCCTTCCCGTCGAACCCACTGTCATCGACCGCGACATCCCCTTCCAGATTTCCGCGGTCGCCGTGCGAGCCATCCAGGAAGACGGTGGAATCCGCAGTGCTTCAACGCTTTTGAATCTGTTGCAACAGGCGACTGCGGTGGCCGACCGCACCGAAGTGCTCGGCCCGATCGACGACTCGACAGCACCGCCGGCCCCGCGCCCCAGCGGTCAGGAGTATTCGACCCTGGTGCGCCGACGTCGTGGGCTGCTGGTCGGGATCGGCGCGGCTGCCGTCATCATCGTCGTCGCGCTGCTGGTGCTGGCGTCCATCGTGAGCAAGATCTTCGGCAATGTCGGCGGCCTCAACAAAGACGAGCTCGGGCTCAATGGGCCCAGCTCGTCAAACGCGTCGTCGACCGCGAATCCCTCGCCCGCCGGCGCCACCGTCAAACCCACCAAGGCGAGCGTCTACTCCCCTGACGGCGAGCCCGACAATCCTGGTCAGGCCGGACAGGCTATCGATGGTGATCCCGGTACCTCCTGGTCGACCGAGATTTATACCGATGCTGTTCCCTTCCCGTCTTTCAAGCAGGGCGAAGGGTTGATGTTGCAGCTGCCCAGCCCCACTGTGGTGGGCCAAGTCAACATCGACGCTTCCAGCACCGGGACCAAGGTGGAGATTCGCTCAGCGTCCACACCGTCGCCGTCGAAGTTGGAAGACACCACCCTGCTGGCTCCGGCCTATCCGCTCAAGCCCGGTCATAACGTCATTCCGGTAAGAGCCGGTTCGCCGACGTCGAATCTGCTGGTGTGGATTACCACGCTGGGAAGCTCCAATGGCAAGAGTCAGGCCAGCTTCTCGGAGATCACGGTTCAAGCCGCGTCCTGAGAACTCCACCGGTCGCGGTTAGGTGAAGTGCCGCACCACGATCGATTGGTTACTGTCCGGCCGTGGGGTATGAAGACGGCATTCAGGGCGAGCGCAGTGACGCCGAGCTGCTGGCAGCCCATGTCGCCGGCGATCGCCACGCCTTCGCCGAGTTGTTCGGACGTCATCACCGCCAGCTGCACCGGCTGGCGCGGCTGACCACCCGCAGTCGCGAGGATGCCGAAGACGCGCTGCAGGACGCCATGCTGTCGGCGCACCGCGGCGCCGGTTCCTTCCGATATGACGCCGCGGTCGGCAGCTGGCTGCACCGCATCGTGGTCAACGCCTGCCTGGACCGGCTGCGGCGCGCCAAGGCCCATCGGACCGCCCCGCTGGAAGACGTCTACCCGGTGCCTGATCGCACCGCTCAGGTCGAAGCCGCGATCGGGGTACAGCACGCACTGATGCGCCTTCCCCTCGAGCAACGGGCCGCGGTGGTGGCGGTCGACATGCAGGGCTACTCGATCGCCGACACCGCCCGGATGCTCGGCGTCGCCGAGGGCACGGTCAAGAGCCGGTGCGCGCGTGCCCGGGGGCGCCTTGCCCAGTTGCTTGGCCATCTCGACGCCGGCCTCTGGATCACGCCCGACCGCCCTGCCGGTCAGCCTCAGCAGCGCCCAGCGCGCTAGCCGGTGTCGCCCGTCACGCGGGCCGTGCGTGGCCATCGGCCTGTGCATGACGGACACTGGGGCGGATGGGTGAAGCGGAAAGCGATCCGGCGGACCACGCCCCGGATGAGGCGGCCGACCCGCCGCTGACGGTCGAGCTCCTCGCCGACCTACAGGCCGGTCTCCTCGACGACGAGGCCGCCGCCCGTGTTCGCAGACAAGTCCGCGCAGACCCGCAAGCCGAAGGGGCGCTGCGTGCGCTGCACCAGGTACGCCACGACGTCGCTGCTCTCGGCGCGGACCCGGCATCGGCCCCCGAGGTGCCCGCCGAGGTCACCGCCCGGATCTCGGAGACGCTGCGGTCGGCTGGCCGCGACGAGCCGACCGGCAGCGGTTCCGCACACGCGGCCCGGCCGCACGTCCGTCCGGCCAGGGTTCTCGCGGGGATAGCGGGGGTCTGCGCGGTGCTGGCCGCGGTCGGCTTCGGCACGGTCGCACTGCTGAATGCGCCGGCACCCACGCCGAGCACCTCACCCACCGCCGAGCACATCACGGTCTCAACGCCACCGATGGTCATCCCGCTCTCGCAGGCCGAACTCCTCGACCTGCTCAACCGCCGTCCCGATTACGGCCCGCTCGACGACCCGGCACGGCGGGCGTCCTGCCTCAGCGGTCTCGGCTATCCCGCGTCCACACAGGTAATGGGTGGGCGTCCGGTCGAGATCAACGCTCGCCCCGGCATAGTGCTGATCCTGCCCGCCGACACACCCGGCAACTTGGCGGTCTTCGCGGTGGCCCTGAATTGCAGTGCCGCCGATACGGGGCTGTTAGCCGACACCCAAATTCCCCGCCCTTAGGGTGGTGCATGAGTTGCGCGACACGCGGGAACACGCGCGCCTACGCTGGCGTTCGAATAATTGCAAAACTATCTGTACGGAAAGGCTGGTATGACCGCCTCTGCTGCTGACGAGACAGTCCACAACGTAATCGTTATTGGTTCTGGTCCGGCCGGCTACACCGCGGCGCTCTACGCCGCCCGCGCGCAGCTGGCACCACTGGTCTTCGAGGGCACCGCTTTCGGCGGTGCGCTGATGACGACCACCGAGGTGGAGAACTACCCCGGGTTCCGCGACGGCATCACCGGCCCGGAGCTGATGGACCAGATGCGCGAGCAGGCGCTGCGGTTCGGCGCCGACCTGCGGATGGAAGACATCGAGTCGGTGTCGCTGGACGGACCGGTGAAGTCCGTGGTCAACGCCGACGGCCAGACCTACCGGGCCCGGGCCGTCATCTTGGCGATGGGCGCCGCCGCCCGCTACCTGAATGTCCCCGGCGAACAGGACTTGCTGGGGCGCGGCGTGAGCTCGTGTGCAACCTGTGACGGGTTCTTCTTCAAGGATCAGGACATCGCGGTGATCGGCGGTGGCGACTCGGCGATGGAAGAAGCCACCTTCTTGACTCGCTTCGCCCGTAGCGTGACGTTGGTGCATCGACGCGAAGAGTTCCGTGCATCGAGAATCATGCTCGACCGTGCTCGCAACAACGACAAGATCAAGTTCATCACCAACGCTGCCGTGATCGCGGTCGACGGCGACAGCACGGTGACCGGATTGAGGTTGCGCGACACGATAACTGGCGAAGAATCCACCCTCCCGGTGACGGGCGTTTTCGTCGCAATCGGCCACGATCCGCGGTCGAGCCTGGTGCGCGACCTCGTCGATGTCGACCCGGAAGGCTACGTACTAGTCCAGGGCCACACCACCAACACCTCGCTGGACGGGGTATTCGCGGCCGGTGACCTGGTGGACCACACCTACCGGCAGGCGGTCACCGCCGCCGGCAGCGGCTGCGCGGCGGCTATCGACGCCGAGCGCTGGCTGGCCGACCACGAAGAATCGGAAGCCGCCGAGGGCCAAGCAGCTGGAAACGCCGACAGTACCGATTTGATTGGAGCACCACGATGAGTGACGCCGAAAAGGCTGGGGCGACAACAGAAGTCTCCGACGCATCCTTTTCCACAGATGTGTTGTCCAGCGATAAGCCTGTGCTGGTTGACTTTTGGGCGACCTGGTGTGGCCCGTGCAAGATGGTCGCACCGGTCCTCGAGGAGATCGCGGCCGAGCATGGCGACCAGCTGACCGTCGCCAAACTCGACGTTGACGCCAACCCGGAAACGGCACGCGACTTCCAGGTGGTGTCGATCCCCACGCTGATCTTGTTCAAGGACGGCCAACCGGTGAAACGGATCGTCGGCGCGAAGGGCAAGGCGGCCCTGCTGCGCGAGCTGTCCGACGCGGTTCCCAACCTGAGCTGATCGCGACCCGCTCGACGCACCCTCGCCGTTCAGGCTGCAGTTTTCCCGATATTGAGCAGCATCTGCGACAATACGGATTAGCTGTACAGCGTTTGTCAGGCTGTCATTTTGTCTCGGAGGGCCCTTGGTATGTCGAGTCCGCGCCGCGAAAACGGCGACGCGCTGCGCTGTGGTGACCGCAGCGCAGCTGTGACCGAGATCCGGGCTGCACTGGCTGCGCTGGGGCTCCTGGAGAATGCCGACGAAGACCTGACCACCGGCCGTCATGTGGCTCTCGAGCTGTTCGACGCCGAGCTGGACCAGTCGGTGCGCGCCTTCCAACAGCACCGTGGGTTGTTGGTGGATGGCATCGTCGGTGAGGCCACTTACCGCGCCCTCAAGGAGGCGTCCTACCGGCTGGGCGCGCGTACGCTATTTCACCAATTCGGTGCCCCGCTCTACGGCGATGATGTCGCTACCCTGCAGGCCCGGCTACAAGACCTCGGGTTCTACACCGGTTTGGTCGACGGCCACTTCGGACTGCAGACCCACAAAGCCTTGATGTCGTACCAGCGCGAGTGCGGGCTTGCGGCCGACGGGATCTGCGGCCCGGAAACGCTGCGCTCCTTGTACTTTTTGAGCTCACGGGTTACCGGTGGCTCGCCGCACGCCATTCGCGAAGAGGAACTGGTACGGCGGTCCGGTCCCCGCCTGTCGGGCAAGCGGATCATCATCGATCCGGGCCGCGGCGGTGCCGACCACGGGCTGATCGTGCAGGGCGCCGGCGGCCCGATCAGCGAAGCAGATGTGTTGTGGGATTTAGCAAGTCGGCTCGAGGGCCGCATGACCGCCATCGGCATGGAGACCTTCTTGTCCCGGCCGACCAACCGCAGCCCAACGGATGCCGAGCGTGCCGCGACGGCCAATAACGTCGGCGCAGACCTGATGATCAGCTTGCGCTGCGAAACCCAGGTCACTCCTTCGGCCAACGGCGTGGCCTCGTTCCACTTCGGCAATTCGCATGGCTCGGTGTCCACCATCGGCCGTAACCTCGCCGACTTCATTCAGCGAGAGGTTGTGGCGCGCACCGGATTACGGGACTGCCGAACTCATGGCAGGACCTGGGATCTGCTGCGTCTGACCCGGATGCCGACCGTTCAGGTCGACGTCGGCTACGTCACCAACCCGGGCGACCGCGCGATGTTGCTTTCCACGCAGACCCGCGATGCCATCGCCGAGGGCATTCTCGCCGCGGTCAAGCGGCTCTACCTACTCGGCAAAAACGACCGCCCGACGGGAACCTTCACATTCGCCGAGCTGCTCGCCCACGAGCTATCGGTCGAGCGAGCTGCAGGGCTCGGCGGCACTTAACCGTTCTGGTTGACCTTCAACGTATTTCCCGCCGTGGAGCCAGCCCCGACCGGCTGCTCCAGCTGAGCATTGGCCAGCAAGCGCTCCAGTGCGGCCTCCACTTCGGCCTTCCACCCCAGGCCCTTGTCCAACTCGAGCCGCAGCCGGGGAAAGTACGGATGTGGTGCCACCACAACGAAACCCGCATCCTTCAAGAAGTCCGCATCGATGATGCACCGATCCACCGAGCAGTCGCAGAGCGCCTCCAAAACCGGGCGTACTTCAGGGTCGACCAACTGGGGATCGTGTAGTTCCGATGCCGCCGGTGTACGGCCGAACGCTTCCAGCGCCCGGACTCCACGCCGCACCAACTCGACGATCACCTGGGCGAGCAGGCTGTGCGGCAGGTCGTCGGGGGCATGCCCCGGTTCGATACCCATCGACGTCAGCAGCACCGCATCCGGCGACACCGGCGCGGTGGGGAACCGATGCGCTCGGGGAACCGCCCCTGGCGGTGCGTAGAGGACATACCCCAGGCACGAGGGTTCGGCGTGGCTGTGCTCGTCGGGGACCGTCATCGCGACTTGCCCGCAGGAACCCCACTCCAGCATCACCATCGACAGCCACGCTTCTTTTTCGAACTCCGGGTCGGCCAGATGGTTGTCGCCCAGGGTCGTCGGGTCGACCTCCCAGAAGACGCACCGGCGCGCGTGCTTGGGGAGTTGCTCGAAAGCTTCGAGCCGCAGCGGCGTGATTCGAGCGGACACTAGCCTCCTGGCTTCTGTGCGTACGGCGGCCCATTGCTTACAACCCGGCTATCCAGACTGACATGCACCACCAACCGCTCCAGGATAGGAGAGTTTGTCGTTATCGGGCCAGTGTTGAGGGTGTGAGGTGAGCCAGCCCGACATAGCACCCGAGAACCGTCCGGCAAATGCGCGCTGAAATCCGAAATGGTTTGGCGCACAGTAATTTTCCGGCGGATCGCGGTGCAGGAGAGCGCCCGAACGGACCGCGGTGTCACAGTGACGTAATTACACCGTATGTCCGGTCATGCCTGAGACGGGGACATCACGTCAATAATTCGCTGGAGGTCCTCGACTGAGCCAAACTCCACCACAATCCTCCCCTTACGTTTGCCAAGGCTGACCGTGACTCGCGTATCGAAGGCGTTCGACAGTCGCTCAGCAACGTCTTGTAGGCCGGGCATCTGAATCGGCTTGCGACGCTGGGGCAGCGGAGTTTTGGCGTCACCGCGGTTGGCCAGGGTGACGGCCTCCTCGGTGGCTCGCACCGATAGGCCCTCCGCGACGATGCGGCCGGCCAGCTCCTCCTGGGCCTCCGGACCGGATTCCAGGGACAGCAGCGCGCGAGCATGGCCGGCTGACAGCACCCCGGCCGCCACCCGGCGCTGTACCGCGATGGGCAGCTTCAGCAAGCGGATCATGTTGGAGATCAGCGGCCGCGACCGACCGATCCGGGAGGCCAGTTCGTCGTGGGTGACCCCGAACTCATCGAGCAGCTGTTGGTAAGCCGCCGCCTCTTCCAACGGATTCAGCTGTGCCCGGTGGATGTTTTCCAGCAGGGCGTCGCGCAGCAGATTGTCATCACCGGTCTCGCGCACGATGGCGGGGATGGTGGCCAAGCCCGCTTCCTGGGCCGCCCGCCACCGCCGCTCCCCCATCACGATCTGGTATCGCGCGCCGCCCGGCGTTCCGGCGGTCGCCCGCACCACGATGGGCTGCAGCAGGCCGAACTCGCGGATGGAATGTACCAATTCAGCCAGTGCCTCTTCGTCGAACACCTGGCGGGGCTGGCGCGGGTTGGGCTCGATATCGGACGGCGGGATCTCGCGGTACACCGCACCCATCGCGGCAGCGTCCGATGCCGGCCCCCCGATCAGGACGTCGGCGGCCGCATCCCCCATCCGGGGCCCCAGGGTCGCCGGCCCGGAATCGCCATCGGCGGGCCCGGTCGGGATCAGCGAAGCCAGCCCTCGGCCGAGGCCGCCCTTCTTGCGTAACGGCTGCGTCATGGTCGTCCCTTCCCGGATGGTCGTCAGTCGCGTTGCGCGAGTTCGCGGCTCGCGTCGAGATAGCTCATGGCCCCGCGCGATCCGGGGTCGTACTCGATGATCGTCATGCTGTAGCCCGGGGCCTCCGAGACCTTCACGCTGCGCGGAATCACGGTTCGCAACACCTTGTGTCCGAAATACCGGCGCACCTCTTCGGCCACCTGATCGGCGAGCTTGGTTCGTCCGTCATACATAGTGAGGAGCACGGTGGTGACTTCGAGCTGAGGATTGAGATGGGCCTTCACCATTTCGATGTTGCGCATCAGCTGTGACACGCCTTCCAGCGCGTAGTACTCGCACTGGATCGGGATCATTACTTCTGGCGCGGCGACGAGCGCGTTGATGGTCAGCAGACCCAGCGACGGCGGGCAGTCCACGAATACATAGTCGAAGTCGAAGTCCTGCAGCTCGGCCAAAGCGGTACGCAATCGATTCTCGCGCGCGACCATGCTGACCAATTCGATCTCGGCGCCGGCCAGATCGATGGTCGAGGGAACGCAGAACAGCCGCTCGCTATGCGGGCTGCGCCGCACCGCCGACTGCAATGAGACCTCGCCGAGAAGCACTTCGTACGACGAGGGCGTACCCGCTTGCCGATCGGTGATGCCGAGGGCCGTACTCGCGTTGCCCTGGGGATCGAGATCGATGACGAGGGTCTTGAGACCCTGGACCGCCAGCGCGGCAGCGATGTTGACCGCGGTGGTCGTCTTACCGACGCCGCCCTTCTGGTTGGCAATGGTGAAGACCCGGCGGCGACGGGGCCGAGGCAGGGGCGGATAGGTGGTGTGCAGCACCCGCATGGCGCGTTCAGCGGCGGCGCCGATAGGGGTATCGAATTCGTCGTTTGTTTCACGTGAAACATCGCCCGGGCGGCCCGGCGCAATGTCAGTCAGGGGCGCGGTCTCCTCTGGCGTGATGGGCGGTGCAATGGGCGCTATCGCCGGCGAAGCCGGACGCGGCGCGCTGTGCGACGACGGCGCGCTGTCGGGCCCGTCTCCGAGAGAACTCATCGGGACCTCCCCTTGGCCGATCCCGACCGCCGCCGGAACGGCCGCTCTCCGCGCTGCGCCAACACTACGGTTGCGGGCGGACGCAAGTATTTCGCGCCACATGCCAACACCCTGACATCCACGGCGCCCGCCGCCGTCATCACACGCCGGTGTTCCTGGACTTCGTCAGGAGCGCGCTCCCCCTTGATCGCAATCATCCGCCCACCCGGCCGTAGCAACGGCATACTCCACTTCGTCAACTTGTCCAACGCAGCAACCGCTCGCGACACCGCAGAGTCCCTCTCGCCGAATCGCTCGCGTACCCAAGATTCCTCGGCACGGCCGCGCGCCACCTCAACGGTCAACCCTAGTTCGGCAACCGCCTCTTTGAGAAACTCGCTTCGCCGCAACAGGGGTTCCAGGAGCGTGATGTCGAGATCGGGCCGCGCGATCGCCAACGGAATTCCCGGCAGGCCGGCTCCGCTACCGATATCCACCACCCGCTCACCGTGTTCAAGCAACTCCCCGACCGCAGCGCTATTTAGCAGATGCCGCTCCCACACCCGATCCACTTCGTGAGGACCCAGCAGGCCGCGCTCCACCCCCGCTGTTGCGAGAAGCTCCGCGTATCGCTGCGCGATCTCGAGACGCGGGCCGAATATCGCGGCCGCGGCTTCGGGTACTGACGCCGACTCACCGGGGGGCTCCGGGCTTTGCGCCCGATCGGATTGACCGACATGTTTCACGTGAAACATCCCTCCGGTCCGGGTGATGGCTCCTGCGTGTTCCGCACCGGCCGCGAACTACACGGCTGTAACTCCGGGCACCTAGTCGAGCAGTACGACGACGCGGCGTGACGGCTCCGCGCCTTCGCTTTCGCTGTGCACTCCGGGCACCGCGGCAACAGCATCGTGGACGATCTTGCGCTCGAACGGCGTCATCGGGCGCAGCTCTTCGCGCTCTCCGGAGTCCAGCACTCGGTGGGCGACCTTGTCACCCAACGCGGCCAATTCCTCGCGCCGGCGCAGCCGCCAGCTCGCGACGTCGAGCATGAGCCGGCTGCGCACCCCGGTCTTCTGGTGTACCGCTAACCGGGTCAGCTCCTGTAGGGCATCGAGCACTTCGCCGCCGCGGCCGACCAACTTGTTCAAGTCGTCGCTGCCGTCAACGCTCACGATGGCTCGGTTGCCTTCGACGTCCAGATCGATGTCGCCGTCGAAATCCAACAGGTCCAACAGCTCCTCGAGGTAATCTCCGGCGATCTCCCCCTCGGCGACCAACCGCTCCTCCAGGTCTTCGGGTTCGCCAGGTTCGCCGGGTTGGTCGG
>Ga0208987_1000085_pt1 | contig 21032 bp, 18 predicted proteins | sample MedBloCARef_O2_FD_187845 | JGI IMG/M metagenome (GOLD analysis project Ga0208987, IMG submission 187845) | Forest soil microbial communities from El Dorado National Forest, California, USA - Mediterranean Blodgett CA Ref_O2 (SPAdes) (version 2) | ecosystem: Environmental > Terrestrial > Soil >... | reverse complement strand
CGTACCGAGCCGCCGCCGGCAGAGCACCGGCACCATCAAAGAACACCCCTGGAGTCATCGCGCTCGTCAGAGCCGCCGCGCCTTAAGCGGGCCGACACAACGCTCACAGCTACCCGAGACTCTCACCGCTCTCGTAGCTCAAACCGCCACCGCAATATAGGAGCATCGGATTCTTTCCGGCGTAGCTCCTTGACCTTCGACTGAACAAACGTTTAGTGTATTGAACGTGCGTTCAGCTGACCTGACTGCCGCCGCTCGGATCCGCGATGCGGCCATCGAGCAGTTCGCACAGCACGGCTTCGGAGTCGGGCTGCGCGCCATTGCCGAAGCCGCGGGGGTCAGCGCCGCACTGGTCATCCACCACTTCGGCTCCAAGCAAGGCCTGCGCAAGGCTTGCGACGACTTCGTCGCCGAGGAGATCCACAGCAGCAAATCCGATGCGCTTGTGTCCAACGATCCCGCTAACTGGCTGGGGCAAATGGCGGAAATCGAGTCCTACGCGGCGCTGACGGGTTACGTGGTTCGCAGCCTGCAGACGGGCGGTGAGCTAGCGATGATGTTGTGGCAGAGGATGATTGATAACGCCGAGGAGTATTTTGCCGACGGCGTGCGGGCGGGGACCATCAAGGAAAGCCGCGATCCGTACGCAAGGGCGAAGTATCTGGCCATTACCTCGGGCGGCGGCCTGCTGCTTTACATCCAAATGCACGAAAACCCAACGGATCTGCGGGCGGTCCTCCGCGACTACGCCCGGGACATGGTGCTACCGGCCCTCGAGATCTACACCGAAGGCCTGATGGCCGACCGCACCATGTACGACGCATTTCTGGCCGCAAAAGATCAAGGAGAATCCCATGACAACTGAAACCTCCGCTACGTCCGCGCCCATCGAAATCCGGGGTTTGACGAAGAACTTCGGCGCAGTGCGGGCGCTGGACGGCCTCGACCTGACCGTGCGCGCCGGCGAAGTGCACGGGTTCCTCGGACCCAACGGTGCGGGGAAATCCACCACCATCCGCGTCCTGTTGGGACTGGTCAAAGCCGACAGCGGCACCGTCCGGTTGCTGGGCGGTGACCCGTGGACCGACGCAGTCCAATTACACCGCCAGATCGCTTACGTGCCAGGCGATGTCACGCTATGGCCGTCATTGACCGGTGGCGAGACCATCGATCTGCTGGCCCGCATGCGCGGCGGCATCGACGACACACGCCGCGCGGAGCTGATCGAGCGCTTCGATCTCGACCCGCACAAGAAGGCCCGGACCTACTCGAAGGGCAACCGGCAAAAGGTCTCCTTGATTTCCGCCTTCTCGTCGCGGGCCGGGCTGCTGCTCTTAGACGAGCCCAGCAGTGGACTGGACCCGTTGATGGAGAACATCTTTCAACAGTGCGTGGCCGAGGCACGCGACCGCGGCGTGACGGTCTTGCTGTCCAGCCACATCCTGGCCGAAACCGAAGCGCTGTGCGAAAGAGTGACCATCATCCGGGCCGGCCAGACCATCGAAAGCGGATCGCTGGACTCGATGCGTCACCTCAGCCGCACCTCGATCAAAGCCGAAATGACCGGTGATCCCGGCGACCTCACCCGAATCAAGGGTGTCGAGGACATCAGCGTCGACGGCAACACGCTGCGCGCCCAGGTCGACAACGCAAGCCTCGGGGAACTCATCCGGGTGCTCGGCGACGCCGGCGTCCGCAGCCTGGTCAGCCAGCCGCCAACTCTGGAAGAACTTTTCTTGCGCCACTACGACACCGGGCGCACCGGCAAAAAGGTTTCGGCATGATGAGCACCGCTATCCTAGATCGGCCGGTACACCCAGGGCCGCAACGTAGTTCGAATTTCTCCGGAACACTCGGGATGCTGCGGCTCTATGTGCGCCGCGACCGAGTCTCACTACCGCTGTGGGTGCTGCTGCTCTCGCTACCGTTGGCCACCGTCTACGTCGGCAGCATCGAAAAGGTCTACCCCGACCAGGCCGCCCGCGCCGGATTCGCGGCCTCCATCATGGCCAGCCCCGCCCAGCGTGCACTGTACGGGCAGGTTTACAACGACAGCCTTGGGGCGGTGGGCATTTGGAAAGCCGGGATGTTCCACATGCTGATCGCCGTAGCCGTCATCCTCACGGTAATTCGGCACACCCGCGCCGACGAGGAAACCGGACGCACCGAGCTGATGGACTCGACGGCGGTCGGTCGCTGCGCCAGCCTTAGCGGGGCGTTGATCTTGTCGTTCGGAGCCTCGATCGCCACCGGCGCGATCGGCGCGGCAGGATTGCTCACCACCACTGTCCCGGCCGGTGGGTCGCTGGCTTTCGGGGCAGCGCTGGCCGGCTCCGGCCTGGTGTTCACCGCCGTCGCCGCGGTGGCCGCACAGTTGTCACCCAGCGCCAGGTTCTCGCGCAGCGCCGCGTTCGCGGTATTGGCGGCCGCATTCACGTTGCGCGCCATCGGCGATGCCGGCTCCGGCGCCTTGTCGTGGCTCTCCCCGTTGGGCTGGTCATTACAAGTGCGGCCGTACGCCGGCGATCACTGGTGGGTGCTGCTGCTGCATCTGGCCACCGCGTCGGTGCTCACCGCGGTGGCCTACCGGCTGCTCGCCGGCCGCGACGTCGGCGCCGGACTCATCGCCGAACGCGCGGGTCCCGACCGCGCGAACCGCAAGCTGAGCAACGCCTTCGGGCTGGCCTGGCGGCTGGACCGCGGCACAGTGCTGCTGTGGACCGTGGGCCTGTGCCTGTATGGCTTGCTGATGGGCAGCGTGGTGCACGGCATCGGCGACCAGCTGGGCGCCGGCAAGGCCCGCGACATTGTCGCGCGCATGGGTGGCACCAGCACTTTGGAGGAAGCCTTCATCGCGGTCGCATTCACCATGCTGGGCATGGCGGCTGCCGCATTCGCCATCTCGCTCACCCTGCGGCTGCACCAGGAAGAGTCCGAGCAACGGGCCGAGACAACGTTGTCCGGCGCGGTATCGCGAACCCGTTGGCTCGCAAGCCATGTGGTGGCCGCACTGGCGGGCTCCACGGTGGCGATGCTGGGGGCCGGTGTCGCGGGCGGGCTCGTCTATGGCATCGCGGCCGACGACATCGTCGGCAAAGTGGCGACGGTCGTTGCAAGTGCTGCCGTCCAGCTGCCCGCCGTCTGGCTGCTGTGCGCACTCACCGTCGGCTTGTTCGGTATCGCACCGCGTTTCACGCCGATGGTGTGGGGCGTGCTGGTCGGCTTCGTCGCCCTGTACCTGATCGGTTCGCTGGCCGGGTTCGGTCAGTGGCTGCTCGATCTCGAACCGTTCAGCCACACCCCGCGGGTGGGCCAGGACTTCACCGCGGTGCCGTTACTGTGGCTGCTCGTCATCGACGCAGCGCTGATCGCTGCCGGGGCGATGGCATTTCGACGGCGCGATCTGCGTGGTTAGCTAGCGCCCGCGCCAGGCGCTAGACCCAGACGCCCTTGCCCACCGCGACCACCCCGCCGGTGCTGATCGCGAAACGTTCCCGGTCTTTCTCCAGGTCCACTCCGACCATCTCGCCCGGGCCGATGACGACGTTCTTGTCCAGGATCGCGTGGCGGACCACCGCGCCGCGGCCGACCCGGGCTCCCGGCATGATCACACTGCCTTCCACGATGGCGCCGTCGTCCACCACCACGTTCGACGACAGCACCGAGTTGCGTACCGACGCGGCCGAAATGATGCTGCCCGCGCCCACCACCGACTCCTGGGCAGAGCCGCCGTTGACGAATTTCGCCGGAGCCAGATTCTCCGTCGCACCGCGAATCGGCCAGCGCCGGTTGTACAGGTTGAACACCGGATGCACCGACACCAGATCCATGTGCGCGTCGTAGAACGCGTCCAGGGTCCCCACGTCGCGCCAGTACGCCCGGTCACGGTCGGTGGCGCCGGGCACCTCGTTGTCGTTGAAGTCGTAGACCGCGGCCATCCCGTCGTTCACCAGCCGCGGGATGATGTCGCCGCCCATGTCGTGATCCGAATGGTCGTCGTCGGCGTCGGCGCGAATCGCGTCGATGAGCACCTTGGTGGTGAAGATGTAGTTGCCCATCGACACGAAGCTCGACTCGGGGTCGTCGGGGATTCCCGGCGGATTCAGTGGCTTCTCCATGAAGTTGCGGATGCGGCCGGAATCGTCGGCGTCGATGCAGCCGAACGAGCTGGCCTCGCTGCGGGGAACCCGGATGCCGGCCACCGTCGCGCCGGCCCCGCTGTCGATGTGGTATTGAACCATCTGCTCGGGGTCCATCCGATACACGTGGTCAGCCCCGAAAACCACTATGTAGTCCGGATCTTCGTCGTAGATCAGGTTGAGGGACTGGTAGATCGCGTCGGCGGAGCCGGTGTACCAGCGCGGGCCGAGTCGCTGCTGCGCGGGCACCGGGGTGATGTATTCGCCCGCCAGACCGGACAACCGCCAATTCTGCGAAATGTGACGGTCAAGTGAATGCGACTTGTATTGCGTGAGAACGCAGATCCTCAGATAGTAGGCGTTGACGAGATTGGACAGCACGAAGTCGATCAGCCGGTAGGCGCCCCCGAAGGGAACGGCGGGTTTAGCCCGGTCCGCGGTCAGCGGGTACAGCCGCTTGCCCTCACCGCCGGCCATGACGATGCCCAGCACGTGTGGCGCTTCCCTCATGGCTCCAAACCTAACGGCCACCGCGAACCGCTGCCAGGGGGAACGCCGTATTGGCTGTTGTGCTGACGGGCTGTCCGTCAAGGTATTTGGATTATTTCGACACACCGATCGCGGTGACCGATTGTCCTCCCCCGCCGCGCGCGCTGCCTCGTCGCCAACTACGGTGCGGGTATGCGGGTGGCGATGATGACTCGGGAATACCCACCAGAGGTCTATGGCGGCGCCGGAGTACACGTCACCGAACTCGTCGCCCAACTGCGCCGATTGTGCGAGGTCGACGTGCATTGCATGGGCGCGCCGCGTCCAGGCGCATTCGCCTATCAGCCCGACCCGCGTCTGCAAGATGCCAACGCGGCGTTGTCGACGTTGTCGGCCGACCTGGTGATGGCCAATGCCGCGTCGGCCGCGACCGTCGTGCATTCCCACACCTGGTACACCGGGCTGGCCGGGCATCTCGCCTCGATGCTCTATGACATTCCGCACATCCTGACGGCGCATTCGCTGGAGCCGCTGCGGCCGTGGAAAGCCGAACAGCTCGGCGGCGGCTACCGGGTATCGACGTGGGTCGAACACAACGCGGTACTGGCGGCCGACGCCGTGATCGCCGTCAGCGCCGGTATGCGCGAGGACGTGCTGCGGGTCTACCCCGCCCTGGATCCGAATGCGGTGCACGTCATCCGCAACGGGGTCGACACCGACGTGTGGTATCCGTCCGGGCCGGGACCCGCCGGGTCCGTGCTGGCCGAGCTCGGGGTCGATCTCAGCCGGCCGATCGTGGCGTTCGTGGGGCGTATCACCCGGCAGAAGGGCGTCGCCCATCTGTTAGCCGCCGCGCACCACTTCAGCCCCGAGGTGCAGTTGGTGCTGTGCGCGGGCGCGCCCGACACTCCGGAGATCGCCGACGAAGTACGGGCCGCAGTGGCCGGGCTTGCCCGTAGCCGCACCGGGGTGTTCTGGGTGCGGGAGATGCTTCCCATCGAGAAATTACGCGAAATACTCTCGGCCGCAACAGTTTTCGTATGCCCGTCGGTGTATGAGCCATTGGGCATCGTGAACCTGGAGGCGATGGCCTGCGCGACAGCGGTGGTGGCCTCCGACGTGGGCGGGATACCCGAGGTGGTCGCTGACGGGATCACCGGGTCGCTGGTGCACTACGACGCTGCCGACCCAACCGGGTATCGGGGCAGATTGGCCGAAGCGGTCAATGCGCTGATCGCCGACCCCGGAAAAGCCGAGCGTTACGGCCGCGCCGGACGCCAGCGCTGCATCGACGAATTCTCCTGGGCGCAGGTCGCCGAACAGACGCTGGATATCTACCGCAAGGTGTGCGCTTAGTCGTTGGGCCCGCCAGGCCCCGACACCTAGCTGGTGACACCCTTGAGTTCGTCGCCCAATGCGGCGGCTTCGTCGGGCGTCAACTCGACGACAAGACGACCACCACCTTCGAGTGGTACTCGCATTACGATGCCGCGCCCCTCCTTGGTTGCTTCCAGAGGACCGTCTCCGGTCCGGGGCTTCATCGCCGCCATCGAGTGCTCCCTCCAGATTCGGGCCGGCCCGTCGTCGCGGGCCTGGTCGGCGCCGAGCATGCCCCGCCAGTGGATTTCCAGCCATTACCGACGTTGAACTGCCAAATCACGTCTCCATTGTTCCCTATCCAGGTGACCAAGTGCACAAGACCCGGCCTGGAGGGCCTTCAGCGGGCCTTAACGAGCCCGCGAAGGCACCCAGCAGGCGCGAATATGGTCGTCGACCATCCCGGTCGCCTGCATCAACGCATAGGCGGTGGTGGCCCCGACGAAACGGAACCCGCGCCGTTTGAGTTCTTTGGCCATCGCATTCGATTCGACCGTGGCCGCAGGGATTTCGGAGCCGTCGGCGGGTCGGGGCCGCGCCGGCGGCGCGAACGACCACAGCAGCTCGGACAGGTCTTCGGACGACCCCAACTCGACGGCAACCCGCGCGTTGGCGATCGTCGCGTCGATCTTGGCCCGGTTGCGCACGATCCCGGCGTCCTCCATCAGCCGTTGCACATCGGCGTCGGTGTAGCGGGCAACTTTCTCGATGTCGAACCCGGAGAAGGCACGCCGGAAGTTCTCCCGTTTGCGCAAGATGATCAGCCACGACAACCCGCTCTGGAACGCCTCCAGGGTCATTCGCTCAAACAGCGCCACCCGACCGCGCAACGGGCGACCCCACTCCTGGTCGTGGTAGTCGCGGTACAGCTCGAAGTCGGGCCCCGGCCGAACATTCGCCCAGCTGCAGCGCACCAGCCCGTCGTCGCTCACGTCAGGCCCTGGCCATCCCCCGGGTCCGCGCGGTCGTCCACCTTGGCCTCGACCTTGGACTCGTGCACCGCCGCCAGCTGGCCGCGCAGCGCCTCCAGCTCGCGGGCCAGCCGTTCCAACACCCAGTCCACCTCGCTGGTCTTGTATCCGCGCAGCACCTGGGTGAATTTCACCGCGTCGACATCGGAACCGGTAACGCCGTAGGCGGGCAGCACCGTCGCCGTCGTGCCCCGCGGCAGGGGCGGCAGCTGTTCACCGCGTCCGAACAGCAGGCTGGCCGCACCGAACAGCACAATCGCCACCAGGACCAGCACCACCAGGTACAGCAAGACCAACGCCACGCCGTCATCTTGCCCTACGGCGACGACGGTTCTGTGCTCAGCGTGCGCTCAAAGTGGCCTGACCACGTTCATCGGTGGCCGGTCCACCAGCGACACCGATGAGGTGTGCTGCGTGTAGCCGTCTTCGTCGGCGACGAACTGCGTCAACCCGACGCCGGAGTCGGGAATCCCGCAGCGCGAGAGCAGGGTCGCGATGACCTGGCGGCTCATCGCCCCCAGTTCGGCCAGCGGCCGGTTGCGGTGCGCCCGCACGCCCATGTTGACCTGCGCGATCGCGCCCAGGCCCAATCGGTCGAAGGTGTCGATCAGCAGGCCGATCTCGACGCCGTAACCCGGCCCGAACGGCAGCGACGTCAGCAATTCCCGGGTGGCCGCGTACTCGCCGCCCAGCGGCTGCAATATGCAGCCCAGCTCGGGCCGCAGCGCCGCCAGCAACGGCCGGGCTGCCAGCTCGGTAACCCTCCCCCCACCGGTGGAGGGCGCACTGCCGTCCGCATCGTCGACACCGTCGGCCTCGCGGACCATCAGGGGCCGCCGGTAGAAGCTTTTGACCAGATGAATGCCGTCGCCGGTAAGCAGCGGGTCGACCAGCCAGGGCACGAACATCGGGTGCGGGTCGACCAGGTCGGAGTCGACGAACACCACGATGTCGCCGCTGGTCACCGCAAGCGAGCGCCACAACGCCTCGCCCTTGCCGGGCCGGGTCGGAACCTCGGGCAATGCCTGTTCCCGGCTGACCACCCGGGCGCCGGCCGTGATCGCGCGGATCTCGGTGTCGTCTGTCGAGCCGGAGTCGAGCACGATCAGCTCGTCGACCAACCCGTCGACCAGCGGTGAGATGCTCTCGACCACCGACGCGACGGTTGCTTCCTCGTTGAGCGCCGGCAGCACCACCGAGATGGTGCGCCCCGCTTTCGCCTCTTCCAGTTGCCGCAGCGTCCGGCCAGGCCGACTCGAGCTGCGATTGGACAGCCAGACATCGCCGGGCCGGGCCGCGACAGCTCCGGTGGCGAGATCGCGGGCCACCAGCTCCGATGCGGTCATGCGAGTCCCCTCACGGTGCGCGCCGGTGGGCGCGTCCCCTGGATCGAAGCCACCATCTCCAGCACCCGCCGGGTTGCCGCGACCTGATGCACCCGGAACATCCGGACGCCGGCGGCCGCCGCCAGCGCGGTAGCTGCCAGCGTTCCCTCGAGACGTTCGGTCAATTCCACCCCCAGAGTCTCCCCGACAAAGTCCTTATTGCTCAAAGCCATGAGCACCGGCCACCCGGTCTTAACAAGGTCGGCCACGTGTCGCAACAGCACCAGCCCGTGGAAGGTGTTCTTGCCGAAATCGTGGGTCGGGTCGATCAGTATCCGGTCGCGCGCGACGCCGGCCGCGACGGCACGCTCGGCGGCGGCGGTCACTTGGCGGATCGCGTCGTCGACCACACCGCGGGTGCTGGTTCCGTAGTTGACCCGGAAGGGGCGGGTCCGCGGCAGTGCGCCGCCGGTGTGCGAGCACACCAGGCCGGCGTCGAACTCGGCAGCGACTTCGGGCAGCGCCGGGTCGATGCCGCCCCAGGTGTCGTTGATGAGGTCCGCACCCGCCGCGCACGCCACCCTGGCCACCTCGGCGCGCCAGGTGTCGGCGCTGATCAGCTGGTCCGGGTAGGCGCCGCGCAGCCATTCGATGAACGGGACCAGCCGGGCGATCTCGGTCTGGGCATCGACATTCTCACCGGGGCCCGCTTTGACGCCACCCACGTCGATGACGTCGGCGCCGTCAGCGACAGCCTGATGGACGGCGGCCCGGGCGGCTTCGTCGCTGAACGTCGCACCCTTGTCGTAGAACGAGTCCGGCGTGCGGTTGATGATCGCCATGATCAGCGCGCGATCCCCTGCGACCGGCCGGCCGCACAGACGTGACTGCACCTGTACATAGTGCCTGGTGTCCCGGCGACCGGGAGCGGCCCCTTGACGGGAGTCACATCGGTCACACTGGCACCGCCGCGGCGGGCCATGATCGATCGGCGAACGTGATGGCGCATGCGCTATCACCTTCGAGAGGGCAACACCGGACTCCCGCTAGGTGCTGGTGTGACAGCTGTGACCAACGCGGCCTCAGCCCTGCGGACGCTTACCGCCCGCGACTTCCTCGGGGTATTCGTCGTAGTACGGCAGGTAGCCCTCGTCGCGGCCGGCCAACACGTAGAGCGGGTCGGCCACGTCGGAGCCGTAGCCCTGCTCGCGCAACTCAACCTTGCGGCTCTTAAATGTCGTGGTCTGCTCGATCGACTCCACGACCCGCACGAACAGCGGCAGCGCGTAGCCGGGCAGCTGCTCGTACACGGCCTGGGCCAATGACTTGCCGTCGAACTCGACGCCGTCGCGCAGCTTGATCGCGGCCATGCCGGCGCGGCCGCCGGTGTGCGGAATCTCGACGCCGAAGACCGTGCATTGTTCGACGGACTTGTCCGTCGCCAGCGCCGCCTCCACCTGAGTGGTCGCGACGTTCTCGCCCTTCCAGCGGAAGGTGTCGCCAAGCCGGTCGACGAATGCGGCGTGCCCCATGCCCTGCGGGCTCATCACATCGCCGGAGTTGAACCAGCAGTCACCCTGCCGGAAAGCGTTGCGCACCAGCTTCTTTTCGGTCGACTCTTGGTCTGTGTAGCCGTCGAAAGGCTGCAGCCGGTTGACCGGGCTGAGCAGCAGACCGGGTTGGCCGGCGGCCACCCGACGCACCCGGCCGTTGTCGTCGCGCAGCGGGGCGCCGGTGTCCGGGTCGTACTGCACGTAGGCCAGCGGCGTCGGCGAGATACCGGTGGTGCGAGGCACATTGAAGATGTTGATGAAGGCGGCGTTGCCTTCGCTAGAGGCGTAGAACTCACACACCCGCGCGATGCCGAACCGTTCGGTGAATTCGTCCCAGATCTCCGGCCGCAGCCCGTTGCCGGCGATCAGCCGGACCTTGTGTTTGCGGTCGGTGGGTTTGGCGGGCTGGTTGAGCAGGTAACGGCAAATCTCGCCGATGTAGATGAATGCCGTCGCCTTGTTGGCGATCACCTCGTCCCAGAACCGGGTGGCCGAAAACGACTTGCCCAGCGCCAGCGTCGCCCCGGAGTTGATCACCGACGACACCGCGACCGTCAGGGCGTTGTTGTGGTACAGCGGCAGGCAGCTGTACAACGTGTCGCTGGGCTTGAGCCGCAATCCCAGTCCGCCGAACGCGGCCAATGCGGCCAGCCACCGTCGATGGGTCATCACGCTGGCCTTGGGATATCCGGTGGTGCCCGAGGTAAAGATGTAGAAGGCGGGGTCTTTGGCCTGCACCGCCGACGCCGAGGCGGGATTGGTGGCCGACGCGCCGACGGCGAATCGCTGCAGGTCCTCGATGGTCAGCGTCTCGGTGGCGGCCGGGGCGCCGCTCTCGGTGACGGCGGCGACCAGGTCGGTCTCTGCGACCAGCACCTTGGCGTTCAGCAATCCCAGGCTGTGCGCCAGCACGTCGCCGCGCTGGTGGTAGTTGAGCATGCCGGCGACGGCGCCGCACTTGACCGCGGCGAGCATGGCCACCACGGTGCGGGTCGAGTTGCGCAACATGATCGCGACGACGTCGCCGTGCCCCACACCGCGCGCGGCCAACACCGCGGCGTAGCGGTTGGCGGCCGCGTTGGCGTCACGGTAGGTCAGTTGATCGTCGCCGAATTTCAGAAAGACCCGGTCGCCGAAGCGGGCGGCCCGGTCCTGGAACACCGTGCCGATCGACTTGTGCGAGTCCGGTCGGGCCACCAGCCCGGTCAGCGCTCCCCGCACGATCACCGGCAAGTCGGCCAGCACGCTGGGCACACCGGATGCGACGGCGGCCAGGCCGACCGGTTTGCGCGCTCGCCCGTCGTGATCGGACACGTGATCCCTCAATTCCCCGTCGACGCATCCGAAATTACGGCGCGCACGCCTCTAATGCGGCACCCACCTTATCCACCAGAACCAGCCGGTCCATCGCTGACTGTGAGATGTACCCGCTGTCGTGCAACCCGTTTAACCACACCAACAAGCCTTCGTAATGGCCCCAGGGGTCCAGCATCACCACAGGTTTGTGGTGCATACCCAGATAGCCGGTGGTCCACGCCTCGAACAGCTCGTCGAGCGTGCCGACGCCGCCCGGCAGCACCAGGAAGGCATCCGAGCGGTCTTCCATGGTCTGCTTACGGTCGCGCATGGTGTCGGTGACGATCAGCTCGTCGGCGTTGGCGTCGGCGATCTCGCGACGCATCAAATCTTGCGGGATCACACCGATGGTCCGGCCGCCGCGGGCCCGCGCCGCGCCCGAAACCGCACCCATCGCCGATACGTGGCCGCCGCCCCACACCAGCGTCCAGCCGCGGTCGGCGATCGCCTCGCCGAGTTCGCTGGCCAATTCCAGTAATTCGGGATGTGTGGGTCCGGACGCGCAGTACACGCAGACCGCCCATTCGCGAGACGAATCGCGTTCCGAGCGCATATCCGGTAGTAGACCACGCCGCACAGTCAGCGCGTAGCCGGGCCGTCGCAGTGGCCGGGTCGGTACGCGCAATAAGATTCGGCTGGTGCCGATTCGATGGGACGTTCCTCAGCACGAGGCCGCCTTGGAGCAGCTCGATGTTGCCCTGGGCGACTCGGCGCGACCGGGGGTCGTGGTGCTCGGACCCGACGGCATCGGCAAATCCACGCTGGCCCGGTTGGCCGCCGAACATTTCGTCAGCCAACATCCCGACACGCTGGTTCGCTGGGTCACCGGGACCCCGACCGAGCGGGTGGTTCCGTTCGGCGCCTTTAGCCACCTGGTGGACATCGCCGACATCGGGAAGCCGGCCGCGCTCCTGCGCGCGGCCGGGGCGTCGCTGGGTGGTGATTCGCCGCGCGGTCTGCTGCTGGTGGTCGACGACGCCCACGATCTGGACATCCTGTCGGCCACGCTGGTCTACCAGTTCGCACTGGCCGGCACCGCCCGGATGATCGTCACCGCCCGGGCTGACGCGGCACCCGAGGCCATCGCGGCGATGTGGACCGACGGTCTGCTGGATCGCATCGACATCGAGGCGACCGGCGAGGCGAGAAGCCCTGCCGACGTCGACGACTTCATCGCCGAGTTACCCGCGTCGGCGCGGGCAGTGCTGGATTTCCTCGCGGTCGCCGAGCCGCTGTCGGTCGCCGATCTCGCGATCCTGGCCGGCGACGGCGCCGTCGCCGAGGCGCAGGACTGGGGTGCGGCCGAAACCCGGGTCCGTGGCGAGGACCCGGCTGACGTGGTGGTTTACACGTCGCACCCGTTGTTCGCTGAACGAGCGCGCGCCGCGCTGGGCGACGACGGTGCCCGACGACTGCGCTCCGAGTTGGTCAATCGAGCCTCCCAGCGTCCGTCGGACCATCTCAGCGACCGGCTGCGGCTGGCGTATCTGGCCCTGGACAGCGATGCCCCGCAGCCGGTGGCCGAGGTTGTCGTCGCGGCCCTGCAGGCGCTGCGGCTCGGCGACCTGACGCTCGGAGAACGGCTGGCCCGATCGGCGCTGGACCGCTCCGGTGACATGGCCGCGCGGTTGCCATTGGCGAATGCCCTGGCGTGGCAGGGCCGGGGTCGGCAAGCCGAGGCGCTGCTGGCCGAGGTCGACGCCGCCGCGCTGCCCGAACCTGAGCTGATGGCCTGGACGCTGCTGCGGGCGGCCAATCAGTTCTTCATGCTCAGCGAGCCGGAGCGGGCGACCGCTTTCCTGCAGACCATCCGCAATCGCATCCCGGATGCGAGCGGACGACTCACCCTGGACGCGCTGAGCGCCACCTTCGCGATGAACGCCGGCAGAGTCGGGGATGCCATCGACATCGCCCGCGAGGTGCTGGCGTCACCGTCGGCCGACGACCAGGCGGTGGCCTGGGCGGCCAGCGCGGCCACGCTGTCCGCAGCACGGCAGGGCCGCTTCGACGAGGTCGAGTCGCTGGCGCGGCGCGCGATGGACGCCGAGCACCCCGGGCTGCTGCGCTTCACGGTCGGCTTTGGCCAGACCACCACTCTGGTGATGGCCGGTCAGCTCGAGACGGCGGCCGAACTCGCCAAGCAGTTCACTGATTTCGCGGAATTGCAGCAGCCCGGCCGGTCGATCGGCGAGGTGCTCCTGGCACACGTGCTGATCGCCAGCGGCGAATTCGGCCAGGCCGCAACGCTACTCGGCCCGGCCAGCGCCACCCTGGAACGCACCGGCTACTCGTGGGGGCCGTTGTCGCTGATGCTGCTGGCCACCGCGCTGGCCCAGCAGGGAGACATCGCCGCCGCGGCAAAAGCGCTGACTAAAGCCGAATCTCGGCATGGAACCAAGTCGGCGTTGTTTGGCCCGGAACTCGGCGTGGCGCGGGCCTGGCGGCTGGCCGTGGGCCGCGATTCGCACGGCGCGGTGGCGGCCGCCCGCGACGCCGCTCGGATGGCCGAGCGCGGCGGCCAGCATGGCGTTGCGCTGCGCGTCTGGCATGAGGCGGTGCGGCTCGGCGACATCCGTGCGGTGGACCCGCTGACCAAGCTGTGCGGCGAGATCGACTGTGCCACCGGCCGGATCGCGCTGGCGCACGCGCAGGCGTTGACGGCCCGGGACGGCGCGGCGCTGCGGGCGGTATCGGGCGATCTTGCGGCACTGGGAATGCGCGCGGCGGCGGCCGATGCCGCCACCCAGGCCGAACAGTTCTCTTAGCCGGCCAAGTAGGGCCGCAGCATCGCCACGGCCTGCGTGATCGCGGCGACCGGCACCCGTTCGTCGCGGGTGTGCGCCAGGTTGGGATCGCCGGGTCCGAAATTGACCGCGGGTATGCCCAGTGCGGCGAACCGGGACACGTCGGTCCAGCCGTATTTCGCGCGGACCGCTCCACCGGCGGCCTCGACCAGAGCCTTTGCGGCGGGCTGCGACAAACCGGGTAGCGCGCCCGCCGCGGAGTCGGTCTGCTCGATCCGCACGTCGAGCCCGTCGAACACCTCGTGCACGTGGTGCAGTGCGGCGTCCGGTGACCGGTCAGGGGCAAATCGGTAGTTGACGGTGACCGAGGCGGCGTCGGGGATCACGTTGCCGGCCACACCGCCGTCGACGCGGACCGCCGACAATCCTTCGCGATACGCGCAGCCGTCGATATCGACCGCGCGCGCCTGATAGCCGGCCAACCGGTCCAGGACAGCGCCCAGTTTGTGAATTGCGTTGTCGCCCAGCCAGGACCGTGCCGAATGCGCGCGCGTTCCGGTGGCGCTGATCACCACCCGCAGGGTGCCCTGGCAGCCCGCTTCGATGTAGCCGGCGGTGGGCTCGCCCAGGATGGCGACGTCGGCGAGCAACCAGTCCGGCAGTTCACGTTCGATACGGCCCAATCCGTTTGCGGCCGAGGCGATTTCCTCGCAGTCGTAGAACACCAGCGTCAGGTCGTGCACCGGTTCGGCCACCGTGGCGGCCAGGTGCAGAAACACCGCGTCACCGGATTTCATGTCGGAGGTGCCGCAGCCGTACAGCACGTCGCCGTCGTCGCCGATGTAGCGACGGCTGGGCAGGTTGTCGGCCGCAGGCACGGTGTCCAGATGCCCCGCCAGCAGCACGCGCGACGGCCGGTTTCGCTGAGTGCGGGCCAGCACGGCGTTGCCGTTGCGGATGATCTCGAAGCCAGACGTTTGAGCGCGCAGCGCGGTCTCCACCTCGTCGGCGATCCGCGCTTCGTCGCGCGATTCGCTGGGGATGTCAACCAGCGCAGCGGTCAGCTCAATCGGATCGCCATGCAAGTCCAGCACGCCCCCAAGGCTAATGGTTGGGCGCCGGGAAGTACCGTGACGACCGTGACTGGAGCTGCAAGCATCGGGTTGGCGACCCTGGGCGCCGACGGATCGATACTCGACACCTGGTTTCCCGCACCGGAACTGACCGAATCGGGCACCAGCGCGACGTCGCGCCTCGCCCTGTCCGATGTGCCGCCGGAACTGGCCGCATTGGTTGGACGCGACGACGACCGCAACACCGAGACCATCGCGGTCCGCACCGTCATCGGCTCACTCGATGATGTGGCCGCCGACGCCTACGACGCCTACCTGCGGCTGCATTTGTTATCACACCGACTGGTGGCGCCGCACGGGCTGAACGCCGGCGGCTTGTTCGGGGTATTGACCAATGTGGTCTGGACTAATCACGGGCCCTGCGCGATCGACGGTTTCGACGCCGTCCGCGCCCGGCTGCGCCGTAAGGCACCGGTGACCGTCTACGGCGTGGACAAGTTTCCCCGGATGGTCGACTACGTCGTGCCCACCGGGGTGCGTATCGCCGACGCCGACCGGGTGCGCCTCGGCGCGCATCTGGCGCCGGGCACCACCGTGATGCACGAGGGCTTCGTCAACTACAACGCCGGCACGCTGGGCGCCTCGATGGTGGAAGGCCGCATCTCGGCCGGCGTGGTGGTCGGCGACGGGTCGGACATCGGCGGCGGGGCATCGATCATGGGCACACTGTCCGGCGGTGGGACAGCGATCATTTCGATCGGCAAGCGGTGTCTGCTGGGCGCCAACGCGGGGCTGGGCATCTCGCTGGGCGACGACTGCGTCGTCGAGGCCGGCTTGTATGTCACCGCTGGCACCAAGGTCGTCACGCCCGGGGGCAAAACGCTGAAGGCTCTCGAACTGTCCGGCGGCAACAACCTGTTGTTCCGGCGCAATTCGGTGAGCGGGGCCGTCGAAGTGGTGGCCCGTGGCGGTCAGGGCATCGCGCTCAACGAGGACCTACACGCCAACTGAGCTCACCGGCTCCGAAGTGCGCAGCGATGTTCCCTTGGTCTCGGGCAGCAGATAGGTGCACACCAGGCTGATCAACATCAGCGCGGCGAGCATGACACCGATCGACCAGCTGCCGTAGGTCGCCGACAGCGTTCCGGCGATCAGCGGCGGGATCGCACCGCCGAACACGCCGGCCAGGTTCACCGCCAGTGCCGCTCCGCTGTAGCGATAGCGGGTGGCGAACAGTTCGGGGATGAAGGCCCCGGTGGGCCCACTGCCGATGCCGTTGATCGCGAACATGCCGACGATCGCAACCGCATACAAGACGGGTTTGCCACTGTCGATCAGCGGGATCACCACAAACGCCCACGGCAAGCAGGCCGCCCAACCGATCAACATCAACCGGCGGCGGCCCACCCGATCAGACAGACTGGCCGAAATCACGACGGAGATGATGCTCACCACGCCGCTCAGCGCCCCGACAGTCCAGATGAATGTGCGCGTGTAGCCCAGGTGCGAGTGGGCGTACATGGCCAGGTAGGTGTTGCCCATGTAGACCAAGGCGATCGAGCCCAGCACGCTGCCGCCGGCCAGGACGATCTCGCGGCGCTGCAGCCGCAGCAGCTCGGACAGTGGCGTCTTGGGCACCAGGTTGCGGGCTTTTTCCTCGGCGAACACCGGAGTCTCGTCGATGTTGAGCCGTACATACAGCGCGAGCGCGATCATCACCGAGCTGATCAGGAACGGCACCCGCCAGCCCCACTGCAGGAATTCCGGGCTGTGCTCGCCGATGGTGACGTTGACACCGAGGAAGGTCAGGCTGCTCATGATTCCCGCGACGCCGCCGCCGAGCAGGGTGAACATACTGAACAGGCCGCGTCTGCCGGCGGGTGCGTACTCGGCGCTCAGCAATGCCGATCCGGCCCATTCACCGCCGACGGCAAATCCCTGTACCAAGCGCAGCACCATCAGGATCACGGGTGCGGCCATCCCGATGGATGCGGTGCTGGGCACCAGCCCGACGCCCACGGTGGCCACGGCCATGATCAGCAGCGTGACGACCAGCGTCTTCTTGCGGCCCAAACGGTCACCGAAGTATCCGAAGACCGCCGCACCGATGGGTCGGGAGATAAACGCCGTTGCGAATGTTCCCATCGAGGCGATCATCGCCACGCTGGGACTCAGCCCGGGGAAGAACACATAGGGAAACACCAGCGCGGCCGCGGTGCCGTAGATCAGGAAGTCGTAGAACTCGATGGCCGACCCGATCAGGCAGGACGCCGCGACCCGGGACAACGGCGTGCCGTGCGGTTCGGCCGCCATCGTCGCGACCGAGCCCGCGGGGCGGGTCGGCTCACCCATTGCATTTCCCTAACTGCCCACCTGGGCGTGTGTGGTTTCCTGCGTCTCCAACCAACGAAGGTATGCCAACGCGCACGCGCGCGCTTGTCCGACAAGCTGGCAATATCCTGACCGTCGGGCAAACGCCAGCTGGCGAGCCGCATTGTGATGCGTTGTTGATACAGCCGAAACCCAGCTTCAGCGTGATGCCCCGGACATCCGACCGAGACGCGGCGCTCAGCCCTCGGACAGCAACTGCTTCTTGAGGACTTTGCCCATCGCGTTGCGCGGCAGCGCATCCACGATCCGCACCTCACGTGGCCGCTTGTGCACCGAAAGCTCTTGAGCGACATAGTTGATCAGTTCGGCGCTGTTCAGGTCGGCCGAGCCGACGACGTAGGCGACGATCCGCTGGCCCAGGTCCTCGTCGGGCAGCCCGACGACGGCCGCCTCCTGCACGCCCGGATGCCCCAGCAACGACGTTTCGATTTCGCCGGCGCCGACGCGGTAGCCGCCCGACTTGATCAAGTCGACCGACTCGCGGCCCACGATGCGATACATGCCCTCGCTGTCAACGACCGCGACGTCGCCGGTGCGATACCAGCCGTCGGCGTCGAAAGCCTCGGCGGTGGCCTCCGGCCGATTCAGGTAACCGTCGAACAGCGTGGGGCCGCGAACCTGAAGCTTCCCAACGGTTTCCCCGTCGTGCGGCACCGGGTCGCCGTTGTCGTCGAGCAGCCTGGTCTGCACACCGGCGAGCGGCAGGCCCACCCAACCAGGGCGGCGTTCGCCGTCGGCCCGCGTCGAGATGGTGATCAGCGATTCCGAGGCGCCGTACCGTTCGATGGGCCGGTGCCCGGTGAGGTCGGCCAGCCGGTCGAACACCGGAACCGGTAGCGCGGCGCTGCCGGATACCAATAGCCGCGCCGGCCGCAATGCCTGGGCGGCGGCTTCGTCGGCCGCCACCCGTGACCACACCGTGGGGACCGCGAAAAACAGCGTGCCGCCGGCTTCCGCGCAGGCCTGGGCGTAACCGGCCGGCGTCGGCTTTCCGGTGTGCACGAAGCGATTTCCGACCCGCAGCGAGCCGAGCAAGCCCAGTACCAGCCCGTGGATGTGAAACAGCGGCAGCCCGTGCACCAGGACGTCGTCTGCCGTCCATTGCCAGGCCTGTGCCAGCGCGTCCAGGTCGGCGGCGATCGCCTGCCTGCTCACCAGCACCCCTTTGGGCGCCCCGGTGGTGCCCGAGGTGTAGATGACCATCGCGGTGGACTCGGGGCGCGGCTCGGAATAGCGGTGCCAGGAGCGGGCGTGCAAGCGGACCGGGATGTGCGGCAGGCCGTCGGGTTCGTCGGGCTCGGGGCCAAGCCAGGCCTGGGCGCCGGAGTCGGTCAGCATGTGCCGCCGTTCGGCAGCGCCGACATCGGAGGGCACCGGAACGAACGGGACGCCCGCGATCAGGCAGCCGGTGATCGCCAGCACGGTCGAAGCGGTCGGCGTGGCCAGCACCGCAACCCGGCCCGCGCCGGCGACGCGCTCGGCCACTGACGTTGCGGCGCCGACCAAGTCGCTGCGACTCAATACCGCGCCGTCAATGGTGACCGCGTCGGCGATGTCCGTGGCGGTAACTTTCGAGGGATCCAGGGATGCCAGCAGCACGTCTGCAGGCTACCTTTGCCCGTCAGGCCTGCTCGTCCCAGATCTTCATCAGGGTGGACAGGACGTCCTCGCCGCGGCCCAGCCCAGCCAGATGGCTCTCCCCCGGCAGCACGATCAGCTCGGCGTCGGGCAGCAGGGCCACGGCGTGCTGACCGTGGGCGAACGGAACGATGTGGTCGCTGTCGCCGTGCCACCAGCGGACCGGGATCTTGACCTCGTCGAGCCGGAATCCCCAGCCCCGGGTGAACAGGACGACGTCGTTGAAGGGCGCCGCCAGCTGCTTGCGGCTGCCGTTGAGCAGATCGTCGAGAAACATGGCCCCGAACTCGGGACGGGTGAGCAGACGCCGGTCGCCCTCCGGCGAAATCGCGGCGTACAGAGCCAGCGCGGTGTTCGCGAAGGGCCGGATCGCACGGACCATCAGGCTGGCGCCGATCCGCAGCGGGTCACCGCCCAACCGCAATAGGGGCGCAGCCCGCTTGCCCAGGTTCATCAGCCCGCTGGTGATCCCCTCCTCGCCGAGGAAGGGCGCGACGCCTCCGAGGATGCCCGCCGCCACTACCCGGTCGGGCATTGCCGCCGCGCACCCGAGGGCGTACGGGCCGCCGCCGGACAGGCCGATGACGGCCATTTTGTCGATGCCGAGTATGTCGGCGATCGTGCGCAGGTCGTCGGCGAAGGCGGCGATGTTCTCGTACAGGTGGGGCGACGACGAGCCGGTCCCGGGGCGGTCCAGGCCGATCAGCCGGATGCCGTGTTGTTTGGCGTAGACGCGGGCCTCGGTGGGAATCTGGCGACGGGCGCCGGGAGTTCCGTGCAGCCAGAACACCGCGCGCCCCTGCGGGTCACCGAATTCGGCGAACCCGATTTGGCGGTCCTCGCCGACTGCGACGTTTCCTTCAAGCTTTGGGCGGGCGATGTCGAAGGCCATGCCAGCAGCTTGGCATGTGACGAGCGGTTTACCAAAGGCTCACGGGGGCGCTCCGATGGCGGCGACCCGGCTCGCGCAACGAGCGTGCGGTTATGGCGGGTTCACGCGGCGTGTCGCCGCCATGTGCGCGCGGTCGACGCCAAGGTCGCACCCTCGAAGCGCTAGGCGTTCAGCACCCGGTCACCGATCACCCGCTCATCACGCAGCGTGGCCAGGTCGTCTTCGGAAAGTCCCAGACCGCGCAAGATCTCGTCGTTGTGCTGTCCGAGGGTGGGTGACACCGTGCGGTGCTGGTGGGCTGGACCGGGGGTGAACCGCACCGGCCAGCCCGGGTAGCGATGCGAACCGGTGATCGGGTGCTCGAACTCTTCGTAGTATCCGCGTGCGTCGAGCTGGGCGCCAATGAAATCGGGGTCATACATCTGCTCGCCGGAGATCACTTGCTCCGCCGGAATATGTTGTGCTCGAAGGGTTTCTAAGATCGAATCCGCTTGTTGCGTCCGGGTCCAGCCGGCGACCAGCTCGTCGAAGACGTCGTGGTCGATCGGTCGTGACCCGTCGTCGGGCACCGAGAGCGCGACCCAGACCCCCTCCTCGCCAGTGGGGTAAACCCCCTGCAGGTAGCCACGCTGGCGGTTGCCTCCGCGTGATTGGACGACACCATTCATCGAGTACTCGATCACCGGTTCGGCGGTCACACACGCGGCGACCTCGATCTGGGCGACCTCGATCAGCTGCCCCTCCCCAGTGCGGCGCCGGTGCTCGAGCGCGGCCAGCAGCGCAGCACCGGCGTGCACACCGACTACGGGATCGGCCGGACCCTGCGGATTACACGGCGGCCCATCGGCATAACCGGTGACCGCCGACATTCCCGCGGTCTGCTCGAAGTTCAACGCCCAGCCGACGTAATCGCGCCAGGGGCCGTGCAGGCCGAAGCCCGGCATCCGGACTTGGATGACGTCGGGCTTCAGCGCTACCAGCGACTCATAATCCAGGCCGAACTGCTCCACCACTCGCGGTGAGAAGTTCTCCACGACAACGTCGGCCTGCGCGGCCAGGCGCCGGGCGATCTCCAGACCGCGCC
>Ga0208987_1000084_pt1 | contig 21122 bp, 20 predicted proteins | sample MedBloCARef_O2_FD_187845 | JGI IMG/M metagenome (GOLD analysis project Ga0208987, IMG submission 187845) | Forest soil microbial communities from El Dorado National Forest, California, USA - Mediterranean Blodgett CA Ref_O2 (SPAdes) (version 2) | ecosystem: Environmental > Terrestrial > Soil >... | reverse complement strand
ACCGGGGATCAGCAGCGTCAGTCCCGCCAATACAAACGGCAGTGCGGCCAGGAAGAGAAGGTAAAGGCGGTCGGCGAAGAACAGCCGGGCTTGGCGACCGGCCATCAGCCAGATTTGTCGCGTGAGTGCGGGTTCGGCGGGCGTCGGCCACGGTTCTGCCAGCTCGGGCCGGTCGGGTTCAAGCTGGCGGGCGCGAAACGCGCGATGGGCGCCGTCGGGATCGGTGCTCACCTGTGCCAGAACTTGTGACCAGTCGGTGGTGGCCATCGCCGGGCCGATCTCCAAGGGCGATCCGGCGAAGGCGACAGTGCCGCGAGATGTGAGCACCACGACTTGATCGCAGATATTGAGTTGGGTGAGCGACGTCGAGGATGTCACGCTCGCGACGACGACACAGCCGATGTCTGCCTGTCGGCGCAGCACCGCCATCACGTGACTTTCCTGCGCGGCGTCCAGCCCCGCACCCGGCTCGTCAATCAGCAGCAGGGTCGGCCTGGTGATGAGCTCCATCGCCATCGCCGCGCAGCGACGAAACTCGGGCGCTAGCTTGCTGATTCGGGTCGAACGGAACGGCGTCAGCTCGAGCTCTTCGAGAACCTGGTCCACCACGCGCTGACGGTCCTCGGGCGAGGCATCGGCCGGCAACCGCAGTTCGGCGGCGTATCCCAGCGCCCGTTGGACGGTGAGCTGCGGGTGCAGGCGGTCGTCGCGCGGCACGATCCCGATGCGCGCGCGCATCGCTTCGGGTTCGGCATGGATGTCGTGGCCGTCCACGGTGATTCGGCCGGAGTCGAGGTCTCGGGTGCCGGCGAGCAGGCCGAGCAGCACTGAGTTGCGTGCGGCCGACGGCCCGGTCACCGCGGTCAGCGTTCCCGGACGTGCCGTGAACGAGACGTCGGTGAGCAACTCGTGTTCGTCGACGGTGAGTCCCAGTTGGTATGCGGCCAGCCCGACGGTGCGCGCGGCCGCCTTGAGCGGCAACCGATGGGTGAGAACGGGTTCCTCGGTGGGCAACGGCGCGCGCTGAGCGCGCAACTTTCGCGTCGCGTCGGTCATCCGCTCGATCAGCCCGCGGCCCTTGGGCGGGTGATCCTCGACAGCCGCCGGCGGTGGTGGTGGTGCCGCGGCCGGCTCGGTCAGCGGTGCTGGTGGCGGTGGCGCAGCGATGGGCGGCGGCGCCTGGCTGGGTCCTTGGGCCGCCGGCGGGCGGGACGTGGGTACCGGAATTCGCCGGGTGGTCCGCAGCGTCGGTTCGTGTTCGTCGGGAGGCGGCGGCACGGGTCCGGGAGGCGTCGGGGCGGGCGGACGTCGGGGCGGGCCCGGCGGTGGTGGCCCGGGCGGACCGGCGGGCGCGCCGATACCGAACACCAGGCGCGGACCGCGCTGCGGATCGCCGACCGTGATCGCCTGCCCGTCCCGGATGTCCACCGTCGACACCCGGGCGCCGTTGACGAAGAAGCCGTTGCGGCTGTTATCAATCGCTACCCAGCGGGTGCCGGCGAACCGCAGCACCAGCTCGGGCTGCGGCGACGCGGCGGCGGGAGGGGCATTGCCCGGGGGGTAAAGCGGAACGTCCCATTGGGTGCCGTAACCCACAAGGATGTCGCGGCCCGGGCCAAAGATGTACCGCATCGGTCCGACCAACACGGTCAACGGGGAGGCGAACGCGTCGTTCCGCATGGTCATGAGTGTCTACCCGCCGGCGGTCTATCTACTAGGAGTGCGCGGTGCTCACTGTGCTGCGGCGGGCCGTGACGGCGTTGTCGACCAGGCGGCGCAACACCTCGACCGCATCAGCGAGCACCTCGCGGTCCTGCGGTCCGAGCTGGGCCAGTTGCGGTGCGATGGCGGCGGCACGATCGGCCCGGACCGCGTTGAGGGTCCGTTTTCCGTCGGGCGTGATGCGGATTCGGACTGCCCGGGCGTCGCCGGGGTCGACCATTCGGCTGACCAGACCGGCATCCTCCAGGCGTCGCACCTGCGTGGTCATCGTCGGTTGCGAGCAGTGATCCACCGCGGCCAGGTCACCGATTCGGGCCTCGCCGTGCGCCTCGATGGTGGCCAGCAGCCTGGCCTGCGCCGCAGGTAACGGCATCTGAATGCGCTGGGTGGCCAGCCTGTTGAGTCGAGCGACCACAGCGAGCAGATCCGCGCCCAGGTCTTGCTCGCGCTCGATGTTTGCGGTGTCAACAACCTTGCCCATGTGTCCATGGTTGCATAGCTTTGCTAAGCGAGACGAATTACACCCAACCGCGGCAGCAAAATCCGGATGGCCCGATGTGCTGCGGACGCCCGCGCTACATGCCTGGCAGAATCGGTCAAGTGACTTCGTCCCGCCTTCGGCACCCTCGGCGTGGATCGCTGCGCCCGGGTGAGTTGGCACAGGCCGCGGTCATGGGCGCACTTTGCGCGGTGATCGCGATCATCTCTGTCGTCGTCCCATTTGCAGCAGGATTGGCTTTGCTGGGGACCGTCCCAACGGGGTTGCTGGCCTACCGGTACCGATTGCGCGTGTTGCTCGCCGCGACGGTTGCTGCCGGCATGATTGCCTTTCTGATCGCCGGCTTGGGCGGTTTCGTGACGGTCATCCACTCCGCCTACATTGGCGGGCTGACCGGAGTCGTCAAGCGCAATGGCCGCGGCGTGCTGACGGTGATCTTCTCGTCGTTCATCGCCGGTCTCGTGTTCGGTGGCGCCGTGATTGCCGAGCTGTTGCTGATGAGTCGGCTGCGACATTTGATCCTCCAAGTAATCGGCGCGAACGTGGACGGGATCGCCGCGTTCCTGACGAGGATCCATCTGCAGGGACCCGCCGCCGAGTTGCAGCGGTTTTTCGCCAAGGCACTGAGCTACTGGCCATGGTTCGTGCTGTCCTATTCCACGGTCGCGATCATGATCGTGTCGCTGATCGGCTGGTGGGCGTTGTCCCGTCTGCTGGAGCGAATGGACGGTGTCCCCGACGTGCGCAAGCTGGATGCATGGGACGGCAGTACCGCCGAGCAAGTCCCGGTGGGGCCGGTTCCAGTGCGGTTCGACAAGGTTCGCTTCCGCTACCCCAACACCGGCCAAGACGCGCTGCGCGAAGTCAGCCTGGACCTTCGGGCCGGCGAGCACGTGGCGGTCACCGGTGCGAACGGCTCCGGGAAGACCACGTTGATGTTGATTCTGGCCGGCCGGGAACCGACCTCGGGCACCGTGGAGCGCGCCGGGGCAGTCGGTTTGGGCAAGCTCGGGGGCACCGCCGTCGTCCTGCAGCACCCGGAAAGCCAGGTGCTGGGCACCCGGGTCGCCGACGACGTGGTGTGGGGCCTGCCACCGGGAACCGAGATCGATGTCAACGGTTTGTTGAGTGAGGTCGGTCTGGAGGCATCCGCCGAGCGCGACACCGGAAGCCTGTCCGGCGGTGAACTGCAGCGCCTCGCGCTTGCCGCTGCGCTGGCCCGCGAGCCGGCCCTGCTCATCGCCGACGAGGTCACCAGCATGGTCGATCAGCGCGGCCGCGACACCTTGCTGGGCGTGCTGTCCGACCTTCCGCAACGCCACCGCACCGCCCTGGTGCACATCACGCATTTCGACAACGAAGCGGTGGCCGCGGACCGCACCATCAACCTCAGCGATTCACCCGACAACACCGGTAGCAGCACCGGCATGGTCGCAACGGCGGCCGCCCCGGCGGCGACCGGCGCGGTGGATCCGCGGGGCCGGCCCAAGGCGATCGAACTCGTCGACGTCGGGCACGAATACGCCAGTGGCACACCGTGGGCCAAAACCGCGCTGCACGACATCAATTTCGTGGTGGAGCAGGGCGATGGAGTCCTGATCCACGGCGGCAACGGTTCGGGTAAGTCGACGCTGGCGTGGATCATGGCCGGGCTGACGATTCCCACCACCGGCGCCTGCCTGATCGACGGCGAGCCGATCCACGAGCATGTCGGGGCGGTGGCGTTGTCGTTCCAAGCGGCCCGGCTGCAGTTGATGCGTAGCCGTGTCGACCTGGAAGTGGCTTCGGCGGCTGGCTTTTCGCGTCGCGAAGAAGATCGCGTGGCCGCGGCGCTGGCCGCGGTCGGGCTGGAACCTACGCTGGGCGACCGACGCATCGACCAACTCAGCGGTGGCCAGATGCGTCGGGTGGTCCTGGCCGGGCTGCTGGCGCGATCGCCGCGCGCGTTGATCCTCGACGAGCCGCTGGCCGGGTTGGACGGTGCCAGCCAGCGCAGCCTGCTGCGTCTGCTCGCACAGCTGCGACGCGAGCGGGGCCTGACGTTGGTGGTCATCTCGCACGACTTCGCCGGGCTGGAAGAGGTTTGCCCGCGGACCGTGCATCTGCAAGGCGGCCTGCTGGAAACGGTAACGGCCGGCACCGGGGGTATTCCGTGACGGCATCGTCTGCTCAAGGCGAGGCCCGGCGTCCTGCTCGCCCGGTCGTGCTGTTGGTTCCGGTACCCGGACGGTCGACCATTCACGACCTGTGGGCCGGCACCAAACTGCTGGTGGTGTTTAGCGTTTCGGTGCTGCTGACGTTTTATCCGGGCTGGGTGACGATCGCGTTGGTCGGGGCACTGGTGGCGGCCGCGGCTCGCATCGCCCGCATTCCGGGCGGCGCGCTGCCCTCGGTCCCGCGCGTGCTGTGGTTGGTCCTCGCGCTGGGTGGTGTGACCGCGGCGCTGGCCGGCGGTAGCCCGGTGATCTCGATCGGCGGACTCGGCATCGGACTCGGCGGAGCGTTGAACTTCCTGCGGATCACCGCGTTGTCAGTCGTGCTACTCGGACTGGGCGCGATGGTGTCCTGGACCACCAATGTCGCCGAAATCGGGCCTGCCTTAGCGGTTTTGGGCCGCCCGTTCAAGCTGTTTCGGATCCCCATCGACGAATGGGCAGTGGCCACGGCGCTCGCGCTACGCGCCTTCCCGATGTTGATCGACGAATTCCAGGTGCTCTACGCTGCCCGGCGGCTGCGCCCCAAACAGATCCCGCAGAGCCGCAAGGCCCGGCGACAACAGGGTGTCCGCGAGATGATCGACCTACTCGCTGCGGCCATCACCGTGACGCTGCGTCGCGCTGACGAGATGGGGGACGCGATCACCGCCCGCGGCGGCACCGGTCAACTCTCCGCGGCTCCGGCGAGACCGAAACTGGCGGACTGGGTTACGCTCGCCATCGTCCTCGTGGCGAGCGGCAGTGCGATCGCGATCGAGACGATTTTCCACCTGACCCAATAGCACTGGTTCGCCTGCCGAGTCGCGTAGCGTGAACGCGTGGCCGACATTCACCGCTCCCGCACCATCGCGGCTCCCGCGGGCGAAATCTGGGACATCCTGGCGGACTTCGGCTCGCTCAGTGCGTGGGCTGAGAACGCCGATCACTCGTGCATCTTGTTCGCCGGCCCCGATGGCGGCGCCGTCGGCACCGCCCGGCGGGTTCAGGTCGGACGGGACGCCCTCGTCGAACGGATCACCGAATTCACCCCGCCGCGGGTCTTGGCCTATGACATCGAAGGCCTACCCCGGCGGCTGCGCCGGGTGACTAACCGATGGACGCTGACCGCCGCCGGTGCCGACGCCACCGTCGTCACCCTTACCAGCACGGTCGAAATCGGGTCTCATCCGGGCGCAAAGCTGGCCGAACGCGCGTTGTGCCGGTTCCTGGCACGACAGTCCGACTCGATGCTCGCCGGCCTCACGCACCGATTGGAGAATGCGAATGTCTGATCGCCCCGACATCGTCATCGTGATGACCGACGAAGAGCGTGCGATCCCGCCCTACGAGGCCGCCGAGGTCCTCGCCTGGCGCAACCGAACATTGTTGGGCCGCAAATGGTTCCACGAACACGGCGTCCGCTTCGGCAGGCACTACACCGGCTCACTTGCTTGCGTGCCCAGCCGCCCGACCATCTTCACCGGGCACTACCCCGACCTGCACGGAGTCACTCAGACCGACGGCATTGGCAAGACCGCCGAGGACTCCCGGATGCGCTGGCTGCGTGCGGGCGAGGTGCCGACACTGGGCAACTGGTTTCGCGCGGCGGGCTATGACACCCACTACGACGGCAAATGGCACATCTCGCACGCGGATCTCACCGACCCGGCGACGGGCCGTTCGCTGGCGACCAATGACGACGACGGTGTCATCGATCCCGCCGCGGTGCGGCGCTACCTCGACGCGGATCCGCTTGGGCCGTTTGGCTTTTCCGGATGGGTCGGCCCGGAGCCGCATGGTGCGCTGCTGTCCAACGCCGGGGTTCGCCGCGATCCGCTGATCGCCGACCGTGTCGTCGCCTGGCTCACCGACCGCTATGCGCGCCGTCGCGCCGGCGATCCGGCCGCGCTGCGTCCCTTCCTATTGGTCGCCAGCTTCGTCAACCCGCACGACATCGTGCTGTTCCCGTTGTGGGCGCGCCGCAGCCCGGTGAGTTCATCGCCCCTGGATCCACCCCCGGTGCCCGCGGCGCCCACCGCCGACGAAGATCTGTCGTCCAAACCGGCCGCGCAAATCGCGTACCGAGAGGCCTACTACTCCGGCTACGGTCCGGCGCCGGCGATCAACCGGACCTACGATCGCAATGCGCAGCGCTATCGCGATCTGTACTACCGGTTGCACGCCGAGGTGGACGGCCCGATCGACCGGGTCAGGCGGGCCGTCACCGAGGGCGGGTCCGACAACGCGGTGTTGGTGCGAACGTCGGATCACGGCGATCTGCTCGGCGCGCACGGTGGACTACACCAGAAATGGTTCAACCTCTACGACGAAGCCACTCGCGTTCCCTTCGTCATCGCCCGCATCGGTGAGCGCTCGACGCAGCCCCGCGTGGTCACCGCACCGACGTCGCATGTCGATCTCGTTCCGACGCTGCTGTCCGCCGCCGGTATCGATGTCGCGGAGACCGCCGGCATTCTGGCCGAGTCGTTCTCGGAAGTCCACGAGCTGCCGGGCCGCGACCTGATGCCGGTCGTCGATGGCGCGTCGGCCGACGATGCGCGCGCCGTCTACCTGATGACCCGCGACAACATGCTGGAGGGCGATAGCGGCGCGAACGGCCTGGCCCGTCGCCTGAAGCGGACCGTGAATCCGCCTGCGCCGCTGCGAATTCGGATCCCAGCGCACACCGCCTCCAACTTCGAAGGACTGGTGGTGCGCGTCGACGATGCGACGGCGGCCGGGGGCGCCGGGCACCTGTGGAAGCTGGTCCGTACCTTCGACGACCCGGGCACCTGGACCGAACCCGGGGTCCGCCACCTGGCGGCCAACGGCCTTGGCGGAGAGGAATACCGGACATCCCCGCTCGACGACCAGTGGGAACTGTACGACCTCACCGGCGACTCGATCGAAGCCGACAACCGGTGGCCGGATCCGGATCTGCACGACCTACGCCAGCACCTGCGAACGCAGCTGAAACATGCGCGCGCCAATTCCATCCCCGAGCGAAACCGCCCGTGGCCCTATGTCTCTCGTCGGCCACCAAGCACGTCGCCGTCGATGCTGGCGCGCTGGTTCGCCAAACGCCGTAGCTAGGTTCGCATTCGGTCGATGAGGTTGGACAGCACGACGATACTTTCGCTGCGTTCGATGTCAGCACTCGAACGGATGCGCTCCAGGGCCGACTCCAGGTGGCGCATGTCGCGGGCGAGCACATGCAGGATGGCGTCCGACGTACCGGTCACCGTGGCCGCGCTGACCACCTCGGGCATGTCCACCCACGCCGCTCGCAGCTGATCGGGCGCAATGGTGCCGTGGCAGTACACCTGCACGTAGGCCTCGGTGTTCCAGCCGAGCGCATTGCGGTCGACGACAGTGGTGAACCCTTTGATCACGCCGCTGTCGAGCATCCGGTCGACGCGACGCTTCACTGCCGGCGCCGACAAATTCACCTTTTCCCCGATCTCGGCGAAGGTCGCCCGCGCATGCTCAGTCAACTCGGTGAGGATGCGCTCGTCGGTGTCATCCAGGCGGTCCATCACTATCCCCTCACCTGTGCACAACGAATCGCTGTATTAGACAGTTTAGCGCAATAAAGCGTTCATGGACACGCAATAATCGTCGTTTGATTGTGTAGCAGCCGCCAAATATCGTTGATCTATGACGGATTACCATGTTGCCGAGCCGGCGCCGGCCGCATCTGCGGCGCCCACAACATGGCAACGCGCCCAGATCGCCAAGCGGCCCAGGACCCCTGGACCGCGCCGGTATGCCATGACGCCGCCGACCTACTTCGCGGTCGAGTACGCGATCAACCCGTGGATGGACACCAGCGCGCCGGTGAATGCGCGGGTGGCCCAAGCGCAGTGGGAGAACCTGCGCCAGACCTACCTGCGGCTGGGTCACCACGTCGACCTGGTCGAGCCGGTGCCGGGGCTGCCGGACATGGTCTACGCCGCCAATGGCGGATTCGTTGCGCACGACGTCGCGATCGTCGCTCGGTTCCGGTTTGCCGAACGGGCGGGCGAAGCGAGAGCCTATGCCGACTGGATGTCGTCGGTGGGCTTTGCGCCGGTGACCACCCGTCACATCAACGAGGGACAGGGCGATCTCCTGATGGTCGGCGAAATGGTGCTGGCCGGCTATGGTTTTCGCACCGACCTGCGCGCTCACCCGGAGATCTCCGCGACGCTGCGCATGCCGGTGGTCTCCCTGGAGCTGGTCGACCCGCGCTTTTATCACCTCGACACAGCCTTGGCCGTCCTCGACGATCACACGATTGCGTTCTACCCGCCGGCATTCAGCGAGGCCGCCAAAGACCAGCTGCACGCGCTGTTCCCCGACGCAATCGTGGTCGGCAGCGCCGACGCGTATGTGCTGGGTCTCAATGTGGTGTCCGACGGCCTGCATGTCGTACTTCCCTCTGCGGCAACTGGTTTCGCCTCGCAGCTGCGGGAGGCTGGCTTCGAGCCGGTCGGGGTCGATCTGTCCGAGTTGCTCAAAGGCGGCGGTTCCGTGAAGTGCTGCACATTGGAGGTGTTTGCGTGACGATTCTCGATGCCCGGATTTCGGCCCAAGTCAACGGAACCGATACGGCGATCGCGTTGGTCGAACAGTATGCGGCACATAACTATTCGCCGCTGCCCGTGGTCGCCGCGAGCGCCGAGGGCGCGTGGATCACCGATGTCAACGGCCGCCGCTACCTGGATTGTCTGGCCGCCTACTCGGCGGTCAACTTCGGTCACCGTAACCCGGAGATCACCGCGACGGCCCACGCCCAGCTCGACACCGTCACGCTGGTCAGTCGCGCCTTCCACAGCGACAACCTCGGCCCGTTCTGCGCCGCGCTGGCCCGGTTGTGCGGCAAAGACATGGTGCTGCCGATGAACTCGGGCGCTGAAGCCGTGGAGAGCGGACTCAAAGTCGCACGCAAGTGGGGCGCCGACGTCAAGGGGGTACCCGAGGGTCGCGCGAACATCATCGTGGCCGACAACAACTTTCATGGCCGCACCATCAGCATCGTCAGTTTCTCGTCGGATCCCACGGCGCGTGATGGTTTCGGGCCGTTCACGCCGGGGTTTCGCTCGGTGCCGTTCGGCGACGCCGCAGCACTGTCGCACGCAATCGACGACAACACCGTCGCGGTGTTGCTCGAACCGATCCAGGGTGAGGCCGGCATCGTCGTCCCGCCCGATGACTACCTGCCTGCGGTCCGCGCGCTGTGCAGCGAGCACAACGTGTTGATGATCGCCGACGAGATCCAGTCGGGTCTGGCCCGCACCGGCCACACGTTCGCCTGCGACCGGTGGGGCGTCGTACCGGATGTCTACCTGCTGGGTAAGGCGCTGGGCGGCGGCGTGGTGCCGCTGTCGGCCGTGGTCGCAGACCGGGAAATCCTCGGCGTGCTACACCCCGGCGAACACGGGTCGACCTTCGGTGGCAACCCGCTTGCCGCGGCCATCGGTAGCACCGTTGTCTCGATGCTGGCCCGCGGCGAATTCCAAAAGCGCTCGGCGGAATTGGGTGCGCATCTGCATCGACGCCTGCGAGACCTGATCGGCGACGGCGTGGTGGCGGTCCGCGGCTTCGGCCTATGGGCTGGCGTGGATATCGAGCCCAAGCTGGCGACCGGCAAGCAACTGAGCCTGCGCCTGGCCGACCGTGGCGTGCTGGTCAAAGACACGCACGACTCGACGCTGCGGTTCGCGCCGCCGCTGGTGATTACCGCGCAGGAAATTGACTGGGCTGTGGACCAGTTCGCTGCCGCTTTGCGGGAGGCCGCATAATCAGCTGATCCAGAGAGGGGGGCGTAATTGCCAGCCACTTCGATCGGCTTGATACAGCAGATGCTGCGGCGCCGCCCGGTGATCGGCGCGCCCGTGGCATACGGGGCAGCAGACCACCTCAAACGCACCATCGGGACGTTCGAACTGACCATGTTCGGGGTCGGCTCGACGGTCGGCACCGGTATTTTCTTCGTGCTCTCCCAAGCCGTGCCCGAAGCCGGCCCCGGAGTGATCGTCTCGTTCCTCATCGCCGGCATCGCAGCGGGGCTCGCGGCCCTCTGCTACGCCGAATTAGCCTCTGCCGTACCGGTTTCGGGTTCGTCGTACTCGTATGCATACGCGACGCTGGGCGAGGCCGTCGCGATGGGTGTGGCAGCCTGCCTGCTGTTGGAGTACGGGGTGGCCACCGCTGCGGTCGCGGTCGGCTGGAGCGGCTACGTCAACAAGCTGCTCAGCAATGTATTCGGATTCCAGATACCGCATGCGCTCTCGGCTGCGCCGTGGGATTCAGAACCCGGCTATGTGAACCTGCCTGCGATCATCCTGATCGGGATGTGTGCGCTGTTGCTGATCCGCGGCGCCAGCGAATCGGCGAGGGTCAACGCGATCATGGTGCTGATCAAGCTCGGTGTGCTGGCGATGTTCGTCATCATCGCGCTCACTGGTTTCGACGCTCATCAGTTCAGCGACTTCGCGCCCTTCGGCGTGGCCGGCATCGGCTCGGCGGCGGGCACCATCTTCTTCTCCTTCATCGGACTTGACGCGGTATCGACCGCCGGCGACGAGGTGAAGGACCCGCAGAAGACCATGCCGCGCGCACTGATTGCGGCGCTGCTGGTTGTCACCGCTGTGTATGTGCTCGTCGCGCTCTCGGCGCTGGGGACTCAGCCGTGGCAGGCGTTCGCCGGACAAGAGGACGCCGGGCTGGCCACCATCCTCGACAACGTCACGCACAACAAGGTGGCCAGCACGATTCTGTGTGCGGGCGCGGTGATCTCGATCTTCACCGTCACGCTGGTCACCATGTACGGCCAGACCCGGATCCTGTTCGCGATGGGGCGCGACGGGCTGCTGCCCTCGCGCTTCGCGAAGGTGAGCCTGCGCACCATGACCCCGGTGAACAACACGGTGATCGTCGCCATCGCCGCGGCGATACTGGCCGGTCTTATCCCGCTCGACAAGCTCGCGGACATGGTGTCCATTGGAACGCTGACCGCATTTATCGTTGTCGCGGTCGGGGTGATCATTCTGCGGGTACGCGAGCCCGACCTGCCGCGCGCATTCAAGGTGCCCGGTTATCCAGTGACGCCTGCACTTTCGGTGCTTGCGTGTGGCTATATCCTGGCCAGCCTGCACTGGTACACCTGGATCGCGTTCAGCGGATGGATCGCGTTGGCGTTGGTCTTCTACTTCTTCTGGGGCCGACACCACAGCGCGCTCAACGGTGCGGACCGCACCCGAGAGGACAGTTCGTGACTACTGGTGAGCGGCGGCGTTGGCGGCGGCCTGAGCCCGGCTCAGTGTGGTAGCGACATCCCCGCGGCCCAGAAACATGTCGTTGAAATAGGTCTGCAACACGGTATCTCCGGCGGCAAATCCAGCGCCGCCCGGCGCCGGGATACGCGGACCGTCCAGCACCGAAAAGAAGGGCGTGACGTCGATACCTTTGCCGGCCCAGTAGTCGAAGTAGACCGGCTGAGCTGACAGTACCGCGGGAATCGCTCCGCCATTGCGGCCCAGGTATTCGTCGCCTTGCTTGCTGCCCATCCAGGCCAACACCTGACGCACTGCGTCGGGGTGTTTGGTCGCTGAATTCCCTGCTACCGCAATACCACTGGTGACACTGACCCGGCCGGCCGGACCGGCGGGCAGCATCGCGATACCCCAGTGGAATCCGGCGTTGCGGGCGATCTGCGACAGGCTGTAGGTGCCGGACTGGAAAAGTGCCATCTTGCCGGCCAAGAATTGGTTGAGGGAGAAGTCGCCGTTGTCGTTGGTGTCCGACGCCGGCGGCGCGACGTGGTCGCGGTTGATCAGATCGACCAGGTAGCGAAATGCCGTGATGGCTCCGGGATTGTCGAAGGCGAACGCGTCGCCGCGCTGGAATACTCCACCGGCCGAACCGATGTAGTTGAGGTAGATGCCCTGCGGATCATTGGCCGCGTTGTATGCCCACTGGCGGACCCGCAAGGGATCGAAACCCGGTGTGCCCGCTCTATTTCCGTCGGCGTCGACGGTGAGCTGAGCAAGCAATGGACGCAAGGTGTCGTCGTCGTTGGGGCTCCACCGCAGGGTGTTCAGCCGGCTGGGATCGATACCGGCGGCGGCGAGTAGATCCGCGTTGTAGTACACCGCGATTCCGCCGTCGGTCAGCTGCGGTACACCCCACAGCACGCCGTTGCGGGTGAACTGGTCGACCACTGCGGGCTCCCAGTCCGCGATCACGCGTTGGTCGACGGCCTTGCTGATATTCAGCAGTCTGCCGTTGTCGGCGTAGGCGGCCAGGTAGGCGTTGGACATCCAGAAGATGTCGTCGGCGCTGTCGCCGGCGACATCGGTGCGCAGGGTCTGAAAGTAGTTCGAGTAAGCCACCATGTTGGTGTGCACTTCGATATCGGGATGGGCGCGGTTGAACGCCTTGAACGACTCCTCGTACGCGGCGGCGATCGGAGCCGCCCACAGTCGGACGGTCACCACGATCTTGTTGCCGTGCGGATCGGCGGAGTAATTCAACAGCGCCGCCGTCGCAGCCAACAGCACCGCGACCACCACCAGCGCAGCGGCTGACAGCGTCGAGGAGCGAGGACGGTTCACTTGATCCCCGTTAAGACGATCGACGAGACGATATGCCGCTGGGAGGCAACGAAAAGCACCACCAGCGGCACGATCGCCAGCGTGGTCGCCGCCATCACCAGCGTCCACTGCGAGTTGAACCGAGTCTGCAGGTCGGCTGTGGCCACCGTCAGCACCCGCCACTTGTGTCCGCTGGTGATCACCAACGGCCACATGAAGTTGTTCCATTGCGAGACAACCGTAATCAGCGTCAAGGCTGCCAGCACCGGCCGGCTGGACGGAATGACCACATGCGTGATCACGTCCAGCGTGTTGGCGCCGTCCAGGTGCGCGGCGTTGATCAAATCGTTGGGGATGAGGCGAAAGTGCTCGCGCAGCAAGAAAATCGCGTACGGGGAGCCGAACATGAACGGCAACACCAGCGCCCAGAAGGTGTTGCGCAGACCCAGCTGGGCCATCATCAGATACAGCGGCACCACCGTGACGGTCCCGGGCACCATCAACGTCGCGATGTAAACCCAGAACATTGCGTCGCGTCCGGGAAACTCCAAGCGCGCGAACGCATACGCGGCCAATACCGAGAAGGTCAATTGGCCCAGCAGTATCACCGCCGTCATCAGCGCGGTCACCATCGCCGCGCGTCCGAACCCGGCACCGGCCAGGTCGCCGTAGTTGGACAGCGTGAAAGGCCGGGGCAGTTGCAAAGGTGTACCGGTGGCGAACTGGCGCGCCGAGGTGAACGAGGTCAGCAGGGCGAGTGCGAACGGCACCAACGTGATCAGCCCACCGATCACGAGGCCGGTGTAGATCGCCGCGTGCGAGAGCCGGCTAGGTGAGGTCATAAGTGATCCGTCGCCGGAAGTACAGATGCTGAATGATGGTGACGCCGACCAGGATGACGAACAGCACCACCGCCATCACTGATGCCCGCCCGATGGCTGCCGAGCCGAACGCCTCGGCGTAAATCCGGTGCGCCACCAGGTCGGTGCTGTTGGCGGGCCCGCCGCCGGTCAGGGCGTAGACAGTATCGAAAACCTGTGCGGTGCTGACGATTCCGGTCACCAGGACGAAGAACATCGTCGGGCGCAGCATGGGCAGGGTGATCCGCCAAAACCGCTGCCAGGCGTTGGCGCCGTCGGTGCGCGCGGCGTTTTGGATATCCTCGGGAATAGCGAGCAGGCCCGCGAGGAACGACAGCGAGACGTAGCCGACGTTGGACCAGACGACGACGGCCGACACCAGCGGCAGCGCAAAGCTGGGGTCCGACAGCCATTCGATGCTGTGCCCGAGCAGGGTGCTCACGGCGCCGTTGGTGGGCGCCAGGATCCAGCGCCACAGCACCGCGATCGCCAGCGGCGCGCAAATCCAGGGCAGCACATACACGGTGCGAAAGAACCCGGTGCCTGGAAGCGAGCGGGCTAGCAGCGTCGCGGCCAGCAGGCCCAGCACTGTCTGCGTCGGGACCACGATCGCCACGAAGATGGCGGTCACAATCAGCGACTTGCCGAAACCTGCATCGGCCAGCACCGCGCGCCAATTGGTCAGCCCGACGAAATGCAGCGGACCCAGCAGGTCCCACCGGTACAGGCTGAGCCAGAGCACCACCAGGATGGGCAGCAGCAAAAAAGCGACGACGCCGAACAGGCTGGGTGCCAGCAAGGCGTAGCCGAGCGCGGTGGGTCGACGCTGCTTGCTCGGGGCGGCGCTGGCCATGAGGGTAATTAAAGCGGGCTAGGCGGCGGTTTGGGGCGCTTGGTCGTTACGGTGGAGCCGTGATACCGAATCGGGGGATCGATGCCGACTTCCTGGACCTGCCGCGCCACGCGTTGGCCGACGCTGCCTTGTCGGCGGCGCGCGCGGCTGGGGCCAGCTATGCCGACCTGCGCATTCACCGGCTCAACACCGAGATCATCCAGCTGCGCGACTGTGAACTAGAGACCTCGGTCGTCAGCCGCGAGGTCGGTCTGGCGGTACGGGTGATCGTCAACGGCACCTGGGGATTCGCCTCGCACGCCGAGCTGGCGCCGTCCGTGGCGGCCGAAACGGCGCGCCGCGCGGTGCACGTGGCCACCACGCTGGCGTCGCTGAACGCCGAGCGCGTCGAGCTGGCAGCCGAACCCGTCTATGCCGACGCGACCTGGGTGTCGAGCTACCAGATCGATCCTTTCGACATTCCCAGCACCGACAAGATCGCCGTGCTCGAGGACTACTGCGGGCGGCTGCTCAGCGCCGACGGCATCGACCACGTCTCGGGCGTCCTGACCACTGTCAAGGAACAGACCTTCTACGCCGACACCTTCGGATCCTCGATCACCCAGCAGCGGGTCCGGCTGATGCCGTCGTTCGAAGCGGTGACCGTCGACGCCGCGGCGGGCAGCTTTGATTCGATGCGCACCCTGGCACCGCCGATGGGGCGGGGCTGGGAAGCGCTGGCCGGCGGCGAGATATGGAACTGGACCGACGAGCTCGCCCAGTTACCCGCGCTGCTGTCCGAGAAGGTCAAGTCGCCCAGCGTGACCGCGGGGCTCAAGGATTTGGTGATCGACCCGACCAACCTGTGGCTGACCATTCACGAATCTATCGGCCATGCAACCGAATACGACCGCGCGATCGGCTACGAGGCCGCCTACGCCGGAACGTCGTTCGCGACCCCGGACAAGCTCGGCACCATGCGGTACGGCTCACCGGTGATGAACGTAACCGCCGACCGCACCGTCGAATTCGGTTTGGCCACTATCGGATACGACGACGAGGGCGTGGCGGCGCAAAGCTGGGATCTGGTGCGCGACGGGATCTTTGTCGGCTATCAGCTGGACCGGGTGTTCGCACCGCGGCTCGGGCAGTCGCGGTCCAACGGGTGCTCCTACGCCGACTCGCCGCATCACGTTCCGATCCAACGGATGGCCAACGTGTCGCTGCAGCCCAGCCCCCAGGACATCAGCACCGCCGATCTGATCGGCCGCGTCCAGGACGGCATCTACATCGTCGGTGACAAATCCTGGTCGATCGACATGCAGCGCTACAACTTTCAATTCACCGGCCAGCGATTCTTCCGCATCCGCGACGGCAAACTGGACGGCCAGTTGCGCGACGTTGCCTATCAGGCCACCACCACCGATTTCTGGAATTCCATGGAAGCCGTGGGCGGCCCGTCGACCTGGCGGCTGGGCGGTGCGTTCAACTGCGGCAAGGCGCAGCCCGGACAGGTCGCCGCGGTCAGCCACGGTTGCCCGGCCGCGTTGTTCCGGGGCGTCAACGTGCTCAACACGCGCACCGAGGGCGGCCGATGATCACTCCGCAACACGTCGTCAACATCGTCTTGCAAGAAGCGGCGAAACTTGGCCGCGCCGACGAGACCATGGTCCTGGTCACCGAGAAGGTTGAGGCCACGTTGCGCTGGGCCGGCAATTCGATGACCACCAACGGAGTCACGGTCAGCCGCAGCACCACCGTGATTTCGATTGTGCACAAAGGTGATAGCGCCTCGATCGGCACAGTGGTGTCGGCGGAAGTCGACCCGCGGGTGCTCCCCGGTCTGGTGGCCGCATCCCAAGACGCGGCCCGCTCGGCGCCGGAAGCCGGTGACGCGGCGCCACTGTTGTCCGATACCGGTGCGCCCGTGGATTGGGATGCGCCGGTGGCCGGCACCGGAGCCGAGGTGTTCGCCGATGTCGCCGCGGCCCTGAGCCGGGGCTTCCGTGGCACCGATCGGCTGTACGGCTTTGCGCACCATAGTGTTTCGACGACGTTCCTGGCGTCCTCAACGGGGTTGCGCCGCCGTTTCACCCAGCCCGCCGGGGCGGTGGAGATCAATGGTAAACGCGGCGACGCCAGCGCTTGGACGGGTATCGGTACACCCGATTTCGTCGACGTGCCAACCGATCTGATGCTCGCGGACCTCTCGATGCGATTGGACTGGGCAAAGCGCACGGTCGAGCTGCCCGCGGGACGGTACGAAACCATCATGCCGCCGTCGGCGGTGTCGGACATGATGATCTATCTCGGATGGTCGATGGCCGGCCGGGGCGCGCAGGAAGGCCGCACTGCGCTCTCGGCGCCCGGCGGCGGGACCCGGGTGGGGGAGCGGCTCACCGACTTGCCGTTGACGCTGTTCTCCGATCCGATGGCGCCCGGGCTGGCGTGTACACCGTTCGTCGCGGTGAGCAGTTCCTCGGAGACGGCGTCGGTGTTCGACAACGGCATGGAGCTCAGCCAAGTCGACTGGATCCGAAACGGGGTCATCAACGCGCTGGCTTATCCGCGCGCCATCGCCGCGAAGTTCGATGCCAAGGTCGCCGTTGCCGCAGACAACCTGGTGATGACCGGCGGGACGGCCGAGCTCGCCGACATGATCGCCGGCACCGAGCGCGGCCTGCTGCTGACCACACTGTGGTACATCCGCGAAGTCGACCCCACCACGCTGCTGCTCACCGGGCTGACCCGCGACGGCGTCTACCTCATCGAAGACGGCGAGGTCACCGCGGCGGTCAACAACTTCCGGTTCAACGAAAGCCCGCTGGACCTGCTGCGGCGCGCCACCGAGGCCGGTGCCAGCGAGAAGACCCTGCCCAGGGAATGGGGCGACTGGGCCACCCGGGCGGCGATGCCGTCACTGCGGATACCGGATTTCCACATGTCGTCGGTGAGCCAAGCGCAATAGTCGTAACGTGTGACGAATGGCAGCTCCAGTTTCGGTTCGTGAAGATCAGCTGACGCGATTAGTGGCTTTATCTCCCGGCGATGGTCGGGTGGCGGGGTTGGTTCGGCGGGTGTGCGCGCAGACGTTGTCGCTGCCGGCGCTGCCCGCCGAGGTGTCCGTGGACGAACCGCAGTCGGAAGCCGAGGCCGTCCTCGCCGAATTCGCCGAGCAGTTCAGCGTCGACGTGTCGACGATCAGCGTCGAGCTGCGGGGCCGGTTGTTTAAGGCGTTGGGGGACAGCACCATTGGTGCGGTCATGCTGACGTACATCGCCGACTTTGTACCGAGGGTGCGGGCCGGTCTGGAAGCGCTGGGTGTCGGTGAGCAATATCTGGCGTGGACCCGCGGACCGATCGAGTGGGATCACGCCACCGACCCGTCCGACGTGGTGTTCAACGACTTCCTGCCCGCGGTCGGCGCGATGCGTGCGCTCGACCCGGTGACCTCCGAGCTGGTGCGGCTGCGCGGCGCCGCTCAGCACAACTGCCGGCTGTGCAAATCGGTGCGGGAGAGCAGGGCGCTGGATGCTGGCGGTTCGGAGACGCTGTACGCCGACGTCGAGCATTTCGAGCAATCAAAGCTGCTCGACGAGCGCGCTAAAGCAGCGCTTCGCTACGCCGATGCGTTAATTTGGACGCCTGCGCACCTCGTCGCCGACGACGTCGTCGAGGTGCGCTCCCGGTTTTCCGAGGTAGAAGCCGTCGAGCTCACCTTCGACATCATGCGTAATGCCAGCAACAAGATCGCGGTATCGCTCGGCGGTGATGCCCCGCGGGTCGAGAGCGGCACCGAAACCTACCTGCTCGACGCCGACGGCCAGACGGTCTTCAGCTGAAAAGAGCAGCGTCATGGCGGGGTGACGGGAGACAACCATGAAGCACCGCATCGTCGGAGGACTGGCTGCCCTGCTGATGACCGGAGGGCTGATCGCCTTGGCGCCGCCGGCCAGCGCCGGTTGCCAGTACGGCGGACTCGTTGCCAGCAAGTGCGATGGACCCGTCCAGCCAGACGGCACTTGGCAACGTTGCGTGGTAATCAGCACCTCGCATAGCGCCCCCGCTTACCAATGGAACCCCCAGTGCAAATTGATGGGTCCTGACCAGTTCCCGCTGGGTCTCGCCTACGCTGACCCGCCGACACACATCGACGACTGAGCCGGGAACCCTTCGTCAAAGACACGTTCTCTCGGAGGTAGTAGGTTTCGCAGCATGACTGGGACTCTGTCGTGCCGAGTCGAACAACTGTCGAGCGCGACGCCTGCAGAGATATATGACCGACTGATGGACGTCGAGCGTTGGTCGGATTGGATGCCAACGGTGTCTGCCGCGTCATGGGAGCGGCGCGGTGAGCCCGACACAGAAAAGGGTGGCGTTAGGCGAATGCGCTTCGGGCTCATCGTGATACGCGACCGGATCGTCGATGGCAGCCGACCACATCACCAGGCCTACGCCGCATCGTTTCCGTGGTACATGCCACTCAAGGATTACCGGGGTGATATCCGGATTGAGGAGGGCACGAACGGGTGCCGCATCATCTGGACGGTGACGTGCGCATCATCGCGCATCCCCGGCCTCGAGAAATCGCTGCAGTCGTCGTATACGCGCCTTGCGGCGGCGTTGGCGCACGAAGCAGAGGACGTCACACGGACTCAGTGAGGTGTCAGCTGCTCGAGATCAGTGCTGCGGCACCTCGATGTCGGAGACAAGGACCCGTACGCCGCCGGTCGAGAGTCGCCCCAAGGCTTCAAAAAACGCGCCTGCTTCCGGCGTCGTCACCGCCACACTGACGGCATCGTAAGTCGGGTAGTACAAGTCGATCATGCGGTAAGCGGGCGTCGGAGTCCCATCTTCTTTCGGCCAGACCTTCGACGCCTCAAGCCGGAGATATCCCGGTATCCGCCGAGCGGCCTCTAATTGCTCCGCTTCATAGGCGGCTTCGAAGGCGGTGGGGTCGGTGGGGTTGTCATAGATGACCGTTAGCTTGGTTTCGGACAACGGATTTCCCTCGCGTCGTTGATAAGTCGAGGCTCTGCTGAGCGCCTGGGCACGACCCTACCCGCTGACCGTTTCGTCAGCCTTACGGCAGATCGGTCGGTGTTCGAGGCTTCGGATCACGACGTCAAAGGCCGCAAAAATCAGTTACGTAAGCGGTAGCGTCATTGGTTACCGGCTGGGCTGTCGACGGTATTTTGTCGCCCCGAGTACTCGGCAACGCCCAGCGGCGATGTGACGGGAGGCAACCATGAAGCGCTGCATCGTCGGAGGACTGGCGGCCGTGCTGATGGCCGGAGGGTTGATCACCTCAGCGCCGCCGGCCAGCGCCGGCTGCCAATACGGAGGGCCCGTTCTCAGCAAGTGCGATGGACCCGTCCAGCCTGACGGCACCTGGCAACGTTGCGTGGCATTTACCCACTGGATCCCTAGCGGGGCCAGTTCCTTCCTGGCGCCCGAGCGGCGCTGCGATCTGATGGGTCCTGGTCAGAATCCTGGGGATCTCGGCTTCACCGACCCGCCGACGCACATCAACGACTGAGCCGGAACCTGACTACGCTCTAGCCGTGTCGCTACGACGGTTCAGCCCCTATCGCGGTCGGCGTCTGCGCTGGGACGAGGTCCTCTTCGAGCGCATGGCCATGACCCGCGTCGGATCCGTCCTGGGACAGAAGTTGGCCCCGCGCATCGACGCGTTTCTGATACCTCGGACAAACGGCCGCCGGAGCACGATGGGGACCGACAAGGTCGGGCTCGTCACGACCACCGGTGCAAAGTCGGGTCAGCCGCGCTCGCATCCGCTGGTGTTGATCAACGACGGTGACGGGCTGCTCGCGATCGGGTCGAATTATGGCCGTGAGAAGCATCCGGGGTGGAGCGCCAACCTGCTGGCGCACCCCGAATGCACCGTCGAGCTCAACGGTCCGCCGGCGCCCTACCGAGCCGAACTGCTGGACGGCGACGAGCGCACCGCGGCCTGGGCGACGGCCAACGACGTCTACGCCGGATACGAGAACTACCGGTTGAACTGCGCGCCTCGGCAGATCCGGATTTTCCGACTTCGGCCGTTGGCGGGCGACCATGACGTCGCCGGGAGTGGGAGCTGACGCTAAGGTCGAACCCGTCAAACACCGGGGGCGGTAGCTCAGTTGGTTAGAGCCGCGGACTCATAATCCGTAGGTCGCGGGTTCGAGCCCCGCCCGCCCCACAACAGAGCCTGTTTTTCAAGATCGATTTTGCCTCGATAGCGCGGTAGGGCAAGCTTGCTTATGCAGGGACCTAGCCAACTGTCGGGCTAGTCCGCGCCGGAGGCAAGTAGCCGGATCGTGCCGGATATGTGACTGCTGAGCACCGCTAGTACCGATGGCAAGCATGTCGTCTTTGTGGGCGCGTAGTTCGTCGGCGATGACGGTCGGCACTAGCGTCCCCGCTTCGCTCGCG
>Ga0208987_1000083_pt1 | contig 21257 bp, 16 predicted proteins | sample MedBloCARef_O2_FD_187845 | JGI IMG/M metagenome (GOLD analysis project Ga0208987, IMG submission 187845) | Forest soil microbial communities from El Dorado National Forest, California, USA - Mediterranean Blodgett CA Ref_O2 (SPAdes) (version 2) | ecosystem: Environmental > Terrestrial > Soil >... | reverse complement strand
AAGTACTTCGACGAGGATGCGATCAGCCTGCTGCTGACCAAGGACGCTGCGGTGTTGCTGCGCGAATGCGTCGATTTCTTCGCCCCACACTTGTCCGCCGCCAAGCTGACGGGTGAGGTTCGCAAAGACCTCGAGGTCGAGGCCGCCGGTGAATGGTTCGCGCGGATCCTGTTCTCGCTGTTCAGCACGCCGTCCTCAACACTGGATATGGACGACCCTGACGTCGCTGCGGAATTCGTTCGGGCTCACGTGGTGCGGGGATTCGCCAGCGATCGGCCGCGGCCGCGCCGAGCTCAGTGACCGCGTTGGGCCAGCGCGCGCAGGAAGAACGTCAAGTTCGCCGGACGCTCGGCCAGCCGGCGCATGAAGTAGCCGTACCACTGGGTGCCGAAGGGCACGTATACCCGCACCTGATTTCCGGCGTCGGCAAGCCGGCGCTGCTCGTCGTCGCGAATGCCATACAGCATCTGATATTCGAATTCTCCAGTCCCGCGGCCTGATTGGCTTACCATGGCCGGTACCGCGTCGACGATCGCCGGGTCGTGGGAGGCCACCATCGGGTAGCCCGACCCGGCCATCAGCGCACGAAGGCAGGTCAGGTAGGACTCGGTGACCTCGGCGGGGTCTCGGTAGGCCACCGAGGCGGGCTCGTCGTAGGCGCCCTTGCACAGCCGAATGCGGGCCCCGGAAGCGGCGAATTCTTCACAGTCGCCCAGCGTGCGGTGCAAGTAGGCCTGCAAAACCGTGCCCAGCCAGCCGAAGTCGGCCCGCAGATCGCGGACGATGGAAAGCGTTGAATCGGTGGTGGTGTGGTTCTCGGCGTCCACCGTCACCCACACGCCCGCCCGCCCGGCGGCATCGCAAATCGCCCAGGCGTTCTCCCGGGCGATCTTCTCCCCGTCGCGCTGCAGTGACTGCCCCAGCGCCGACAACTTGACCGAGACCTCCAGCGGACGGACACCGGGTCCTGCGGGATCGCCATATTGGCCGAGCTTTTCGATCAGATCCAGGTAGGTTTGCACCGCCGAATTGGCATCCTCGGCGTTGGACACGTCCTCGCCCAAATAGTCGACGCTGACGTAGCGGCCCGACATACGCAGGGCGGCAGCGCTATCCAACGCGGACCCGGTCGTCTCCCCCGGCACGAAGCGGTGCACGACACGACGGGTGGCCGGCAGCCCTTCGGCGGCCCGGCGCAGTCCTGGTCGCCGGCTGGCGGCCATGATCGCCGGCCGAAGAGTGTTGGCGAACAAGCCGGCCATCAGTCCGACCCCATGTGCGGGTAGGTGTAAGAGGTTGCCGGGACGAACGTCTCCTTGATGGTCCGCGCCGACGTCCAGCGCAGCAGGTTCAGCACCGACCCGGCTTTGTCGTTGGTGCCCGACCCGCGCGATCCCCCGAACGGCTGGCGCCCGACCACGGCCCCGGTCGGCTTGTCGTTGACGTAGAAGTTCCCGGCGGCGAACCGAAGCCGGTCCTGCGCGGTCAGCACGGCCTGGCGATCGTCGGCGATGACCGCACCGGTCAGTGCGTAGCGCGATCCGGTGTCGACGACGTCGAGGATCCGCTCGTAGGAGTCGTCGGGGTAAACATGCACCGACAGCAGCGGCCCGAAGTATTCGGTGGCGAACGCCTCGTCGGTCGGATCGTCGGAGAGCAGCACCGTCGGCCGCACGAAATAACCCACGCTGTCGTCGTATTCGCCGCCGACCGCGATGGTGACACCGGCCGCGCCCTTGGCCCGCTCGATGGCGTTGACGTTTTTGGCGAAGGCCCGCCCGTCGATCAGTGCGCCGCCGTAGTTGGTCAGGTCGGTGATGTCGCCGTAGCGCAGTCCGGCCGTCGCACCGAGGAAGTCGTCACCCATCCGCTGCCACACCGAATGTGGGATGAACGCGCGCGATGCCGCCGAGCACTTCTGGCCCTGGTAGTCGAACGCCCCGCGAATCAGCGCCGTGCACAGCACATCCGGGCGCGCAGAGGCGTGTGCGACGACGAAGTCTTTGCCGCCGGTCTCCCCGACCAGGCGCGGGTAGCTGTGGTAGCCGCCGATATTGGCGCCCACCTGTTGCCACAGATGCTGGAAGGTGGCCGTCGATCCGGTGAAGTGAATGCCGCCCAGCCGCGGGTCGGCCAGTGCCACCTCGGAAACCGCGAGGCCGTCGCCAGTGACCAGGTTGATCACCCCGGGCGGCAATCCGGCGGCCTCGAGCAGCTGCATGGTCAGATAGGCCGACAGCGTCTGGGTGATCGATGGCTTCCACACCACGGTGTTGCCCATCAGGGCCGGCGCCGTCGGCAGGTTGCCGGCGATCGAGGTGAAGTTGAACGGTGTGATCGCGTAGACGAATCCGTCCAGCGGACGGTAGTCACTGCGGTTCCATTCCCCGGGGCCGCTGATCGGCTGCTGTGCCAGGATCTGTTGGGCGAAGGCCACATTGAACCGCCAGAAGTCGATCTGCTCGCAGGGCGAGTCGATCTCGGCCTGGTAGACCGACTTGGACTGGCCCAGCATCGTCGCGGCGGCGATCTTCTCCCGCCACGGACCCGCCAGCAGGTCGGCGGCCCGCAGGAACACCGCCGCGCGTTCGTCGAAAGGCATTGCCGCCCAGGACGGTTTGGCCGCCATCGCGGCTTCGATCGCCGCTGTCGCGTCGGCGTGCACCGCGTTGGTCAGGGTACCCAGCGTGGCGGCGTGCCGGTGCGGCTGGACGACATCGATGCGTTCCCCGACGCCCATCCGGTGATTGCCGCCGATGACGTGCGGGAGGTCGATGGGGTCGTCGGCGAGCGCGGACAGTTCGGCGGCCAGACGGTTGCGTTCCGGGGATTGCGGGGCGTAGTCGCGGGCCGGCTCGTTGGCCGGTATCGGTACCTGGGAAATCGCGTCCATACTGCCAGGATCCTCGCCGCCGCGATCCGATCTGTTGGCTGATTGGACAAGATAAGTCGAATGGGATAGTAAGATCGGACAACATGCGGATGCCTGGCGTCGGACTGGGTCAACTGCTGCTCGCTTTGGACGCGACGCTGGTCAGCCTGGTCGACGCCCCGCGCGGACTGGATCTTCCGGTGGGGTCGGCGGCGCTGATCGATTCCGACGATGTCCGCCTGGGCATGGCGGCGGCAGCGGGTTCCGCCGATGTCTTCTTCCTGCTGGGCGTCACCGACGACGAGGCGCTGGCCTGGATAACCAACCAGGCGCGCGACCGTGCGCCGGTGGCGATCTTCGTCAAGGAGCCGTCGGATGCGCTGGTGACGAAGGCCGTCGCGGTCGGGTCTGCGGTGGTGGCCGTGGAACCGCGAGCCCGGTGGGAGCGGTTGTATCAATTGGTCAACCATGTGTTGGAGCATCACGGGCAGGGCGACCCGGTGGACGACTCGGGCACCGATCTGTTCGGCTTGGCGCAGTCGCTTGCCGACCGCATCCACGGGATGATCAGCATCGAGAACGCCCAGTCACAGGTGCTGGCCTATTCGGCCTCCAACGACGAAGCCGACGAGCTGCGCCGGCTGTCCATCCTCGGCCGCGCGGGGCCGCCCGAGCATCTGGAGTGGATCGGCCAGTGGGGCATCTTCGACGAGTTGCGGGCGAACAGCGAGGTAGTAAGGGTGGCCGAACGCCCGGAGTTGGGCCTGCGCCCGCGGCTGGCAATCGGGATCTCTCAGCCGTCGCACGGCCAGCCGATGTTCGTCGGCACCATCTGGGTGCAGCAGGGCTCGCAGCCCCTGGCCGACGATGCCGAGGAGATGTTGCGCGGCGCGGCGATATTGGCCGCGCGGATCATGTTTCGGCTCGCGGCGCGGCCGTCCACGCAGGCGCGCCAGGTGCAACAGCTGCTAGGGCTCACCGACGGCGAGCCGGCCGACCTGGCAGACATCGCCCGCGAACTCGACTTGGCAGTCGACGGCAATGCTGCGCTGATCGGTTGGGACACCGCGGACACCGGAGCGCGCCATGCCCGGTTGGCTGATGTTTTGGCGTTGAGCGCCAGCGCTTTTCGCCGTGATGCTCAGGTCGCCTCGCGCGGCTCGCGGATCTATATGCTGCTGCCTCAGACCGCGACCGCCCGGTCGCTCACCTCGTGGGTCCGCGGCACGATCAGCGCGTTGCGCGCCGAACTCGGCGTCGGGCTGCGGGCCGCCATTGCTGCGCCGATCGCGGGTCTGGCGGGGGTTGCGGCGGCACGGGTCGAGGTCGATCGGGTGCTCGACAGCGCTGAGCGACACCCGATTTCGATCGGGCAGGTCACCTCGCTGGCCGAGGCGCGAACCACCGTCCTACTAGACGAGATCGTCACCCTGGTCGGAACCGACGACCGGCTGGTCGATCCGCGGATCCGCCAGCTGGCGGCCCAGGATCCCGTACTGGCCGAGACCCTTCGGGCCTATCTGGACAGTTTCGGCGACATCGCCACCGCCGCGTACTTTTTGCAGGTGCACCCCAACACCGTTCGCTACCGAGTCCGCCGGATCGAGAAGCTGTTGTCGACGTCGTTGTCCGATCCCGAGGCGCGACTGCTGTTTTCGCTGGGGCTCCGGGTTTTGGAACGCGGGGGCTTAGCTGTCTAGCGGCCGTGGAATTTAGCGCCCAATCAGGCGTCGTTTCAAGTCGAGGAATTCTTCGCCGGTCAGAACCCCCGAGTCGCGAAGCTCGGCAAGTTCGCGCAGCGCTGCCACGATGCCCTCGACAACGCCGCCTCTTTCCAGCAACGCACCGCTGCAAGCCGGAGTCGCTTTGGCGCGCTCGCGGCGACCCGTGCCAAGGGTGGTGCCAATAGCCCGACCGGCCATACTCCCAACGGTCATGTCGCCCAACATACTTCCCGTGACAGCTGTCGAATCCCTGGCGGCGGCGGCACCGGCGCTGGTAGTCGGCAACGCCAGCGCGGCGGGGCGTATCGAGGGGGTGGCCTCGGTCCAGCCGGCCGGCACCGATAATGCCCCGACCGCATTCGCCTCACCCAGGCCCGCCGAGACTGGAGGGGCGGCTGGGTTCGTGATGACCGGAAACGACGTTGGCGGAACCGGACCCGTGTTCGGCCAACCCGCTGTCCCAGCCCAGCCACTAACGATGTCATCCGTATGCCGCCCGACGTAATAGCTGGCGATGTCTGGGTAAAAGGCAGCCAGCGTCAAAGGGGTGTCTATAGCAAGGCCGGACACGTTGGTTGGTACGTCGAGAGTAACCGCAACCAGGTCCGACACCAGGTCCAGCAGGTCCGACGGCCCCACAGAGGTTATGCCGAGTGGGCTCAGGCCGCTCAGCGCGCTGGGTACCGCGGCAAAGATTTGCGGGATCGACGCGAGGTCGCTCTGTGCGGTGCCGGCAGAGGTGCCCGCGGCTTGGCCCACCGCGGCGTTCTGATCGGCCAGCCCACTCACGTTGGTGGCCTGCGGTGGTGGGGTGAACGGCGACAGCGTTGTAGCCGATGCCGAGGATCCCGCATATCCGTACATCGCCGCGGCGTCCTGGGCCCACATCTCGGCGTAGTCGGCCTCGGTGGCCGCGATGGCCGCGGTGTTCTGCCCCAGGATGTTCGTGGCCAGCAGCACCCCGAGAAGGCTGCGGTTGGCCGCGATCACCGACGGCGGCACCATCTCGGTAAACGCGGTCTCATAGGCGACGGCCGCCAACTTGGCCTGAGCGGCTGTCTGTTCCGCCTGCGCGGCGGTGGTCTTCATCCATGCCAGGGTGGGCGCGGCGGCCGCCGCCATCGACACCGATGAGAGACCTAGCCACGGCCCAGCGGTCAGTCCCGCGAGCACCGACTGGTAGGAACTGGCCGCCGAATGCAACTCGGCAGCCAGCCCGTCCCAGGCCGCCGCAGCGGCCAGCATCGATTGCGACCCCGGACCGGCATAGAGCCGACCGGAGTTGATTTCCGGTGGTAGCACCGCGAAATCCATTGCCAGACACCCTCCTGCTCGTCGCTTTTACGCTGGCCTCGGCGACGCCGAGGAGCCGCCCGACGAACCAGCGCTGGTTGTCAACGGGGTAACTGGCCTTTAGCCCCACAGTTCCTCCCTCATTTGGAACATTCACACCCGAGAAATAGCCGAAATTGGCCTGGTAATTACCTGGGAATTGCAGGTGGAATTGGCGGAGCGATTGTAAGTGATGGTAGCTAGAGAATAGCCGTTAGGAAAACGTAAGGATTTGCACCTGCGTTAACGACGAGTAATGATTGTTACGATCGAGCAATGGTTGTTACGAGCCGTTAATGACGTGTTGGCTATCACAATTTCTCTGAGCTGCGTTTTCCCAGCTCGCTGTATAGGATCCAACGCAACCAGCTACGCCACCGGTGATCTGAGGGAGAACCAAAGTTGTTTCGTTGCGTGATGATTAAATGGATCTCAGATAGGGGCACAAAGATTAAAAAAGACGTACAGCCAGCCACGCGGGGAATGTCCGGAGTGTCTTACAGGCGACATTTCGCCGATAGCCCTATTGCATTAATTATCTCAATCGGCCGCTAGGGGGAATCGATGCCACTCGGTAGTGTGCTGCAAGCACTAATCATGCTTGCTGTAGTTTTGGTTGGCTCAGTGTTAGTCGGAAACCTGTTCCGTCGGATCAATCAGCCCCCAGTCGTCGGAGTAATCTTTTTCGGCCTTCTGATGGGTACGCTCCTTTCCCTCAGTCCCCATTCCATGAAGTCTGTGCTGCTTTCGGCAACATCGAAATCTCTCATCGAAGCCGTGGGCCAAGCGGGTCTCTTGTTGCTCATGTTCTTGGTCGGAGTTGAGCTGCGCACCTACGGCAAATCGGGCGAGCGGTCACTACGCTGGCAACTGGTGCCATGCCTGGCGATTCCTATCGTCGTCTGTGCAGCTGCAACTTGGCCCTTCGCGCACCAACTCGTTGGCCCAGACCACAACCCGCTACATGTGTGGTTGTTCGTCGGTGTGGCGCTGAGTGTCACCGCCGTTCCTGTTCTTGTGCTTCTCATCAGGGATCTTGGGGTTCCGGCGCCCATCCCGGCGCCCGCACTGCGTATTGCCGTCTCGACTGATGCGACGGCATGGGCACTGGTGACCGCGTTAATCGTGCTGACCACTGACTTGAGCTCGGTCTCGGTAACTTCCCTATGCGCGGGTGTCGGGTTGCTGATCGCGGTGATGTTCCTGCTGCCGCGGATCATCCAGCGGTTGTTCCAGGGCTCCCAGCAGACTGCTCCCTTTGTGGTCGCGGTGTTGGCATACGTACTTGTCGGTGGGGCAGCAACACAGGTATTAGGCGTCCACCCAGCCATCGGTGCCGTGATTGCCGGTCTGTTCTTCCCCGCGGGGCTAGCCAACGAGGGATCACAGCGGGCCTTGGCCGCGGTTGCCGACATTCTCATTCCCGCGTTCTTCGTTTCGAGCGCACTGTCGGTGCCGCTGCAGACGCTGGCGGAGCTGTTCAGAGGAAGCGGTCTCGTATGCCTGCTGACCCTGACCGTCGCCGCTTTCGGTTCAAAAATCGCGGTCGGTCTCCTGGCCGGCAAGATGCAAGGCTGGCCATTTACCACGTCAGCCGAACTCGGCGTCTTGCTGAACTGCCGCGGCGTCACCGAACTCGCCATTGCGTCGGTGGGTCTCCAATCCCGTTTGATCGGTCCCTATGCATTCGCGATGTTGTGTGCGCTTGCCATCGTGACAACTGCGGTGACCGCTCCGCTGTACCGCGCGATCAACAACCGCGAGCCTGCTCCAACGTCACGCCCGCATATCCAGCAGGTGTCGCGTGCCTGAAGGAAAGGTGAGGCCCGAGCCCGCGACCAACGGATTCCCAACGCATAGCACGGAAAGGTCGCAATGGTCCCCGGTGAAGCGCCCGCAACCAAAGGTTCGGAGCCGCCGGTGGTGGCCACGCACGAGACTCGGCGTCACCGCGCTGATAGGTGTCGCTGCCTGTGTAATGGTCACGTCGGTCGTTCTGTACGTGGATAGCACTGCGTCCCAACGTATTCCAGCCCATGGGACGCCCACCGGCAGCGGCACAACTGTGACGTTGAATGTGGTAAGTATTTCAAACAGCTACAACGAGCTCGTCGGCGACCTCGTAGTTAAGCCCGGGCCTGAGTTGTTGGATCCGGCGACCGACGGTCTCAAGCAAGACCTCACTGTGGCAGTCACATCCACGACGACGCCGATCAAGCGCACTTGGTCAAAGGGTATGTTGCCCGGCGTTTTCCCCGTCCCGCTCACCCTGGCGCGCGACGTCGAGCGCTGGCCGTTCGATAGCTACTACACCGGGCCGGTCACCGTTGAACTATTCACGGGCACGGGGCCGCCGGAACGCGCCAATGTGACATTCGTCGATACGCTAACCGGCTGGAAATTCCAAGTGAATCGCGTGAACGCCAATCAGTCGGCCCCCTATCAAGTCGACTTGCAGCGATCACCGAGCACGATGTTATTCGCGATCGTCATCCTTCTCATCTTCGTCGCGATCGCAGCCGTTGGCTTGTTTGTCGCGGTCCAGACGTTTCGCGACGCACGGCGGTTTCAGTCGCCCCTGACGACCTGGTACGCAGCGATGCTATTTGCGGTGGTACCGCTGAGAAACGCACTTCCGGGCTCGCCGGCGTTTGGAAGCTGGATCGATCTCACGATCGTGTTGTGGGTACTGGTGGCTTTGGTGGTCTCGATGCTGCTCTATATCGCGGCCTGGTGGCGAGCGACATCTAAGACCTGAGCCGCACAGCTCCGCGAGACAGACTCCATTCGTCGGCCATTGAGCGCCAGCGCTTTTCGGCGTGCCGCTCAGGTTGCCTCGGCGCGCGGCGAGGTCGATCGGGTACTCGATATTGCTGAGCGACAGCCGGTTTCGATCGGGCGGGTGACCTCGCTTGCCGACCCCGAAGTGCGACTGTTGTTTTCGCTGGGGCTCCGGGTTTTAGAGAGGGGCCAACACCAGCGGGACCGCCGGTGATCGCCATGGAAAGTTTCTCCTACCTAGTTGGCGCCCTGACCGCGGACGCCAAGATGGCGGCAAGCGCGGGCGCCGACGCGAGGAAGGCGGCAAAGTCGGACACCGCCGCGGCACTCGCCTTGGCGCAGCCGGACGAACGAACTCCGGATCGGCGACGGCGCAAGACCAAGCTCACACAACTCGGCCGTGGTTACGAATACATGGATCTGGAACCCGAGCCGTCAGCGGCAGGCCCGGATCCGGGCGCGAAACCGTTGGGATTCACCGGAACCGCACCCACGAAGACCGCCACCGCACCAGTGGGATTGAGTGTGCTGGCCGACGACGCGTTCGGCGGTGGCCCACGCGCGCCGATGATGCCGGGCACGTGGGACAGCCATTCTGGGCGCGACTGAACCGTGTGGCTAGTGTTTGCGGTTTGTCGTCATTCGATCCGGCCGGACAGATCGAAGGCTGCGAGGGCTCCCGTAATGACCTGCTGCAAGTCGTGTTTCGAGACCTCCCGACCGGGTTGATGGGCGATCACGTTGATGGAGATCCTCCCGCCGAGGTGCACCGAGCACAGAAAAAGCTGCCCCAGTCCGCGCTCGGGGAACTTCTTTTGCGCCTGGTGCTTCACCAATCTCGCCGAGGCATAGTCGGCGTCGGAGCCGTCCGGCCGATTGATCGCCGGATCGACCTCGCCGAGATTGGAACAGCCGACCGGAAGATCGGCGTCACCGTACGCCAGCGCGGTGAGCCTTCTCGCCAGCCGCTGCGGGGTCAATGGCGCCAACGGGAGGGCCTGGAGCAATTCATTCGGGGTTTGTTGTAAGGCCCGCAGACCCTGCTTGGTTTTGACGCGAACCTCGCCCAAGTCTTCGGTGACCCGGGTGGGATCGACTGAGATGGTCAACGAGGTCAGCGCGTTTGCGCGCAGGTCGCCAACTGTTCGTTCGCTAACGGGGATCGCCAGCGTCACGGTGCCCTCGCTAACGCGCCCGAGTCGCTCGGCCAGCTTCGCGGCGAATGCTCCAAATAGCGAATTAGCCGTTCCGCCAAGCCGCTTCGCGCAGCCGTCCCACTCGACCAGATCGATGTAAATCGTCAGCGACGGCAAAATGGTCGCGACGGTGCCGTACGCCTCGCGGGCGGGCGATCCGGTTGCGACGCCGTGCCGATGACGGCGGGCCACTGCCGCCGTAGCGAATACGGCGCGCACGACTGCAGGTAGGTCGTGGGCGGTTTGGCGGGTGTCTTCGAGGAGCGCGCGTGTTCGCGTTCGCGACCGGGGGTGTGGATAGCCGAGATCACGCACCCGACCTTTGGCCGCATCCTCTACCGCCAGAGCGACGGCGACTCCATCAGCCACACAATGGGATACGACCAGGCTGACGGCACCACCGCCATTCTCCAGCGGGACGAGGCCGAGGTGCCAGCCGGGTCCCCGCTCTGGATCAATCCGGACTTGGGCGCGTTCGTCGGCCCATAGACCGACGTCAGCGCGCGCGCGAGACTCCGTCCCGATATCCAGCGTCGGCGGCCGGCGGCAAACGACCCAACGATCACGCGCAAAGGGCAGTGGCGAACGCTCGATCCGGCGCGCCAGTAATCCGCGTCCCAGATAATCGCGAAATCGGCGCACTCCGTCCACGTCGATCGCACGATCGTAGATCCAGGTGAACTGGATAAGCGTCGACTGGCCGGTGGCACGCAGCTCGAGAAATGCCGCCTGGTCCATCAGATCGATGTCGTTGTCCATCTACCGGCTCTGACAGGCACCAGCATCGCCTCGGCCACGTCGACGGCTGTGATATCCATCACACTCGTCGCGGCCGCCAAGAAGAGCGGCGCTGGCTGCCTGCAGCGCAGCGGGCTTGGCGATTTCCGGATCGGAAAACCAGATGACGCAGGTAGCGGCACCGTCGCACATTGGCTCACTGAGCTTCTGGCGAATCGTCACACCCCCTCCGCTACGACCCACCAAAACAGGCTTCTTGCTTGGATTTCCGGCGAAACCGGACCGAGAACCCGGGTGCGGCCCGCTACGCTCGAGGACCACCCATCGGGCCTCTGGTATCGCCCGGCCTCGACTCGCGCGAACGAACCGGACATGTCATCGTATGGCGACACCGCTATCACGCTACACGCGGCATTTCGGGGGGACGACTTAATTCAATGCACGGAAAAATGCGTCTCAATACGAGGACGCGACACTGTCACGTGCTGAATACTCGGTGCGTCAACGAGCGGTAAGTGGAGGGAAATGTTCTTCGGTACGATCAATGACTGGGCGCCGGAAGGATCAGTGATTTCCTGGCGTCCCTCAGAGAAGGCATACAAAAAAGCCGCACGAGCGAAACTGAATCCAATACGGGTTAGTTACCAACAGTCACAACACCTTCGGTTGTTTCGCGAAAAGGCAGCCCAGGGTCGCGATGTTCCACGACTGTGCATCGGCGCCTGGGACATCCCTGGCAGCTGCGATGTACCCGTCATGACCGACGCAATAAGCAAGCATGTCCAACGACAACCTACCTACCACAGCTGGTTCGCGTTCGACGATGCCGACGAAATCGTTCGGCGCACTATCGACCGTCCCGACACTCTCGAATTTCTGGCCATCGAAAACGGAATTATGACCACGACAGAGATTCGCGACCATATCTTGAGCACACCCGATCCACTCGAATGGGATTGCTTCGGGTTCGGGATTGTGCAGTCCGAGGACCACTTCACCTTCTACGCCGCGATTGACCATCTCCTCACCGACGGGATGTCGGCCGGGGCGATCTTCATGGACATCCATTCCACCTACACGAGCATGCTTGCGGGTACGGCCGTCGAATTTCCAGACCCGGCAAGCTATGTCGATTACTGCGCACAACAACGGAACTACACCGACGACCTCACCATCGACTCCGCCGAGGTGCGCACATGGCACCGCTTCGCAGAACAGAACGGTGGCACCCTGCCCAGCTTCCCCTTGCCACTCGGCGATCAATCGGTCATCGACAAGGGAGCGATAACGGTCTTTCCGTTGCTAGACAAACAACAGACAGATCGCTTTGAATCCCTGTGCCGGGAGGTCGGCGCTCGTTTCAGCGGCGGCGTGTTTGCCTGCGTTGCGTTGGCCGAGCACGAATTGACCGGCAGTGATGCGTATTTCGGACTGACGCCCTTTGATACGCGCCGTACGCCAGCCGAGTACCTTACTGTCGGTTGGTATGCCAGCTTTATACCGATGGTCGTGCCGACAGCGGGCAGATCGTTCGCTGAGGCGGCCCGGTCGGCGCAGCATTCGTTCGACGGATCCAGACATTTGGGCGGAGTCCCGTTTTATCACATCCTCGATATGCCGGCGCCCGAATTCGGATCGATAAAACTTCCCGACCGGCCGGTGCCCATGGTGTCCTACATCGATATCCGCCGGATTCCGCTGAGTTCGCACTGGGACGAATTGAATGCGGGAATCTACAGCGACGACCGGTCAACTGAAGGCGTCTGCATGTGGGTGAATCGTTTTCAGAACGAGACCAGCTTGGCAATACAGTATCCGGACAATGCGATCGCCCGCGATTCGATTACTAAATATGCTGAAAATGTCCAGTCGATATTTAGCCAAGTCCTTGATCGCAATTTCGGTGAAGCGGATATCGACGAGATGCTCACCCGAGCCTCTTGAGGAAGGCTGAGTCCTTCTTGCCAAATCTGCTGCAGCACAGCTGATTTTAGGGGTTTTGCTCAGCTGAAAGTTAAAGGCGCACGCCGCTTAGGCCGAAGGTGCGCCCAACGCCGTCGCACATCCGGCGAGGATCGCCAGGACGCTTGAGCCGAATACCTGTGCCGGCGATGCGGCGATCATCGTCGCGCCTGAAGCCCCATCATGAGGACTCCCACCCGCGCGGTCGGCATACACCCTCAAGCTTGCTCGATGCGGGACTCGGGCCTTCACCGATCGCACACGGCTTACGCTCAGCGTGAATGCAAATCCACAGGTTGCAGCGGATTTTCGCCCAGATAGTCTGCTGTGGTGACCGAAAGCCCCTCGTCATATTTGGTGCTCGCCTCGCAGCGCAGCGGCAGCACGTTGCTCGTCGAATCGCTGCGGGCCACCGGCGTGGCCGGCGAGCCCCAGGAGTTCTTCCAGTATCTGCCGACCACGAGCCAGTCCCCGCAGCCTCGCGAGTGGTTCACCGGCGTCGAGGACAAGTCGATTTTGGACCTGCTTGATCCGCTGGACGAGGGGAAGCCGGACCTCGCCCCGGCCGAGATCTGGCGCGACTACATCCGCACGGTGGGAAGAACGCCCAATGGCATCTGGGGCGGCAAGCTGATGTGGAACCAGACGCCGCTGCTGTTGCAGCGCGCCAGCGGCCTACCCGATCGGTCCGGCCCCGGCCTGCTGTCCGCCATCCGCGATGTCGTCGGCGAGGATCCGCTGCTCGTCTATATCTATCGGCCCGACGTGGTGTCGCAGGCGGTGTCGTTCTGGCGGGCGGTGCAGACCCGGGTCTGGCGCGGCAGACCCGATCCGGTCCGCGATGCGCGCGCCACGTATCACGCGGGAGCGATCGCCCACGTCATCACCATGCTGCGCGGCCAAGAGCAAGGCTGGCGAAATTGGTTTGCCGAAGAAGACGTCAAACCAATGGAGATTCCGTATCCGGTGTTATGGCGCAATCTCACCACTGTGGTGGGCTCGATCCTCGAATCGCTGGGGATGGACCCCAACTTGGCGCCCGACCCGGTGCTGGCGCGTCAGGCCGATAAGCGTTCCGACGATTGGGTAGACCGATATCGGATCGACGCCGAACGAGAAGGGCTACCACTATGACGGTGACCGAAGAACGGCGCGTCGACGAACTGCGGCTGCTGGAAGCCGAAGGGGTGCACATCATCCGCGAGGTCGTCGCGGAGCTGGAACGGCCGGTGCTGCTGTTTTCCGCGGGCAAAGACTCGATCGTGCTACTTCGCCTGGCGGAAAAGGCGTTTCGGCCGCTACCGCTGCCATTTCCGGTCTTGCACGTCGACACCGGCCACAACTTCGACGAGGTGATCGAGTTTCGGGACCGCCGGGTCACCGGCGAAGGGCACAAGCTGATCGTCGCGTCGGTGCAAGAGTCCATCGACAACGGCCGGGTCCCCGACCCCGGTCCGTCGGCTTCGCGCAACCGGGCACAGACTCGCACCCTGCTCGACGCGCTCGAGGCCGGCGGCTTCGACGCGGCATTCGGCGGTGCGCGTCGCGACGAGGAGCGCGCCCGAGCCAAGGAGCGGATCCTGAGCTTCCGCGACGAGTTCGGTCAGTGGGACCCGCGCGCGCAGCGCCCGGAGCCTTGGTCGCTGTACAACGGCCGCATCAAAAAGGGCGAACAAGTGCGGGTGTTCCCACTCAGCAACTGGACCGAGCTCGACGTCTGGCGCTACATCGAGCTGGAAGACCTTGAAATACCATCGATTTACTACGCTCACGAACGCGACGTGTTCGAGCGCGACGGCATTCTGCTGGCGGTCTCGGAATACGCCAGTCCGCAAGACAATGAAACCGCGGCAACCGAATGGGTGCGCTACCGCACCGTCGGCGACCTGACCATCACCGGCGCGGTGCGGTCGCGGGCCGCCGATATCGCCCGAGTGATCACCGAGATCTCCGCGGCCACGGTGTCCGAGCGCGGCGAGACCCGCGCCGACGACCGCACCTCGGTCGCCGCCATGGAAGACCGCAAGCGAGAGGGCTACTTCTGATGACCAGCACCGAGAAGGCCGCGGAAAGAGCCTTGCCGGCCAAGGACATAACGCGTCAGCTGCTGCGCATCGCCACGGCCGGTTCCGTGGACGACGGGAAGAGCACCTTGATCGGGCGGCTGCTGCACGACACTGACAGCCTGCCGTTGGACCACCTGGAGGCCGTCACCGACGAAGAGGGCGTCGCCGACCTCGCGGCGCTGTCCGACGGTCTGCGCGCCGAACGCGAACAGGGCATCACGATCGATGTCGCCTACCGCTTCTTCTCCACTGAAACCCGCAGCTACATCCTGGCCGACACGCCGGGCCACGAGCGCTACACCCGCAATATGTTCACCGGCGCCTCCAACGCGCACGTGGCGATCCTGCTGGTCGACGCGCGAGCCGGGGTGCTGCGGCAGACTCGTCGACACGCCAGGATCGCAAAGTTGTTGGGTATCAAGCATTTTGTAGCGACAGTGAACAAAATCGACCTGATTGACTTCGACCAGGCTGGCTTCGCCGACGTGGAAGGCCAGCTGCGGAAATTGGCGGCACGCCTAGGCGAGGTGGACATCACGGTGATCCCGCTCGCAGCCAAGCACGGCGACAACGTCGTGCACCGCTCCGACCGCACGCCTTGGTACAGCGGCCCCACCCTGCTGGAGTACTTGGAGGGCGTTGAACTGGCCGCGCCGCAGGCCGAGCCGTCACGGCTGCGGCTGCCCGTGCAATGGGTGTCCCGGCCAACCGCTGATGTGCGGCGCCGCTACACCGGGCGCCTCGCGGCGGGAACGCTGTCCGTCGGTGATCCGGTGCTTTCGCTCCCCGCCGGCACCCGTTCGACGGTGACCTCACTGGATACCCTGGATGACGACCGCACCACAGGTGTTGCGCCGCTCTCGGTTTCGATCGAGTTAGCCGACGACATCGACGTGGGCCGCGGCGATGTACTTGTCAGCGGAGCAGAAGACGCGGTCCTGCCGGTGCTGGCCCGTGAACTCGATGCGACCGTCTGCTGGTTCGTCGACTCCCCGCTGCGGGCAGGCGACCGGCTGGCCCTCAAACAAACTTCCAAGACCGTGCGGGCGACCGTGCAGGAGCTGCACTCTCGGCTGGATCCCGAGACGCTCGATGAGCTCGACCAGCCAGTTGAGCTGACGCTCAACGACATCGGCACCGTGACCCTGCGCACCAGCTCGGTCGTCATTGCCGACAGCTACGCCGACAACCGCGACAGCGGTGCGTTCATCCTGATCGACGAGACCACCAACGACACCATCGGCGCCGGCACCATCATCGAGGCGCGGGAGATCAAGCCGGGCACCCACTCGCGCACCGATATCCGCTGGCATCCCTCAGCGCTGGACCGCAGTCACCGATGGCAGACCACCGGACAGGCGGGCGCAACCATCTGGTTCACCGGCCTGCCTGCCTCCGGCAAGTCGACGGTCGCGGTGGCCGTCGAGCGCGCGCTCGTCGAGTCCGGGCGGGTGGCCTACCTGCTCGACGGTGACAACCTGCGCCACGGCCTCTCCGACGATCTGGGCTTCTCCCCCGGCGACCGCACCGAAAACATCAGACGCGTCGGCCATTTGACGCGGCTGCTGGCCGATGCCGGAGTGGTCGCACTGGCCTCGCTGGTCTCACCGCTCAGGTCGGACCGCGAGACCGCCCGCGCCCTCAACGACGCCGCGAAGCTGCCGTTCATCGAGGTGCACGTCGCCACCTCGCTGGCCGAGTGCGAAAGACGGGACCCGAAAGGCCTTTACGCGCGGGCACGCAAGGGCGAACTGAAAGGCCTCACCGGCGTCGACGCGCCCTACGAACCGCCCGACAACGCCGACCTTGTCGTCGACACCACCGGTGCCGACATCGACGATCTCGTCGCGCAGGTCATTGCGCTACTCGACGAGCGCAGCCCCCGCGCAACCTAGATTCATTGCGATTGGATTAACGGACTTCTGAATTGCCGCAATTCGTTTGACGGATCCGTGGCACCAGTGCAAAGCTGTTGCCCGTATACGCACCTCGCTAGGTGAGGCGTCTGTATGGATATAGGCCACTGACCTCGAACGTCGAAAGACGCCCCGGGTCAGGACAGCTCTTCCCGGCACAAGGGTTGAGCCCAAGTGGCTTCCGGACGAAAGTCCGGATACGCCGTGCAGTGCCAAAGCTCTGACGAGAGGGGTGCCACGCCCAATTCTCTTGTTGGGCAGCGACACTCCTTTGTGCAACCGGGTCGGCGCCCCTGCGCGCCTTTGCCGCGAGGAGGTGGTAGCGACGTCAAGTCCTGGTGATAGTCGCCCTCCCAGATCGGTCGCCGTCTCGCTGCGGTCTAATTCCGGAATCGGCACCGCGATCTGAATCGGCTCGCCGCCGAATCGTTAATGCACATTTAGCCTGCGTCCTTGGCGCGCCGCGGATTTCGCGCGCTCTGACATGCGCACAGTCGCGGGTTAATTTCGCTCGTCGCAAGGAGAAGCCCGATGACAATCAACGCCACACACCCAAAAAGGCCACGGAACACGGAGCGGCCGCAATGACCGCGGGGCTCGACTTCGGTGCGCTTCCGCCGGAAATAAACTCCGGCAGAATGTATTCCGGCCCGGGCTCGGCATCGATACACAGCGCCGCGGCCAACTGGAGTGAGTTGGCCAGCGAATTGCGCTCGCACGCGGCCTCTTACGAATCAGCCGTCTCCGGCCTAGCCAGCCAAGGCTGGCGCGGCGCCGCGTCGTCGGTCATGGCGACCGCGGCCGCTCCATATGTCGCGTGGATGAATACCACTGCGGCACAGGCCGAGCGGACCGCGGACCAGGCGACGGCCGCAGCCTCGGCCTACGAGGCAGCGTTCGCGATGACGGTGCCTCCCCCGGTGATCGCGGCCAACCGCACTCTGCTGGCAACGCTGATCACGACGAATACGTTCGGGCAGAACGCCCCGGCGATCGCGGCCACCGAAGCCCAGTACAGCGAGATGTGGGCGCACGACGCCGCCGCCATGTATGCCTACGCCGGCGAGTCAGCAGCCGCCACCAGGCTGCCGTCGTTCACCGCGCCACCGAAGACCACCAACTCTGATGGGCAAACCGAACAGGCCGCTGCGGTCACCCAAGCCACCAGTTCGTCGGCAACAACGGACACTCAGGCGACATTGTCGCAAGCCACGACCTCACTGCCCACGGCCTTGCAGAGCATGTCCTCGCCGGCAGCCGCCTCGTCATCCGGCTCGTCGGGCTCCAACGTGGCGTCGATCCTTGATCCGAACTCCAACTTCTGGAACACGGTGACGTCGAGCGGAGCCTTCAACCCATCCCAAATCGTCACGGCCTGCACGGCATCCACGCTCGGGGCCGTTGGCGCCAGTGACCTAGCCAGCTCCGGGAGCCTGGGTGGCTTCGCAACGCTGGCGTCGTCGTACAGCGTTGGCGCGCAAGGATTACCGAGTGTCGCGGGGCTCGGCGGCGCCGGAAGCTCGATGTCGGCGGGAGTGGGACAGGCGGCCTTGGTCGGACACTTGTCGGCACCGCCCGCCTGGACGGCGACTGCCCCACCGGTAAGTTCGCTCGGTCCCACGTTGGCCACTACCCCGCTCAGCACCCCGACGCAGGCCGCGGCCGGCATGCCCGGAATTGCACCGGCAACCCTGGCCGGGCGCCCGACATTCGGTGCCGCCCTTCCGGATAATCGGTTTCTTGCCCGCCCGCCGATGGTGCCACAGTGGGGTTCCACCGGGTAGGGCGCCAACGGTCACCTAGATTCACCGCGATCCAATCACTTGGTCGGCCGGGCTCTCCGCGCAACTATGTGTGCGACAGAGCGTGCCTGCGAGAAGCCGCTATCGGTGCGTGAGGAGCAATCATCGTGGGTGAAGACGTCCCGACGTCGCAATCGTCTGGCTGGCAGGAGCGAATCGGCTCGATATCGGTGGACTGGTGGGCAACCCTGCTCGCCGGAGTGATCACCGCGTTGGCCGTGGCCAACGTGCTGCCGAAGATTCCGTGGTGATCGCATGAGCACCACGGAGATCGAGTCCGACGAAACGTTCGAAGAACCGACCTTCACCAGCACACGGCCGCTGGACTACGTGCCGGGCGTGCTGCTGCTGATCGTCGTGGGCCTACTGGGCAAGTACGCCCAGATCTGGTGGAACGCACTGGCCAAGCACGAACACTGGCGGGTGCCCGACATCGAATATGTGTTGTGGGCCATCGTGATTGGGCTTTTCATCACCAACACCGTCGGACTGCACCGAATCTTTCGCCCCGGCGTGCAGACCTACGAGTTCTGGCTCAAAGTCGGCATCGTGGTGCTGGGCGCCAGATTCGTGCTCGGTGACATCGTCAAACTCGGCGCGCTGAGCCTGGTCCAGATACTGGTGGACATGACCGTCGCGGGCACCGTCATCATCCTGGTGGCGCGCGCCTTCGGATTGTCCGGCAAACTGGGCTCGTTGCTGGCGATCGGCACGTCGATCTGCGGCGTGTCGGCCATCGTGGCTGCCAAAGGCGCGATCCGCGCCCGTAACTCCGACGTCAGCTATGCCATCGCGGCAATTCTGGCCCTGGGCGCGGTAGCCCTGTTCGTGTTGCCGCCGTTGGGACACTCGATCGGCCTGACCGATCGAGAATTCGGGATATGGGCCGGCCTGGCGGTCGACAACACCGCCGAAACCACCGCCACCGGTTACCTGTTCTCCGATCACGCCGGCAAGATCGCCGTCCTGGTGAAGTCGACCCGCAACGCGCTGATCGGGTTCGTCGTCCTCGGTTTCGCCCTGTATTGGTCCGCGCGCGGCGAGGCCGACGAGATCGCGCCCGGCGCAAAAGCCAAGGCCGCCTTCATCTGGAACAAGTTCCCGAAGTTCGTGCTGGGCTTCCTCGTGGTCTCGGCGATCGCGACGGCGCACTTGCTGAGCAAGGGCCAAACCGCCAACCTCGCCAACGTGTCGAAGTGGGCGTTTCTGCTCACCTTCGCCGGCGTGGGGCTCAACACCGATATCCGCCAAATCGCGCGCACCGGATGGCGGCCGCTCGTCGTCGCTGTGATCGGGCTCACCGTCGTGGCAGCCGTCTCCCTGGGCATTGTGCTGCTTACCTCGCGCGTATTGCATTGGGGCGTAAGCGCCTAACGCGGCACCAAAGGCGCACTGTAACGTAGCGCCCATGGGGGATGTCGTCTCGCTGTTGTGCCAACACGCAGGTCTGCAGCCCGAATTCACCCGGATCGACGCCTAAGCGCAGAGCGCCAGATACCGAGCCCTCGATGTGGATCACCCTCCTGGTCATGGCCGTCGCGATCAGCCTCGAACCATTCCGGATCGGCATGACGGTGCTGATGCTGAACCGACCCAGGCCGACGCTGCAACTACTCGCCTTCCTGAGCGGCGGGTTCGCGATGGGGATGAGCGTGGGCCTGGTGGTGTTGTTCGTCCTGCAGCGCAGGCTGCCGCACTCATTACACGTCAGCTTGCCGGGAGCTCAGATAGTGCTCGGCACACTGGCACTACTCATCGCCGCCGTGTTGGCCGTTCAGGTCGCGACCAACCGGCTAGCAGGCCGCCGCAAGGCCACCGGCTTGGCAGGGCTCTCGACGCGGGCACGACGACTACTCAGCGGCCGTTCGCTGTGGGTCGCGGGAATCGCCGGTCTGGGGATCGCGTTGCCATCGGTCGACTACCTGGCCGCGCTCGCCGTCATCGTGGCTTCCGGCAGCGCCGCCCTGACCCAAGTCGGCGCGCTGGTCGTCTTTCACATCGTGGCGTTCGCGCTCATAGAGATCCCGCTGCTGGCGTATCTGCTCGCACCCCAGCGGACGCATGCGTCGATGGTCGCGCTGCACACCTGGATTCAGTCGCGGCGCCGGCTCGAAGTTGCCTGCCTGCTGGCCACGGCCGGTGCGGTGCTGCTCGCCGTTGGCATCACGAGTCAATAGGGCGGCCGTGCCGTACGCTGGATGTCGAGACTCGGGGGAGACGAAACAGATGAAACGGCTAATCGCCGCGAGCCTGGCCACCTTGCTGGTGGGCTCGGTCGGTGGACTCGGAATCAGCGTCGCAACTCCTGACCCCGGAATACCTTGGATGCCGGTGCCACCGTCGCCGATAGGCGACGACGCCAACGCGAAAGTCGTTTACGCCCTTGGTGGCGCGCGGGCGCCGGGCATCCCCTGGCGCGACTACACGAACCGGGCCGGCTCCGAATACTTCCCCAACGCCAAGCGTGACCTCATCGACTATCCGGCCGGCGCCCCATTCAGCTGGGTCCCGCAAGCTCTCTTTCCCGGGCCGCGCGACAACGTGACCATCGGCCAGGCCGCCGACCAAGCCACCAACAGCTTGGATCAAGCCGTTCGGCACGGAACGGAGCCGGCCGCTGCGGTCGGATTGTCGCAGGGCACGCTGGCCCTCGACCAGGAACAGGTGCGGTTGGCCAACGACCCGAATGCGCCACCGCCAGACAAGCTGCAGTTCACCACCATTGGTGATCCGATGGGAACGCACGCGTTCGGTTCCAGTTTCTTAGCTGGCATCTTCAAGCCGGGCGACTACGTTCCGTTCATCGACTACACCGTGCCCCGGCCGGTGGAGAGCCAGTACGACACCAACCGGGTCATCGCCTCCTAC
>Ga0208987_1000082_pt1 | contig 21493 bp, 21 predicted proteins | sample MedBloCARef_O2_FD_187845 | JGI IMG/M metagenome (GOLD analysis project Ga0208987, IMG submission 187845) | Forest soil microbial communities from El Dorado National Forest, California, USA - Mediterranean Blodgett CA Ref_O2 (SPAdes) (version 2) | ecosystem: Environmental > Terrestrial > Soil >... | reverse complement strand
CGGGCCTCGTCAGACACCGTCTGCGCGTGCATCTCGAAACGACCTGCCATGGACCGCATCGCGTGCGGGTCGGTCATAAAACGTGTTGCCATTTTGTTTCTCCTTTTCGTTTTGTCTTTGAAGCCTTTGGAAATTGACGTCTTGTTGCTGTCAGCGCGGTGGTTGCCGTATCAGGAAGAGATTACGGCTCAGCGGGTAACTGCTGCCCTTCCACGCATTACGTGCGCCCCCCTTTTTTGGATCAGACCACCACCTGCTTGGGCATGACGATCGGCTTGAAGCCGTAACGCGGCCCGGAGAAGGCACCGGCTCCCTTGGCGCCGGCCCCCACCATTCCTGGCATACCGGGTGCGCCCATGCCCGCCGGGGCGGCCTCGTCGACCGCGGAGGTCCAACCCGAGCCTCCCAGCGGAGAGGTGGCCGAAGCCAGCTCCACCCCGGGGGCGGCTGCCGACCAGGTGGCAGGCACCGAAAGCTTGCCGACCATGGTGGATTCGCCCACGCCGGCCATCGCGCCGCCGCCGAAGCCCATACCGCCCATCGGCGTCACCGAGCGGACCATGGTCCCTTCCACCACGCCGGCCGCACCGGCGTCGGGCACCACGTCACCGACCGCAGCCGCTGGCACCGCGGCGCCGGCCAGCGTGTGGCCCAGCGAAACCGCCGTCGGGATGGTGTTACCGACGAACCACGCCGAGGTGTTCACCGCGCCGTTGATGGAGTTGAAGATGGATGGGGTGCCGAGAGCGCTGTCAATCGAATTCAGCAGGCTGGTGTTCTGGACCGGAATGGCGGCGGCCTGCAGGAGCGGAGCCGCTGCCGGCTGCGCCAAGGCATTCGTGGTCGCGAGTGACTGCACACCCGGGTTGACGGCCGTCGTCAGCGGCGTTACTGGCGTCAGGGTCCCGGAGGTCAACGAGGCGGCCGAGTAGGTGGTCATCGCGGTGGCGTCCTGGGTCCAAAACGCTGCGTACTCGGCCTCGTTCGCCAGGATCTGGGGGGTGAGCATGCCGAGCGCAGCCACATTAGCCGCAACGAGTGCCGCGTGCTCCGCTTCATTGGCCGCGATCAGCGGCGGCGGAACCGTCGCCGCGAACGCCGCCTCATAAGCGGCCGCCGACGCCATCGCTTGGGTGGAGGCCTGCTCGAGCGTGGCTGCCGTTTCAGTCAGATAGGTCACGATGGGCTGGGCCGCGGATGCCGCCGCTGCCGCCCCGGTACCCGTCCACTGCTCGGTGGTCAGCGACGAGATGACCGACTCCCACTGATTGGCGGTAGCGCTGACCTCCGCGGCCAGGTTGGCGTATGCCGTCGCGGCGGCCAGCAGCGGACCCGAGCCCGCACCGCTGTACATCAGTGCCGAGTTGACGTCTGGTGGTAGTGCAGAAAAGTCGATAGCCATTTTGGGTGTCCCTCTTTCCTTTCGTCTGTTTTGGCTTTAGATACGCGCGACCGCGTCGCTGCCCGCCGCCTAGACGGTCGCCGGCTTGGGCATAACGATCGGCTTTACGCCGTAACGGGGTGCGCCGAAGCCGGCGGAACTGCGGCCCGCGCCGCCCGTGACCATGCCGGGCATGCCGGCCATTCCCATTCCGTTCCCGGCTTGCGGCGCACCGGCGGTCCAGCCGACGGTCTGCAGCGGTGTGGCCGCTCCGGACACCACCGGGGTGAGCGTGCCACCCCAACTTGGCGGTACCGCCAAGTTGCCGACCAGGGTGCCCCCACCGAGGCCCGCGACGGGCATGCCGCCCATGCCGGCCATTCCGCCGACGCCGGCCATGCCGACGCCCATCGGGGTCGTCGAGCTGGCCAGCGATGCGGCGCCCGAGGCGCCGGCGAGGTCGCCAATGGTGTCACTACCGGCGGGAAGCAGACCACCACCGGCCATACCGAGCAGGTCGGACATGGCCGAGGCGTAGTTCCCGACACCGACGTTTCCAATGTTGGCCCCGTTACTTGACAGGCCGAATACCCCGCCGAGCATGGCCGGGTTCGTGTTGTTGCCGGTGCCGCCCAGCAGGTACTGCAAAAAGTCGAGGAGGCTGGTGCCGGGACCGGTGGCCGTTGCTGCGGGAGCGTTCACTGCTGCTGCGGGAGCGTTCACGTTTTGCAAAAGGGCCGAGGCCGCATTGGAAGTCTCGGCGTTGCTGTAGCTGTTGGCGCTGGTGCCCAGGTTGGTCACATATGTTTCCAGCTGCGTCTGAGCCTCGCCGGCGGTCCCCTGGTACGTGGTGCCGTACGTCGAGAAGGTTGCTGCCTGCTGGATCGACACCGGGTCGGCGGCTGCCGGAGCGACGACGGTCGTCGCAGACGCAGCGCCGGCGTTTTGCGCGGCCAGGTTGGTATTGACCCCCTGCAGCAGCGTCTGTGCGGCAAGCAACTCTTCAGTCACCGTTGTCAGGAATGACATCCATCGCTCCTTAGTGTTCGAAACATGTCGGCCCAAAGCTGGGACGACCCTGAGTGTTGGCGTACGAGCCCCTGTGCATCTGGCGCAAGCCTTGTGTATCTGGCGAAAGACTAATTTCCCCGCCGATGACATTCCCGATGGGAAGCGCCGGGGTGACAGGCGTTTACGGCGTTTTAACGAACATGCCGGCAGTTTTAACAAGGTCCTCTCGGCCGACATAGCCGTGTCACTTAGCCGCAGCGAGCAGAGCAGCCAGAAGACGCACGGCGCGCGGATCCTACGCCTAGGGTGGCTGTCGCGCACGCCCAGAATTGGGTCAAAATCGGGTGGGATGCGGTGTCGGAGATCCGGGCGCCGCGCGCTAGATTCGCCGCCGGGGCCCCCATAGCCCAATTGGCAGAGGCAGCGGACTTAAAATCCGTCCAGTGTCGGTTCGAGTCCGACTGGGGGCACGTAAAAAGAGGGATCGAGCACACATCTGCCTCGGATGTGACCACCCGAAACGTCGGCGTTGGCTTCAGTATCGCGGCGTCACCGCGACTGCCCGTTGCACCCGCGGCAAGGCGCCGCGTGCTGTTCCGGGGTGGGCTCTACATTTTGCTGCGGTTCTCCGGGCAGTAGTTCGCAATCGCCGCACCGATGATGGTGCCGGCGCCCGAGCTGCTCACCCCGAGCGACTTCTTCACATCCTGGACGGTCTGGCTCATCGTGTCCCCGCCGGCAAAGTCCGAACACACCGCGTGCCCGACATTCATCATCGTCGGCTCCGCGCCGGGCGCCCAGCCGAGCCCATGCTGCTGCAGTGTTTGCAGGTAAGCATCATCCGCTGGGTCGGCGCTCGCGGTCGGGGCGGCGGTAATGGCCACGAGACCGGCCACAACGGCAGCGATCGGGCCGGCCCACCGTGCCGTGTTCTTCATTCGTGACTCCTTGGTGTGGACTGGATCGTCGTCGTTCACTACAGACGCAATGTAATGGCTTTGCCCGATTGCCGCACGATGCCGAACGGTAGCGATGCGACGGCGGGTCGCGGCGGCATGAACCGGCACTCATACACTGACCCATCGTGGGCATGCTGTTTGGCTTTGCGCCGTGGATCGTCTACTGGATCCTGGTCGGTAACGTCCCTTTCACCGCCGCCGTCGTGGTCGCGCTGTGGATCGCGCTAGCCGCGTTTTTTATCGGCAGCGGTTTGGGGAAGCCCGGACGCACCCTGGAACTCGGAGCTATCGCGACGTTCGCGGTGCTGACAGTGCTGACGTTCACGCTCAACGACTCGTTCATGCAGCGCTGGATTCAGCCACTGGGCAACGCCGGGATCTTCCTTACGGCGTTGATCAGCCTGCTGGTCGGCAAGCCCTTCGTGCGTGAGTTCGCCGCGGCCGAGCAGCCTCCCGACGTGGTCAAGACCGAGCTGTTCGGCCGGATCACCCGAGTCTTGACCTGGGTCTGGATCGCGGCGTTCGCCGGCATGACGGTGTCCTCGGCGATCCCGCCGATCGTGCAGGGCAATGCCACCATCCTGGACACGAAGACCCCGTTGTCGTTCGTCTGCTACTGGGTGATCCCGTTCTCGCTGTTGGGCCTGGCGGCGCTGGCGTCACGCTGGTTGCCCGATCGCATGCTCGTCGGGATCGAGGACGTCGCCCGCGAGACCTCGTTCGTGGCCTACGACGAGGCCACCATCGATGAGCTGTACTACCTCGCGCAGGAACACGCGAACCGCGAAGTCGGCGCGGGCAAAGAGGCATACCAAGTCAAGGTGGGCGGCATGGGCACCCCACTGACCGGCGACGAATCCCGGAAATCGTGGCCCTCGACCTACAAAGTGCGCGACCAGCGGCGCTAGTGGCGATGTCTGGTTGCGCGGCGTAACAAGAGCGGTCTGCCTCGGCAGTAACCGTCGCGCCGCTGCCGAGCAGGGTCGGCTGAGCTGCGCCCCACCTGCGCCGCAGCCGCCGAACAGGAGTTTGGCTACGTTGGTTGCGTCAGGCGCAGCCGAAACTAAGGAGCATCGCGATGAATTCGTTTAGCCCAGATGCCATTCGCGCCGAGACGATCTCGATCGTCGGCCACGGCGGCGACGAGGTCGAGGCCTACCTCGCGACGCCGCTCGCCGACGGATCGCGCGGCGGAATCGTCTGGATCCACCACATGCCCGGCTACGACCGCGAAACCAAAGAATTCGTTCGGCGGCTCGCCGTCAACGGCTATCACGTGGTGGCCCCGAACCTGTACTCGCGTGAGGCCCCGGGCGCGGCTCCCGACGACGCCGCTGCGACGGTACGTGCGGCGGGCGGAGTGCCGGACGAGCGGCTGGTCGGCGACGTCGCAGGCGCGGTGGACCACCTGGGCTCGCTCGCGGGCGCCAACGGCAAATTCGGCGTCATCGGGCACTGCTCGGGCGGGCGGCACGCCTACCTGGCCGCCTGCTCGCTGCCATTCGACGCCGCGGTGGACTGCTACGGCGGTTACGTCGTCGACGATGCCCGGGAGGGAATGCCCAAGGCCATGAAACCGATCCTGCACCTGGCGCCCAACCTGAGCTGCCCGCTGCTGGGCCTGTTCGGGGCCGACGACAAGTTCCCGACGCCCGCCGCGGTGGCCACGCTGGACGCCGAGCTGACCAAGCTGAACAAGCCGCACGAATTCCACTCCTACGACGGTGCGGGCCACGCCTTCTTCTCGGTCGACCGCCCGGCCTACCGCCCGGAGGCAGCCGTCGACGGCTGGCGTCACATCGACGAATTTTTCGCCACTCACCTGAAAGGCTAGGTCTGCCAAGCCATGTGCACACATCTGACCGAACATGTCGAGATCGACGGCAGTGGCAAGGGGCCGACAGGGTGGTTCGGCGCCGACCGCGCGACGGTCTACGTCGACCACGCCGTGCACGCGCCCTACACCCACACGGTCAACATCGACGTGATCAACCCGCAGCTCGGTCCGTCGGCGCGGGTTGCCCTCGAACTCACCGAGGAGAGCGCGCTGGCGCTGGCCGACGCGATCCGCAAAGCGATTTCGCACGCGCCGGCCGGCCTGGCGTCCAAGGACCAGTAGGTTGCCTGATGCCCACCGACCATGACTACCCCGAGACAACTACCGCGCGCGGAAGAGTGGAGCCGGCACCGCGGCGAGTCCGTGGATTTCTCGGCAGCGAGCTGGTATTCGATACCACCGCGGCCCGATACGTGTGGGAAATTCCTTATTACCCAGCCTATTACGTGCCACTAGCCGACGTGCGTACAGAGTTTCTGCGCGACGAGGACCACCCGCAGCAGGTGCAATTCGGACCGTCGCGATTGCACTCGTTGGTCGGCGCCGGCCAGGTCCACGAGTCCGCCGCGCGGGTGTTCGACGCCGGCTCGGACAGCCCGGTGGCCGGCACCGTGCGATTCGAGTGGGATGCGCTGCGGTGGTTCGAGGAGGACGAGCCCATCTATGTCCACCCGCGCAGCCCCTACACGCGGGTGGACGCCCTGCGCTCGAGCCGGCACGTCCGGGTCGAGCTGGACGGCGTTGTGCTGGCGGACACCCGCTCTCCGGTATTGCTCTTCGAAACCGGTTTGCCCACAAGGTATTACATCGACCCTACCGATATCGCCTTCGAGCATCTGGAACCCAGTTCGACCCAGACCGTGTGCCCCTACAAGGGAACGACATCGGGCTACTGGTCGGTGCGGGTCGGTGACGCGCTACACGCCGACCTCGCATGGACCTACCACTATCCGGTGCCTGCGGTCGGCCAGATCGCCGGCCTGGTCGCGTTCTACAACGAAAAGCTGGATATCGCCGTCGACGGGGTTGCGTTGTCCCGGCCACAGACCCACTTCAGCTAGCCGCCTCGCGGCTAAGTCGTGCCCGGCGGGCGCTGTCAGCGGAGTGGGTGGGAACCCCGCCGGTATTTGCTGGCTTCTTAATACTCCGAAGTGGTAGCAAAGCAGCTAAGCTAATTAGCTAATCCCAAATGCACCCTGCCCGCGCCGCATTCCAGTTGACAGTGGGCCGCTGGTGACGGTCAGCAATTTGACAAATAATTCGCAGCTAAAGCGCAGCAAAATTGCAGGTGACCACCAGTCATTTCTCAATTACGTTGGCGCGCATCGCCGATCGATGCCTACGTCATGGGGCTCCTGTGAGGTAGCGCCCCGGGAGTCGGCGCAATGAAATGAATATTTAAACCATTGAAAACGCCACCGAAACATTCAAATTCGACGCTTCCACCCGTTACGGCGTGATACGCACGGCAGCTGATTCCAATGAGCTCGTTGGCTCGAATTGGGGTGTGTCTGAACCATGTTGCCCTATCCCGATTGGCTAAATCCCGGAGACAACGCCTGGCAGTTGATGGCGGCGACGCTCGTCGGCCTGATGAGCATCCCCGGCATCGCCGTGCTGTACGGCGGGATTGTCCAGAAGAAGTGGGCCGTCAACACCATGCTGATGGCGTTCACCGGCTTCTCGCTGGTGCTCGTCGTATGGGTGCTATGGGTCTTCAAGATGGGCTTCGGGGACCCGCTCAAGCTCGGTCCCGGCATCCTGCGTGCCGCGGTGGGGATGCCCCACACCATCTTGAGCACCAACAATCAAGAGCAAGCCGTCATCCCGCTGCTAGACGGCACCATGCCGAAATTCCGCTTCTCGGAGACCACGCTGGCGTACTTCCAGTTTGTGTTTGCCGCCATCACCCCGCTGCTGTTCCTCGGCAGCGTGATCGGCCGAATCAACTTCAAGGTCTGGTTGATCTTCGTGCCGTTGTGGTCGACGTTTGCCTACTCGGTCAACGCCTTCCTGTTGTGGGGCGGCGGCTGGTGGTCACAGGCGGGCGCCTTGGACTACAGCGGTGGTTACGTGATTCACCTCGCCGCCGGCACCACCGGATTCGTGGCTGCCGCGGTGATCGGTCCGCGACTGGCTCGGGACCGGGAACGCGCGGTGCCGAACAACCTCCCGTTGGCCGCGGTCGGCGCCGGCATTCTGTGGTTGGGCTGGAACGGGTTCAACGGCGGTGACCCGTACTTCTCGGGGGCCGATGCCTCGCTGGCGGTGATCAACACCAACCTCACCACCGCCGTGTCACTGCTCACCTGGGTGCTCTGGGACATCTTCGCGAGCAAGCAGCGCAAGCCGACTTTCCTCGGCGCCATCAATGGCATGATCACCGGCCTGGTCGCGATCACCCCGGCGGCCGGTTATGTCAACAGTTTCGGTGCGATGATCATCGGCGTCGTCGCCTCGTCACTCGTCTGGATGTCCTGGAATTGGCTCGGCAAGACGAGGCTGTTCCAGAAGGTCGACGACACCCTGGGCGTCTTCCACACCCACGGCGTCGCCGGTCTCGCGGGTGGCTTACTCGTCGGGGTGCTCGCCGACCCGAAAGTTGTTGTCTACCTTGGTGGTAGCGGGGGGCAGGATGTGACCTACTCGGGATGGCTGTGGGGACACCATCCCAAGCAGATATTGATACAGGCCGGTGCTGCGGCCACGGTCATAGTCTGGGATGCGCTCGTCACCTTCGTCATCTTGAAAGTCCTTGGCCTGTTTATGAAGTTGCGGTTGCCCGACGAGGTCCTGGAAACCGGTGACCTCGGCGTTCACGACGAAGAGGCCTACCCCGACGAAGCGCTTGTCACTGGCCGTCGAGTCGATTCGCCCGTCGCGGCGCGGACCGAGAGGGCGGCCGCCGAACCCGCTGAGGCATCCGATGATTGACGTCATGAACACGCCATGAAGCTGATCACCGCGATCGTGCAGCCCTTCACGATCGATGCCGTAAAGCATGCCGTCGAGTCCGCCGGCGTGCTTGGTTTGACCGTTACCGAAGTCCAGGGCTACGGACGCCAACGCGGGCACACCGAGGTCTACCGGGGAGCCGAGTACGCGGTCGATTTCGTCCCGAAGGCCCGTATCGAGGTGCTGATCGATGACGAGCTGGTCGACCGAGTCGTGGATGCCATCGTTAGAGCCGCCCGCACCGGGAAGATCGGCGACGGCAAGGTCTGGGTTTCTCCGGTAGCGAGCGTGATCCGCATCCGGACTGGCGAGCGCGATCAAAACGCGCTCTGACGTCGACGACATCCGGCGGTTGGCTGCGGCGAATCAAATGACGTCGCCGCAGCGTCTGAGCAAATATTCTTCGACACCCGACACGGCCGATGTGCGGAATGTGACATATACCTCTGTGCCCGCTCAATCCTGAGAATTACTTATTGACAGGCTATTCAACCGGATGCCCTGACGTATTAGCGGTGCTGATCGAAAGCCAGGGTAAGACTAAGGACCAGGTTTGCCTAGAACAACCGACCCGAGTTATTGAATAAACACCAGTTACCGCCCACTTCGTTCCTGAACGTGAGATGGACAACAGTGACTAATTCGGATTCTTAGGGCAAAAATCCGATGACTAGAATTGAGCGGGAGTCAGCATTAAGTGCTGGACACGGCTTAGTCGAGTGTTGCGCAGACGAGTGTTGCGCGCCGGCAGGGCCGACCACAACAGCAAAGGCGGTGCCATCATGAGCGATGCCAGAGGCCGGGAGGCCGCCCCTGAAGTCCCAGACGTTGATGACGCCCCAATCGCCCCTGTTTCTGTTGAGATTGCCGTCGGCAACGGTCCGATCAGCGACATCGCCGTCACTGCCGATGGCAGCCGACTGATGGTCACCAACTTCGGCCGCAATAGCGTCTCGGTGATCGACGCCGACCGCTGCCGGGTCGTCAATACCGTCGAAGGTATCGATGAACCGTTCGCCATCGCCACCGGCGGTTTGACGACCAACCGCGCCTACGTCAGCACCGTGTCACCGGCATACGACGCGATCGCGGTGATCGACATGTCCAATAACACGGTCGTCGCGACTCATCAGCTGGCGCTCAGCGTGAGCGATCTGGCGGTGTGCCCGCTCGGCCGACGGGTCTACGCCAGCCGAAATGGCGCCAAGTTCGCCGACCTGGCGGTGCTGGACACCGCCACCGGTCGGGTCGACGCGATCGACCTCGGCTCGCCGGAGCCGGGAGCCACTACCGAGTGTGTGCGCGTCGCCCCGGACGGCAATCGCGCCTACGTGGGCGTCAACGGGCCCGCCGGCGGCCGGCTTGTCATGATTGGCGCACCCGCGCGGTCCGACGAAACCGTGACGACGCCGCGGCCGAGTTGGCGCCAACGGCGTCCAATCAGAGCGGGCGAGCAAGCCGATCTGCGCGTCGTCGGCTCCGTTGCGATCGGGTTGCCCATCCGTGGCGTCGCGCTCAGCCCCGACGGTGCCCTTGCCTATGTGGCCAGCTGCGATCCAGAGGTGGGCGCGGTGGTCGACGTCATCGATACCCGGACCGACAAGATCACCAGCACCCGCAAGCTCGGCGACATCGGCATCGTCACCGGGTTGACGCTGTCCGCCGACGGCGACCGCGCCTACCTGGTCAGCGACGACCGGGTGACCGTGCTCTGCACGCTCACCCACGATGTCATCGCCACGCTGGGCGTCCCCGCCCAACCGTCGTGCCTGGTGGAAAGCCCAGACGCAACGCACCTCTACATCGCCGACTATTCCGGCACCGTCACCGTGACACCGGTCGCCTCGACAAACCCGCTCGCCATCGAGAGCGCGGCATCCGAGGGCGGCGTACCGGCCGCGTGGCTGATGCCTGAGCTCGAGCCGGCGCTCACCTAACCCCGCTGACGGCCGACTAACTTCGAGGTACAACGCGCGTGTGCGGGGGAATCCATTTCCCCTGACCGCGCGCGGCGATAGCATTCGCCCGACAAGGCGGTGCCGCGCCGAGACCGATGAAGGCGGTAGATCGATGGACAGCACGATGCAGGACTTTCCGTTGACGATCACCGCGATCATGCGGCATGGCTGCACCGTCCACGGGGCGCGCACCGTCACCACTGCGACCGACGACGGTTACCGGCACATCACCTACCGCGAACTCGGTGAACAGGCTGCGCAGCTGGCAAACGCGTTGCGCCGCCTCGGCATTACCGGCGACCAGCGCGTCGCGACGTTTATGTGGAACAACGCCGAACACCTGGCGGTTTACCTGGCGGCGCCGTCGATGGGCGCGGTGCTGCACACGCTCAACATCCGGCTGTTCCCCGAGCAGATCGCCTATGTCGCCAACGAAGCCGACGACCAGGTCGTGCTGGTCGACCTCTCACTGGCCAAACTGCTCGCGCCAGTGCTGCCCGATCTGGAAACCGTGCACACCGTGATCGCGGTGGGCGACGGCGACCTGGCGTCGCTGCAGGAGTCGGGCAAGTCCGTGTTGCGCTACGAGGAGTTGATCGGCGCAGAGTCGAGCGAGTTCGACTGGCCGGAGATCGACGAGAAGTCCGCGGCCGCAATGTGTTACACCAGCGGGACCACCGGCAACCCGAAAGGCGTCGTTTACAGCCACCGTTCGAGCTTCCTGCACACGATGGGTGCGTGTAGCACCAACGGCATCGGGGTGGGCTCCAGCGACCGGGTGCTGCCGGTCGTGCCGATGTTTCATGCCAACGCCTGGGGGTTGCCCTACGCGGCGCTGATGGCGGGGGCCGACTTGGTACTACCCGATTGCCATCTCAACCCCCAAGCGCTGATCGACATGATCGAGAAGCTGCGGCCCACGGTGGCCGGCGCCGTGCCGACCATCTGGAACGACCTGTTGCATTACCTCGAGAAGGAGCCCGACCACGACCTGTCGTCGCTGCGTCTGGTGGCCTGTGGCGGCTCGGCGGTGCCGGTCTCGCTGATGCGCACGTTCGAGGACAAGTACGGCGTGCTGATCAAGCAGTTGTGGGGCATGACGGAGACGTCGCCGCTGGCCACCATGGCCTGGCCGCCGCCGGGCACCCCGGACGACCGGCACTGGGCATACCGCGCGACTGTGGGTCAGCCGGTGTGCGGGGTGGAAATGCGGATCGTCGACGACGAGGGCGGGGTGCTGCCCAACGATGGCGAGGCCGTGGGCGAGGTCGAAGTCCGCGGTCCGTGGGTCACTGGCTCCTACTACCGCGGCCGCGATGACTCCAAGTTCGATTCCGGCTGGTTGCGCACCGGCGATGTCGGCCGAATCGACGAGCAGGGCTTCACCACCCTGACCGACCGCTCCAAGGACGTGATCAAGTCCGGCGGCGAGTGGATCTCTTCGGTCGAGCTGGAGAATCATCTGGTCGGACACTCCGACGTCCTCGAGGCCGCAGTCGTCGCGGTTCCCGACGAGCGCTGGCAGGAACGACCGCTGGCCGTCATCGTGCTCAATGAAGGAGCATCGCGCAGCGCAGGCGAGTTGCGAAAGTTCCTCGCGGACAAGGTCGTTCGGTGGTGGTTGCCCGAACGTTGGGCCTTTGCCGACGAAATTCCGCGCACCAGCGTGGGCAAGTACGACAAGAAGACCATCCGGTCCCGTTACGCCGAGGACGCCTACGACGTCATCGAGGCGCGCGACTGAGGGCTCGTGTCGATGGTGCCGTGGCGGCGAGCTTTGCATGGTTCTGGGAAGACGAGGATTTACTCCCGGCGGTTACATAAGCCTAGGTGGCCAGGGCTCATCTGCTGGGAGTGTTCGGTCCACGACCATTTTTTCGTCGTTACGTTGACCAAAAATGGTTGCATCATTAGGTTTTGACTCAAGCTTGAGATTCAACTTGTCAATCTCGGCCAACAGCAGTCTGCTCTCATCCCGATCAGTGATGCCGATGGCGCGACTGCTGCGCAACGTCGTTGCCATCATCAAGCCCGTCATCGCTAGGCACCCCACCACCGCGATCGCGATCAACTGATCCATAACCCTGCCCGTTCTTTGAAGGTCTAGTTCCCGGCCTGGAGGAGAACCATCTACTATCTACGTACACACATAGTAGATGGTTCAGTTCGCATAAGCTACCTACGCGGGACGATTTGCCTCCATGTCGATCGTGTTATGGGGCAGTGTCGTGCAGGCCGATGGCTCATCCGAAAGGGGCCATCGGCTCCAGACGTCGCGCCACCGCGACGCCGAACATCTCTTGAGCAGTGCGGATGCCGGCGCTTACGCGTCGCGGTTCGCAAACTCGGTCGATGCCGTCTACTATCTACGTACGTGGGCAGTAGATTATGCATTAGGGCGCATCAGGAGATGTGCCGAGCCCGTGTAATTAACAGTCGGCAGATCGTCTCGATCTGCCAATGTGATTGGAGGGTAGAACATGTCAGACACACCCGAATCCTCGGCCGAATCAACTACAGTACTCGGGACGCATGGGGCCGGTGCATCAACTCATGGCGACGTCCGGAATGGTGGACGGAGTCGTCTGAACCAGGCCGCAGCATGGGTGGGCATCGTTGCAGGGACGCTGTTCATTGTCGCGGTGATCTTTTTTTCGGGGTTCTTCTTTGCGTGGCCAGGGAGCCATCACGGTGATGCCGGTGACTGCTGCGCACACATGGGTGCGGGGAAGATGATGAATGCTGGGCACATGGCGGGGCCTGGCCAGATGGCGCCTGGCCAAATGGGTCCAGGCCAAACCGCGCCTGGCCAAACGGGTCCGAGCGGCATGATGCCGGGCGGCGTGATGAGCCCTCGCGAAATGGGACCAGGCGGGAGAATGGCGCGCATTCCGATGGGGCCGGGGACTTCGGCGACGCCGTCAGCGGTTCCGAGCATGCCTCGTGCTTAGCGAATCCGCCTGGCGAGCATGCGGGTATCATTCGCCATTGATTGGAAGACAAGTAAACTCGTGGCCCAAGACATTCGCGAATCCCACTGTAGCCAATAGTGATCCGCTGGCGATTTGGCCCTAGCGGTCGTTCACGGTGTGATCAATCGCAGGCACACGTGGCAGGTAGCGTCAATCGATCCAGCTTGACACACGATTGAGGCGATCATCTTCAACGGCCCCGATAGATCGTCTAGCACACCCTCGGGATTCACGCCGCAGGCGGCCGCGAGTGTATTTGACCGAAGGCTTTGAGGCGTGCAATGTCATTGAGCGAAAATGCTGCGCCGTTAACAGCGGCGAGAACTCGCCCAGCAGGCATGACAGACTATGCCACGCGTCGCCGCCGTCCTTGGCGCGATAGCCATCTGGCTGCCGCCTGCATACCGCAACAACGGTTTCCAGCGCGGTGTTCGGCCTCGGCCGCGGGCCCCGGTACCCTTAGCAATCGTTCTGCTGACCGGGTCGGCCGAGTTACTGCGCGATGACTGTAGCCCCAGCGTCTCCGAGTTTCGAGGTTACAGTGCCGTTCTGGAAAGTTTGCTGCTTACCGCCACCAGAGCTGGTCGACTCGTCGCTTGTCGGGAACCCGAGCTTTCCCGGAGAGCCGCCAAGCTCGTTCCACTTATCGAGGATCTTGCCCGACACGACGAAGGCTTGCGTCTGATGTGAACAAATGACGCCGCCATCGAACATCTGCATTACGCCGCCGTTCGGTTCCTTGTCCGCGTTGCCAGTTGGTTTGCCCAGAACCGTTTTAGCGGCCTGGTCGAGGGAGTTGTACTTCTGGAGGATGGGTCCTTCGACCGTGTACTGCTTGCCGTCAGCGCCTGCAATCTGTGCTGTGGTCGGCTGAGGACTCGCGGTCGCCGTCCCAGATGGTGCGGCAGCAACCGAAGACGTTGCCGAACCGGCTGAACTCGCAGCTTCGGGCCCCTTGGCAGCATGGCAACCCGAGCCGATGAGCGCAACTCCCGTAATCGCGACCGACAACAGCGCCGCGCGTTTCGCTTGCTTACCCATGGTGGATCTCCGAATGGTCATGACCGCTGTTGATTCTGAAACGGAGTCAGATGGATCTGACATACCTTGGCCTCCAATCACGTTACTGGCGGATTCTCGACGGCTCGCCAACGGTTCCGATCCGCTTCTACTGCCACCGTACGTAGATAGTAGACGGAGTCGGCGAGATTCTCGACCGCAGCGTGGAACGCAGACGTTCATGGCGCTCAACGTCTACTTAGCGGCACTGGCACAAGCGATTACGGCGCGCAGGGCGCGTCCGCCCCCAGTCCATGCGTCGCACTCCTCAACGAGGAGATCAGGGCGGCGATCAGATTTTAACTAACTGCAATCTAGGTACCGTGCTCAAGATCAAAGCGAGAAGGCCGGCGTCGAACTGGTCGAGTCCCGCCGTTATCGCAGACTAATGAGAACCCATCATTCCCTGGCCCATCATCCCTCGCATCATCGACGGCATGCCGTCGCGCACGAACCCCGTGACCTCCTGGGCGTGTACGCGGATGGCCTGTGTGAGGGCTGGATCGTCCGCGGTTTCTTCGACCATGACGCCCGTGGGCGTGAGCGTCAGTTGACGACGATAGCCGTCGGCGCGTTTGAACAGTGTGGGCAGGCTGGCGCTCATGCACATGACTTCTGCGCCTTGCTCGAGGTGCGAGTACATGCTGGACACGTGCGCTTGGAGCTGGGCGACAAGGTCGGGCGAATTCGACTGGGTGGTGGTGCGTATGCCGCCGGGGATCTCCTCGACGGAACGGGTTATTTCATTGTGCCGGTTGAACATTTCGCTGTAGCGGCTCATGTCCATGCCATCCACGCCCATGCCGTTACGGTCTATAAGCCGGAAAACCTGTGCGGGCCATCGAAGGGCGAGGCCGAGCACGAGGGCCCCGCCACCGGCTCCGAATGCGGCGACTGCCGCGCGCCGTGTTAGCTTTGTCATCTGCATACCCAATGTTGTTACTGGGGATTAGGTTTCATCGTACTGGCTTGTTTTGCCTGATGAGTGCCAGGCGTCTATGGTATTCGCCGTCGTCAATTTCGCCGAGTGCGTAGCGTTCTGCAAGAACATCTTCGGCGTTTGCCGCTCCAGGCAACGCGGTAAAGTCGGTAGCGGGCGATGACGAGAGCAGGAAGCGAACGAGTGCTACCAACCCGGCAATCAGCAAGGTCCAGAAGACGATCATCACCAGGACCATCACCAACCAGCCGACCCAGCCACCACTGCCGCTGTACCCCATCAGCATCATTTCGACTCGTCTTCCAAATTGGTTGTATTACTTATGTTTCGTCCGACCGCTACGTGCCGCATATAAACGTCCCGGAGATTGCCAGGGCGACGGTTATCAAAGGGCCTGCCGCAATGATCGCCAGTATGGCGCTAAGCCCGAACCGGGCTTGAGCGTGACCACCTGGCTGGTGCATTAGTCGTTCAGCTCGGGCCAGCACTGCAATACTGGCCGCACCAAGTGCCGGGGCGGGTGTGGCGCCTGCGAGTGCAAGTAGCCCAGACAGCAGCGCTTCGCGCCCATGCTGGCGGACTGCTGCATCGTCTGCACACATTTCGAGCAAGCGTGAAACCTCGGCTGAACCCTCAGTCATGAGGGGAACAATTGCAAAAACGACTGCGAGACTGCGCAACACCGCGGTGATATGGGTGTGACGTCCGTTGAGGTGGGCGCGCTCATGAGCCAAAACTGCGCCCAGTTCGCTCTTATCGAGGGTGGCTAGCGCACTGCTGGTAACTACAATCGCCGGCGGGCGACCGGAGACACAATAAGCCGCTGGCTTATCCGCATCGATAACTACAACGTCGTCCTGACGGTTGTGGCGGCCAACGATGCGTACGGCCCGCGCGTGCTCATGTGCACGGGCCTGTAACCGTATTACCGTGCGGCCCAAGCGCATACCGAACACAACAGCACCCGCGGTCGCAGTGGCTGCGAGCACAAACAACACAGTTTGCGGGGCGATACCGGCCTGGCCGGCCATCACACTACGCAGCCGGGCTAAACAACACAGCGTGGCCCCAGTAGGCCAGTGGCGCACGACTTCGAAAATTAGCAATCCGGCCACGGCCAGCCAGGTAATCAACACGCTACCAATCGCACTCAGCCACGCTGCCACGCCCAGGCGTGGCAAAAGCCCGTCCCGCGTCAGCCTGCGCAACAGCGGAGGTCCGACGATAGCCACCGCGAGGCTGTATAAGACCAAGCAGACAGCGATACTCATCGCTTGCGTGTCCCTTTGCGCGAATTACTCAACGCCGTGCGGAGTCGCGCCAACTCTGCTGGACCGATCTGTTCGACGAAATGGCTAAGCACCAGATCGCTACGCCCGCCGCCATCAAGCGCTTCACTCATCAGGCGTGCGGTGTGTTGCTCGCGGGTCAGCGTTGGCCAGTACTGGTAAGCCTTGCCGCTACGTTCCCGAGAAAGCCAGCCCTTGGTGTGCAGGTTATCCATAGTGGACATCACCGTGGTGTAGGCGATATCGCGTTCGGCGGCCAACTCGTCAAACACGTCACGCACGGTCGGCGACGCGTCCTCTCCTCGGTTCCAGATGCGATCCATGATGACCGCTTCCAGTTCTCCGAATCCCCGTACACGCATCTCGGGCCTCCCGGCCGGTAATCGAGCCGACCAGCGTCAGGCGGCTAAACTCGACGATCACTACTGCCTACGTACGTAGACAGTAACGCGTTTTTGTGGAGAATGCGAGTTGGAGGTGATGATGGTATGGCGCGACTCGTCGCAAGTTCCTCGCCGGCACGCCGGTCCAGACGTTTCGTGGTCGTGCGTACTCCAAGCGACCCACACCCCGCTTGGACTGCTACGGCATTGGCTGGCGTCCTAATCGCGTTGTGCTTAGCTGTTTTTGGGCTGCCGCATACGGATCTTCATGGACCCCTGCACTACCTCGGGGTGATGGACCCATTTTGTGGTGGGACCCGGTCGGTCTATTTGGCTCTGCACGGGCGACTGCGTGAGGCGGTGCTCTACAACCCGGCAGGTCCGTTGCTAGTCGTCGCCGCGTTGGCGATTTTGGTTCGCGCGTCAGCGGGCTGGCTGATCGGGGCTTGGCTGACCGTCAAGCTACCGCGGGTGATCGTGGCTCCGCTGCTGTTCGTCACGTTAGTGATGCTAGAAATCAACCAGCAGAGTCATGCCGCTTTGCTCATGCAGCCGTGGAGCGCGATCTGAGCGGGTTAAGCGGGCGGTTCGTGCGGGCACGGCGTGAGACTTGGTATGACATGTCGCCGTGCCCTGTTCCCGGGCCGAGGTACGCGGATTAGTCGGCCATTTGGGCGCGGTAACCGAGTGCGGAGATTGCTGCGGCCACCTCATCGAGTGTGGCTCCACCTGAGCCGAGTTGTACTGCCGTCAGTTGTTGTTTGTATGACGTGGTTGATATGACGACGCCCGGCAGGTCTTGCAAAGTGTCGTCGATCAGCAATGAACAGCTGGGACAGTGCATTCCGTCGATGTGAAATGTGTAGGTGCTGGCGGTCATTGGCCTTCCTTTCAGACGACGGTGAGGACTCCGCGGAACATGCCCATGCCGCAGGCGTACCTCAGCTGACCGGCCGGCAGGGCGCCCAGCTCGATGCGAGTATCACCCGCTGCCGGCAGGACGTACTGCTCGTCGCGGCTCGGTATGACGAACGACCGAAGGCAGCCGGCGCCGCCGGCGTTATGCACAATCAAGGTGGTCGGAAGGCCAGCCGCCAACTGAACGTTTGCAGGGCTGTACCCGTCCTTGCCGGCCGTGATGATGACTTGCTGATGCCCATCACGGATCGTGACTGTCGAGTTATTTGTCGTAGCCGGCGTCGAATCGAAACCGAGTGTTTCGCCTACCCTGCTGGCAGCCAACGGCGATCCGGCAAGCTCAAGTCCACCATTCAAGGTGAACAAGCCCATTGCGACCACTACCACCCCAGTTGCAGCAGTGAGTCGACCGCTCCAAGCGTGTGCCAGTTTGCGGGCGGCGTAGCCGATGAGAGTGAACAGCGGGCTAGTGCCCACCACGAATACAGCCATAATAAGTGCGCCCTGCACCGCGGAGCCCGAGGCCAGCGCCAACGCTTCCACCGACAGAGTGACACCGCACGGGATCAAGATTGTGGCGACCCCGAGTACCGCAGGCGCAACAGCGGTCTGGGAACGAGTGCGGCTGCGGATCAGTCGCATCCACGACGCCGGAGGTTGGATCACGATACGGCGGAAGCCGGGAATGCCCAGCTGCGCAAGACCAAAAGTGATGATCAACAGACCAGCACCAATCTGCAGCCAGGTGCGCGCGCCAACCGACAATTGCACCGCGGCGCCCAGCGCGCCGAGCAAAACACCAAGCAGGCTGTATGCCAATAGTTTTCCAGCCAAGAACCCGGCCACGGGTGTCAAGTCGTCGCGCACCGTGGCAAGCACCGACAACGTAGCTGTCCCGGGTTCTGCCCCGCCCACAGAACGCTGCCGCGCAATTAGACCGGCAAGCAAACCCCCCTGCACGCTGGCGCAGGAGATTCCGCCGGCGAACAACCCGGTGATCAACACGCCAGTTAAGTTCATTACCAACCCCTTTCAACAGCCAAAATGCAATATCGAGTGGCCGGGTGGATTGAATTGATCGGTGACATCGACGCAGTGACGGGAATCATCGCTATGAACCGGACCCGCTGCGCAGAGCTCCATGACCGCGACCGGGCCAACGATCGGTCGATGCCGTCGCGTGCAAACGATTGCCGTTCTGAAGGATTGTAATGGAACGGAATCTACGTAGCCGCAGGCTATTGGACACCACGAACACACTAGAAAATGCCATCGCAGTGCCCGCAACGAGCGGATTGAGAATGCCCAGTGCAGCCAACGGGATCGCGGCGACGTTGTAAGCGAAAGCCCAAAACAGATTGCCCTTGATGGTGCGCAGCGTGCGCCGCGCGAGCCGGATCGCATCCGCCGCGGTCCGTAGATCCCCGCGCACCAACGTGAGATCGCTGGCTTCGATTGCGGCATCGGTGCCGGTACCCATCGATATACCAAGGTCGGCTTGGGCCAGTGCGGCGGCGTCGTTGACGCCATCTCCGACCATCGCCACCACAGCGCCCTCACGCTGTAGCCGCGCGACCGCGTCGACCTTGTCTCTCGGTAAAACCTCCGCGATAACGATCTCGATGCCAACGGAGTCGGCGACTGTGCGGGCGACGGTCGCGTGGTCACCGGTGAGTAGCACCGGGCGCAGCCCCAGCGCGCGTAGCTGGCCAACAGCTTCCGCCGAAGTGGGTTTGACTGTGTCAGCGACCATCAGCACGCCTCGCGCTTCCCCGTCCCATCCGACGAGCACCGCGGTGCGACCTTGTTCGTGCGCATCGCGTTGCGCTGCCGCCACATCTTCGGGGACCACCATGTTGGCACGGTCAAACAAATCGCTGCGACCGACTCGCACCAACACCCCGTCGACCTCGCCCTCGACGCCGAGACCTTCTCGGTTGATGAAGCCACCCGCGCGCGGCAGCTCGCTCAGCCTTTCTCGCGCCGCGACCGCGATAGCGCGGCCGATCGGGTGCTCTGAGCCATCTTCAACTGCACCGGCGACCCGCAAAAGCTCGGTTTCGGGTACGCCCGGGCTGACGTACACGCCAACGAGGCTCATCTTGCCCACAGTGACGGTGCCCGTCTTGTCCAGGACAACAGTATCGACACGGCGTGTCGATTCGAGAACTTCTGGACCCTTGATGACAATGCCTAATTGAGCGCCCCGCCCAGTTCCCACTAAAAGTGCTGTGGGAGTCGCCAACCCGAGTCCACACGGGCACGCGATAATCAACACTGCTACCGCGGCGGCAAACCCTGCGGCCACACCGTGTCCGCTCAGGGCCCATCCGGCTAATGTGAGTGCGGCCAGACCGATCACGATCGGGACGAATACGGCCGACACACGGTCGGCCAGCCGTTGGATTTCAGCTTTGCCTTGCTGCGCGTCATGCACCATCCGCGCGATTTGCGCAAGCTGCGTATCCGCACCCACCCGAGTGGCCCGCACCACCAACCGCCCACCCATGTTGACGGTCGCACCGGTGACCGTTACATCAGGACCCACTTCGACAGGAACTGATTCTCCCGTCAGCATTGATTCATCGACCGCAGAACTGCCTTCGACGATGACTCCGTCGGTGGCGATCCTTTCCCCCGGGCGCACCACGAATTCATCACCAACCGCGAGTTGCTCTGTGGGGATGCGTATTTCGCGGCCTTCGCGCAGCACTGCAACATTTTTCGCACCCAGTTTGAGCAGTGACCGCAACGCCGACCCAGCGCGCCGCTTAGCGCGGGCTTCAAAGAAGCGACCCAGCAGGATAGCGGCGGTGACCCCGGCGGCGACCTCTAGGTAGATGTTGTCGGTCGCGGCAGTCCGACCGGCCGTAAAACTGAAGACGTGCCGCATGCCGGGGCGTCCCGCGGTACCGAAAAACAAGGCGTACACCGACCACAGAAACGCCGCCCCGACACCGACTGAGATGAGTGTGTCCATAGTGACTGTCCCGTGGCGTGCGTTGGCCACAGTGGCGCTGTGAAACGGCCAAGCGCCCCACACCACAACGGGCGCGGCCAACGTCAGCGACAACCATTGCCAGTTGAGGAATTGCAGCGGCGGAATCATCGCCATTGCAATAACAGGAGCCGCCAACATCACCGATACCACGACACGCTGACGCAATGACCGTGTGTGCTCGTCGTAGTCGTCGGTGTCGGGCTCGCTGGCGGGTTCCCCAAGCGACGATTGCAGTGGGGCGGCGGTATAACCGACGGCGGTGATCGCTTCTGTGATATCGCCGATCGCAAGCTCGTTCGGGTGAGACACAATCACCGTCTCGGTGGCGAAGTTGACCGCCGCGGTAACGCCCTTGAGTTTGTTCAGCCTCCGCTCGATCAAGACTGCGCACGACCCGCATGTCATTCCACCGATCGACAGCTCGATTTGCTGGGTCTCCGCCGACGCGGGACCGCGATCGTCCAGTGCGCCAACCGTATCGACCTGGGGCTCAGGGTCTGTCATCATCGAGTCCTTTCGGCCGACCGCCATAGCCGCCTGCAACGTCTTACTACCTACGTACGAAGATAGTAGATCTGCTCGATAGTGCAACTTCAAGCGGGCCATTCGATCGTCGTCGACGAGTCCCGAGTCGTGCCCATTCCTGCCGGGGACGCATTCCGCCGTACGCCGGTGAGAAGACTCGGCGCCATCAGCGGAACATCTCCGGAAGCGGCATGGGGCAAGGGTGCATGGGATGCCGGGTCCGGTCCCGCTACGCCGAGGACGCCTACGACGTCATCGAGGCGCGCGACTGAGGGCTCGTGTCGATGGGGTAGAACGAGTTCATG
>Ga0208987_1000081_pt1 | contig 21711 bp, 6 predicted proteins | sample MedBloCARef_O2_FD_187845 | JGI IMG/M metagenome (GOLD analysis project Ga0208987, IMG submission 187845) | Forest soil microbial communities from El Dorado National Forest, California, USA - Mediterranean Blodgett CA Ref_O2 (SPAdes) (version 2) | ecosystem: Environmental > Terrestrial > Soil >... | reverse complement strand
AAGCCGATAAGACCGGGCTCGCCGCCGCAGCCCCGGAGATTATCGCCGCGGTCAAACGGTTGCTCGACGGCGTGCGGGATGGGGAACTGGCCCCGGCACCCGCAGAGCCGGTCGCTGCCGCCCGCACCGGTTGGCTCTGATTATCCGGCGCTGGGGTTTTCCAACACCACGGCGACGCCCTGGCCCGACCCGATGCATACTCCGATGACGCCGTAGCGGGCTCCGCGTTCCTGCAGTTCGGTGGCCAAGGTGAGCACGTAGCGGGTTCCGGTGGCGCCGAACGGATGTCCTATTGCAACAGCGCCGCCGTTCGGTGTGAGCTTGTCGTCGGGAATCACGAAACCGTCGAGCTGGTTGGGGAGTTCGCGCAAGACGCCGAGGGCTTGGGCGCTGAATGCTTCATGAACTTCCCAGATGTCGATCTGCTCAGGGGTCAGACCTGCTCGGCGGATCGCCATCGGAATGGCCCAGGCCGGCGCCAGTCCCATAACTAGTGGATCGATCCCGTAGACAGCGCTCGACACCACCCGCGCCAGTGGTTTCACCCCGAGTTCGGCCGCTTTTTCGCCGGACGCGACGACGACCGCGCTCGCGCCGTCGGTCAGTGGAGTGGAGTTGGCTGCGGTCATCTGAGTGGTGCCCGGTTGCACCGGCAGCGCAGCGAGTGTTTCGGCGGTGGTGTCATCGCGGATGAATTCGTCGTGCTCAGCTAATCGTGCGGGGGTCTTCTTCGTCGCCGGGATGGGCACGCTCATGATCTCCTTGGCGAACCGGCCGCGGTCGCGTGCGGCTTTGGCGTGCTGCTGGGACCGTAGCGCGAAAGCGTCGATCTCCTCGCGGCTCAGCGAGTAACGGTCGGCGACGTTTTGTGCCGTCTCGATCATGCCGATGTACGCGTTGCGGGCGAGCAGGACCGGGTTGGGTGGTCCGCCTCCGCCGGCCCACATGGTGTCGAGCATGAGCACCGGGCCTCGTGGGCTAAACGGCGCTTCGCCTTTCATCAGCGCCCACCCTGACCGTGACATCGATTCGACACCGCAGGCGATCCCTACGCCCAGATCGCCGGCTTTGATGGAATGACTGACGCTGACCAGGGCACTGAGCGACGAGCCGCAGTACCGATTGAGGGTTGCCCCGGCGACGCTGTCGGGGAATCCCACGGCCAATGCCGCCCAACGGGCGATGTCACCCATTCCTTCGTGCGCGGGGTTCACGCAGCCGGCGACGATGTCTTCCACGGCGCCCATGGGCACTCCGACGCGTTCGCAGGCGCCTTTCATGGTCAGGCCCAGCAGCTCGTCGGTGCGGATACCCGACAACGTGCCGCCGTAGCGGGTGAACGGGGTGCGCACTCCACCTAGGACGTAAGCCTCAGTCATCATTGACCTTTCCCGTAATCCGGCGGGCTGTGTTCGGTTGTTGTCGGTCGTCAGGACTGGGTGACGCTGGAGAAGTTCAGACTCATCCGCGGCCCGGCCAAGGCTTTCTGCTTGGGCACACAATGTTGCCAGCCACGCTGACAACGGCCCTTCATGATGATGAGGTCTCCGCCTGCGGGAGTAAATACCGTGCTCGCTCCACCGCCGACTCGGCGCACTAGGAATCGGCGCGGCGCACCGAGACTCAGCACTGGCACGATTGCCGTCGGCCCCGTATGCGCCGGCCGATCCGCGTGCCAGCCGGTGCCGTCATGGTGGTCTCGATACCAGTTCATCCAGATCCGGTCGTAAGGCACTCCGAGCTGCTCGCCAAGCGTGACGGCCAGCTCGGCCAGCAGCGCGGGCGCGGCGGTCAGGTCGACGTATTCGCCGGTGAGTCGAGGCTCCTCGACTTTGCGGTCGAACATCCAGCGCTGACGCTGTTCCCACACGTCGAGAGTGGCCAGCTCGGCAAGAAGCCGGTCGTGTCCGGTCAGCAGACCGGGCACCTGCGTGATCCACGAGTGCTCGTCGAGCCGGTGGTCCGTGGCGGCATCGAACGCGGCCGTGTTGATGGCGGGGGTCTCGGCTTCATCGTCATCGAACAGCGTGGGCTGGTAGGCGTGGGGCATCACTGCCTCCTCCGTCCCCTTGGCGGCCCACTAGCTCAACCCTGAAACTCAGCGAAATAGTCCCATCCGGCTGCTTCGCGACTCATGGATGCCTCGATCGCTACGAAAGTCCAAGGTATCCGGGGTATTTCGGTGCGGTACGAGCCGGTCGAGATTCGACAATGGTCGCTGCGCCGACCACCGTTGACGCAAACGGTGAGCTCGCGATAACTGATGCGGGACTACTCGCGAACCAACCGACCGGACGTAGCGAGGCGGAGGACCCGAATGCGTATGTCTTTCTGGCGATTACGGGACTGCGCACGGTTGTGCGCAGTCCCGAACCGCTAGGAGTGTCCGCTTAACGCCGGCCGCCGTGGCCGTCATCATGACCGGGGCCGCCGTGACCATCGTCGTGCCAGCCTTGGCCACCACGATTCCAGCCGTCAGGGCCGCCGCGATTCCAACCAGGACCACCATCGTGACAGTGGAAGCCGTCCGGGTTGCCGCCCCAAATCGGGTCCCAGAAGTCACCGGGACACCATTGCGGGAACGGCCCTGGTTGGGCCTGGGCGACGGTAGCCGCCCCTAGACCGGCCAGCCCTAACCCTGAAGAGATGATTAATGCCGATACTGCTACGCGAGCAATGTTTTTCACGACTAATGCCTACCCACGGAAGTCCCGGATCCCACCATGTCAGTGATCTTGATATGGGTTCGCAACGCAGGGGTGATCACGATTCGATGGCCATCAAGCTTGCTGTCGGGGCGCTGGAACCTATCAAGTCGATGGTTAGCGTGCAGACCGATTGTCGGCAGTCCGCCGAGGTGATCCGAGCTGCGCGCCCGATGCGCGTCGAGTTGAGCAGCTATGCGCCGTAAACGAGACACTGGGCAGGTCGCGCGCGCTTTCATCATGCGGACACTTTCACCTGGCAAACCGAAGCGATACTTGTTCTGTTCGCGAACTCACAAGAGCGGATTTGGTTATGGTGCCGTCGCGGCAGAGAGCTGCCGCATATCGGCCGGTCCAGGCCGGGGCCGTCCAGCAGGTTGCTACGGAGGGTGCCGGCAGGTAACGGACTGCGAGTGAAAAGTCCGCGGCAGCAAGCTAATTGACAGAACGTCAATAGCTACCCGGGTCCAGGACAAGGGCGCTGCCCATTGCGGTTGGTTCCGGCTCAGCCACCGCTCAAACCCTGAGCCAGTTGCGAGACGCCGACCACGGTGAACATGACTATCAGGATCTGCCGGCGGTAAGTCAGCACCCAGTCATGCAGACGCCGCACCAACGCTTCCGTTCTTGACGGTGTGGCCAAGTAACCGACGAGGATGATCTCGACGGCCGAATACATCACGATGATGAACGCGATGGCGGCGCAGATCTGCGTGGTGATCGCGGCCCCCGAGGCGACAATGATGGCGACCATAAAGAGGACTCCGTCGACTGGCACCGATGCGAGGCCGACCACCCAAGCGACCCACAACGATCCGTTCTCCCACGCATCGCGGGCGCGGCGGAGCCATCGTCGCATGGTGGATTCGTCCTCCGCCGAGGCATTCTGCGGGCCTCCGAGCAAACGTGTGATCGGTAGCGCCGAGTCCAACCTCGTGTTTGACGCGGCGCCCGCCGGTGCCGGTTGGGGCGTCCGCTGACGCGCCAGGAAGCGCACCGCGATGACGGCGGCGATCAATAGCCCGATCACGCCGATGCCGATTTGAATGTGTCCGAGGGTGGAATGCGTTGTCGGGGTGGGTGAATCACGCCGGGCCGATCCGAACATCGGTGTGATGTGCAACACCACCAACGGGATCAGCAGTTCGGGAACGCACACTGTCAGGCCGCCGGCCCAGTAGGCGAGCAGATTTGGCCCGGGCTGTGGCCGGGAGATCATCAGCAAGGCAAGGCCGAGACGCATGGGATTGAGCGCCGCCATCAGCGCCAGCCCCAGCACCGACCCCCACATGGCCGCAACAGTACCCGCGCGATTGGCGCCCAAACGCCGGTCGTTATCGGAGATACGGGCGGCCCGTCGGTGTTTGTCGGCCCTGGTGGTCGGCGAAGAATCAGCCATGAACACATCCCGATCGAGGGCGATGTCCCACTACTCGGCGACAGCAATTAGCCGATGCGTCAATTGCCGGCCAGGAATGCGACGGTACAACTTGCTTAGCCCTGGCGACGCCCGAGCGTTGGCTAACGCCTTAGTGCTTGGCGGATAACGAAACATACACGTAACAACGGTTGGTAGCTGTGAATCAGTTATGAGTCGGAATACCCACGCGAACTTAGGGTTTGGGTCTGCGAAGCAGCGGGTACAAAGCGCCTGATGGTTGGGGAATTTGACGCCAACGTAGATGGTCGCATCGAAACTAGCACCGAGTCATTTGACCTTCATAAGCTTGTGAGCGACGGTGGTCGCTCACAAGACTGCGCCTTGCCTGGCATGTCATTGGCTCGGTGCCCAGCGCGCTTTTAGGGGGTAATTCAATGCAGACCAATCCGTTCGATGACGACAGCGCCGGGTTCTTCGTCTTAATCAATCATGAGGAACATCACAGCCTGTGGCCAGCCTTCGCGGAAATCCCAGTTGGCTGGCATGTGATTTACGGAAGGGCAGACCGCACAGCGTGTCTCGACCACGTCGAGCGCAATTGGCCTGATATACGTTCGAAGAGTCTGCGAGAGAGATTGGCATAGCCGAGCTTCTGAGACGTAGACCGTCCGGGTACGGGGACCCGGTCAAGTGCTGAAGTTCTGGGGGACCTGAGTGGAAATAGACGACCGAGCACTCCCGCTGACCCGCGGGCAGCTCGACATATGGCTTTCGCAGCAAACTAGTCACGACGGTACGGAGTGGCAACTCGGCCAATTCGTGCGAATCGAAGGCGATGTCGATGCTGATTCATTCGAACAGGCAATCTGCCAAGCCGTACAAGAGGCCGAACCACTCCGGGCCGCTTTCTTCGAGGTCGATGGCCAGGTATTCCAAAGGGCTATTGAGGATCCAGAAGTCAAGCTAGATTTCTATGATCTGAGTCACTCGGACGATCCCGTGCGGGAAGCCCGTGAGATGGCAACGTCGATCCAATGCACACCAATGCCACTCGACGGCTTCCTAATGCGATTTGCACTATTCCGAACACGGCACGATGAATACTACTGGTCCACCTGCGTCCACCACATAATCCTCGACGGCTCCGGAATTGCGTTGGTAGGTCGTCGCATTGCGGCCATCTACTCCGGAATGGTTTCTGGCTCGTCCATTTCTCCCGCCTTCTTTGGCTCACTGCGCGACCTCATCAACATCGAGTTGGAGTACGAAGCATCCAACGACTATGTGGAAGATCAGGCCTATTGGTCCAAGAACCTTCCGTCGGGAAGGGGACCGGATAACCTGTTGCCCCGAACTGGGAGCGAGCGGGATTCGTATTGGCCTTCGGAACCGGTTGAATTTGACCCGTCCACCATCGACCGAATCAAGCAGTTATCGAAAGCATTACGCGTCCGGCGACCATCGGTCATTGCCGCGGCATGCGCGCTACTGGTGCGTGCGTACTGCGATGACGGGTCCGACGAGGTAGTGCTGGACTTCCCGGTCAGCCGCAGAGTCCGTCCGGAGTCAAAGACGCTGCCCGGGATGGTCACCGGGGTGGTCCCGCTGGTTTTCAAGTCGTCGCCGACGACAACTGTTGCCGATTTTTGCCAGCAGGTCGACACGCGAATGCGAGAAGCGCTGCGGCATCAGCGATTTCCGGTGCGCGCTCTGGAGAACGATAGTGGCCTTCGTAACCCGATGCAGGCGCCAAATCGCGTAGTTGTCAATTTCGTCCTATCCCGACTCACCTTGGACCTGGGTGGCACTCCGGCAACGGCGACTTTCACCACCTTCGGCCCGGTGGCACATTTCGGGCTGTTCTTTCTGGGATTCGGTAATCAGCATTTCCTGAGCACGGTGGGTGCTGGGCAGCCATTTGCGAATTTTGATGTCGCGGATTTGGCGGGACGGTTCGAGCGGCTGTTGGCTGCGATGACGGCCGATCCTGAGCGGCCGTTGTCATCAATGGATGTGCTCGTCGAGTCAGAGCGTGCTCGGCTGGACGAGATTGGTAATCGAGCGGTGTTGACCGCGCCGGCAGGCATCCAGGACTCGATTCCGGGATTGTTCGCTTCGCATGTCGCGCGCGCCCCGGAAGAAATTGCCCTCACCTGTGCGGGCCGTTCCCTGACCTATCGAGAACTCGACGAGGCGGCGAACCGGCTTGCGCATTTGTTGGCCGAGCTCGGGGCGGGCCCCGGACAGCGTGTGGCGCTGCTCTTTTCGCGGTCGGCCGAGGCGATCGTGTCGATTCTGGCCGTGCTGAAAACTGGGGCGGCCTATCTGCCGATCGACCCGTCGGCACCGTCGGCCCGCGTCGAATTCATGCTGGCCGACGCCACACCGATCGCGGCGATCACTACCGCCGAACTGGCGGAGGGACTCGAGGGGCACGGCGTGCCCGTCATCGATGTCGGCGATCCCCGCATCGACATCCAGCCTGCCACGGCCCTAGGCGAGCCGGATCCGGCCAATATCGCGTATGTGATCTACACCTCGGGGACCACCGGCACCCCGAAGGGGGTTGCCATCACTCATCACAACGTGACCCAGCTGTTGGGGTCGTTGGATGCCGGGTTCCCGACGGCGGGGGTGTGGTCACAGAGTCACTCCTACGCATTCGACTTCTCGGTGTGGGAGATCTTTGGCGCCCTATTGAATGGTGGGCGGCTGCTGGTGGTGCCCGAAGACGTGACGCACTCAACGGAAGATTTCCACGATCTGCTGGTCGCCGAACAGGTCACGATGTTGAGCCAGACTCCGACGGCAGTGGGGATGTTGTCGCACGAAGGGTTGGAGTCGGCGGCGTTGATGGTCGGGGCCGAGGCTTGCCCGGCCGAGGTTGTCGATCGGTGGGCGCCGGGGCGCGTGATGATCAACGCCTACGGTCCCAGCGAGACGACCATGGCGGTGGCGATCAGTGCGCCACTAACGCCAGGATCCGGTGTCCCGCCGATCGGTTCGCCGGTGTCGGGGGCGGCCTTGTTTGTGCTCGACGGGTGGTTGCGGCCCGTGCCCACCGGTGTGGTCGGTGAGTTGTATGTGGCCGGGCAAGGGGTGGCCGTTGGGTACGTGGGCCGGACCGGGCTGACGGGATCGCGGTTTGTGGCCTGCCCGTTCGGGGCGTCCGGAACGCGGATGTATCGCACCGGCGACCTGGTGTGTTGGGGCGCTGATGGTCAGCTGCGCTATCTGGGACGCGCTGACGAGCAGGTCAAGATCCGCGGCTATCGCATCGAAGTCGGCGAAGTACAAGCCGCGCTGGCCGCGCTTGACGGGGTCGAGCAGGCGGTGGTGATCGCGCGCGAGGACCGCCCCGGCGACAAACGCCTGGTTGGTTATGTCACCGGCACCGCAGAACCGCTCGGAATCCGCGCCGCGCTGGCCGACCGGCTGCCGCCCTACATGATTCCGGCGGCGGTGATGGCGCTGCACGAGCTCCCGCTCACGGTCAACGGGAAACTCGATACCCGCGCCCTACCGGCACCCGAATACTCCGGCGGCGAGTACCGCGCCCCGGCCAACCCGATCGAGGAGATCCTCGCCGACATCTACGCCGAAGTCCTAGGCGCCGAGCGCGTCGGGATTGATGAGTCGTTTTTCGAGCTGGGCGGCGACAGCATCTTGTCGATGCAGGTGGTAGCCCGAGCGCGGGCCGCCGGCCTGGTGTGTCGACCGCGCGATGTCTTCGTAGAGCAGACGGTCGCGGCGCTGGCCCGGGTGGTGACGGTGGCCGACGGCGAAGTCGGTCCGGTCGACGAAGGCGTCGGGCCGGTGACGGCCACCCCGATCATGCGTTGGCTGGAAGGCATTGCCGGCCCAGTCGAGCAGTTCAATCAGACGGTGGTCGTGGAGGCTCCCGCCGGCGTCGGCGAGTCCGACGTCGTCGTGGTGCTACAAGCCTTGCTGGACCGGCATGCGATGTTGCGGTTGCGCGCCGACGACGACGGCGCCGGCGGGTGGTCGTTGACGGTGCCCGAACCGGGATCGGTCGATGCGCGCGATTGCCTGCGCACAGCGGACGCGCTGTCTGATGAAGCGCTGGTGGACACCCGGTCGCGGCTGAATCCGGCGGCCGGAGTGATGCTGAGCGCGTTGTGGATTGGCTCGACCGGCCAACTGGTGTTGAGCATCCATCACTTGGGCGTCGATGCGGTGTCGTGGTGGATCCTGCTGGAGGATCTCAACACCGCCTGGGCCCAGCACTGTGGTGGACAACCAGTGGTGTTGCCGGCGACCGGAACGTCGTTTACCCGCTGGGCGTCCCTGCTGGCTGACCACGCGCACGCAGCACAGCTAGTCGAGCAGGCGGATGCCTGGAAGCAGGTGGCGGCGACCCCCGCCGCGCTGCCGGCGGTGCGTCCAGACCTGGATACGTATGCCACCGCTAACAACTTGTCGGTATCACTGGATCCAGAAATCACCAGCATGCTGCTGGGTGAGGTGCCCGCGGCCTTCCATGCCGGGATACATGAGATCTTGTTGATTGCCTTCGGATTGGCGTGCGCGGAATTTCTGGGTAGCCGTGGCGCGCCGATCGGTATCGACGTCGAAGGCCACGGGCGGCACGAGGAGCTGGCCGCTGACATCGACCTGTCGCACACCGTGGGGTGGTTCACCGCCAAGCACCCGGTGTCGCTCGCGGTCGGCGGAGTGTCCTGGCCGCAGGTGATCGCCGGCGAAGCAGCGCTCGGGCCACTGATCAAGGGCGCCAAAGAGCAACTTCGCGCCCTGCCCGAACCCCTGAGCTACGGCCTGCTGCGGTACCTCAACGGCGACGTCGACCTGGACGGCTCGGACCCGGCGATCGGCTTCAACTATCTGGGACGCCTCGGCGCTGCGGTGCAGGCCTCCGGCGACATGTGGTGGATCGGGCCCGAGGGCATGTCGATGGCGGACGCCGCCGCCGCGGTACCCATGCCACTGGCGCACACCCTGGAGCTCAACGCCGTCGTCCTCGATGGCGAAACCGGTCCGGAGCTGCATGCCAACTGGACGTGGGCGCCCTCTGCTCTGGACCACGCGGCGGTCACCCGTCTCAGTCAGTTGTGGTTTGACGCCCTGGCCGGCATGGGCGCGCACGTGCGCCGCGGCGGGGGCGGGCTGACGCCTTCCGATATCGCGCCTGCGCGGCTGAGCCAGCAGCAGATCGATGAGCTGCAGGCGCAACACGAGGTCGCCGATATATTGCCGTTGACCCCGCTACAGCAGGGCCTGCTATTCCATGCCGGCGTCGCGCACGGTGACGACGACATGTACGCGGTGCAGCTTGACTTCACCATGACCGGCCCGCTTGATCCGCAACGGCTCCGCGATGCGGTGCAAACGGTGATCACCCGCCATCCGCACCTGGTGGCCCGATTCTGCGACGACTTCGACGAACCGGTGCAGGTCATCCCGGCCAATCCGGCCGTGGAGTGGCGCTATCTCGAGCTCAGCGTCGATGCCGTTGACAGCGATGAACAGCTCCAGCGCCTGTGCGCCGCCGAGCGCGCCGCGGTGTGCGATTTCGCCGACCAGCCCGCTTTCCGCGCTCTGCTGATCCGCACCGGTGAGCAGCGACATCAGTTCGTGCTGACCAATCACCACATCGTGCTCGACGGTTGGTCACTGCCGATCCTGCTGCGGGAGATATTCACCAGTTATTACGGGCAGCGTCTGCCCGCCGCTGCGCCCTATCGCAGCTTCATTACCTGGCTGGCCGAACGTGACCTTGATGCCGCTCGCGCGGCCTGGGGCGAAGTGCTGGACGGCCTTGAGGACCCCGCACTGGTCGGCCCACCGGACGGGTTAGGGCGAGGACGGCGAGGCTTCCACTCGGTTCGGGTGCCGGAGCAGACCACCCGGGCCCTCAGTGAGGTGGCGCGCGTGTGTCAGACCACCGTCAGCACTGTGCTGCAGGGTGCCTACGCACTGGTGTTGATGTCCCTGACCGGTAAGCATGACGTCGTCTTCGGCACCGCGCGGTCTCGGGCGGGCGGCTTGGAAGTGGCCGGCGCGGAATCGATGGTCGGGCTGCTGATCAACACCGTGCCGGTGCGGGCGACCATCACGACGGAAACCACTACCACCGACCTGCTGCGCCAGCTGCAAACCGACTACAACGACACCATCGAGCACCAGCACCTGGCGCTCAGTGAAATTCACCGGATCACCGGCCACGAACGACTTTTCGACACCGCATTCGTCTACGAGAACTACCCGGTTGACACCGCCGCATTGGCGAGCGTCAACGAGCTGGGCATCACTGACATCGTCAACCGCGAATACAACCATTTCCCGATCACGGTGGAAGCGCTGCCGGGCCGCGAACTCGACCTTCGCGTCGAATTCGATTTGGACATATTCGACCCGGCGGACATTCAAAAGCTGATCGAGCGGTTGCGACGGGTGTTGGTCGCGATGACCGCCGATCCGACACGGCGGCTGTCGACGGTGGATCTGCTGGACGCCGATGAGCGAGATCTGGTGCTGTCGAAGTGGTCCGGTGCCGGCGTGACGGCGCCGGTGGGGTTGGCAACGCAGTTGTTGGCTGCGGCGGTGGCGGCCGCCCCGGACACGGTGGCGCTGGTCGACGGTGACCGAGAGTGGTCGTATCGCGAACTCGACGAGTGGTCGACGCGGCTGGCGCGGGTGCTCATCGACGCCGGTGCGGGTCCGGAGTGCGCGGTAGGCGTGGCGATGGATCGCAGTGCGGAGTTGGTGGTCGCGTGGTGGGCGGTGACCAAGGCCGGTGGCGTTTATGTGCCGGTGGATCCGGCCCAGCCCGTCGAGCGCATCGCCGCGGTGCTGGACGCCGTCGCGGCCGTGTGCGTATTAACCTGCGGCAGTGACGATTTGGCTGCGGCTGGGTCTCGTCCGGTGCTGCGTATCGACGGCCTGGACGTGTCCGGGCGCTCCGCGGCGCCGATTACCGACGCCGACCGTCTGGCCGCGCTCGACGTGAACGACACGGCGTATGTGATCTTCACGTCAGGTTCCACCGGTGCGCCCAAGGGGGTGGCGGTGAGCCACGCCGGTCTGCTGGGGATGGCCATCGCGCAACGCGAGATGTTCGGCCCCAATTCCGGTGCGAGAGTGTTGATGGTCGCCGCACCCACGTTTGATGCGTCGCTCTTCGAGGTCCTGTTGGCAGCGGTGACGGAGTCGACGCTCGTCGTGGCGCCGCCGAATGTGTATGCCGCGGAGCCGTTGACCGCGTTGGCACAGACCCAGCGGGTCAGCGCCGCGGTGTTGACCCCGACGGTGCTGTCGTCGCTGGAGCACGAACAGCTGGGCGGACTCGACACGGTCATTACCGTGGGGGAGGCGTGCCCGCCAGAGCTGGTAGCTGCCTGGGCGCCGGGCCGGTGGATGTTCAATGCGTACGGCCCCACCGAGACGACTATCTGGGTTACCGGGACCGGACGGCTGTCGGCCGGGCAGCCGGTCCCCATCGGCACCCCGATCCCGGGTGTGTGTGCAGTGGTGCTGGACCCCTGGCTGAAGGCGGCTCCGATCGGGGTGGTGGGCGAACTCTATCTGGCTGGGCCCGCGCTGGCGCACGGCTATGTGGGTCGCGTCGCGTTGACCGCGGAACGGTTCGTGGCCAACCCCTTTAGCGAAGCCGGGACGCGGATGTACCGCACCGGAGACCTAGTGCGCTGGACGCCCGCCGGCAACCTCGAGTATCTTGGCCGCGCTGACAATCAGATCAAACTGCGCGGGCAGCGCATCGAACTGGGCGAAATCGAAAACACCCTGCTGGCCTGCCCACAGGTCACCCAGGCAGCCGCCGCCGTGCACCACAACAGCACCGGCGGCGCCCACCTCATCGCGTACATCACCCTGAACCACGACGAGACCCCCGACCACGACGCCGAAATCGTCGAAGAGTGGCAAAACATTTATGACGACCTCTATGGCGCCGAGGGCGGCTTGCCGAAGTTCGGCATGGATTTCCGGGGTTGGAACAGCAGCTACACCAGTGAGCCGATTCCGCTTGAGGAGATGGCGGAGTGGCGTGCGGCCACCGTGGATCGGATCATGTCCCTGCAGCCGAGGCGAGTGCTGGAAATCGGTGCGGGTTCCGGGTTGCTGTTGTCTCAGGTCGCCCCGCAGTGCGAACACTATGTCGCGACCGACATGTCGGCCGTTGCGATCGACAACCTCCGCCTCTCGCTGGAGCGCCTAGAACTCCCGTGGCGTGATCGGGTCGAATTCCTGGCCCAGCCCGCGCACGTCACCGACGGACTGCCGCACGGCTACTTCGACACCATCATCGTGAACTCGGTCGTCCAGTACTTCCCCAACGCGGGATATCTGGCCGACCTCATCGACACCGCCATGGAGTTGCTCGCTCCCGCTGGCTCAGTGTTCCTCGGCGACATCCGTAACCACAGCCTGCAGGGTGCGTTCCAAACCGGAATCGCGCTGGCTCGCACTCCCGACGCCGACGGCGCCGAGATCCGTCAAAGGGTTCATCACGCTACGCTGGGTGAGCCCGAATTACTTTTGGCCCCAGAGTTTTTCACCACATGGGCTGCCGACCAGTCGTCGGTGGCCGGACTCGACATCCGAGTCAAACGTGGATTGGGCGACAACGAACTCAGCCGGTACCGCTACGACGTCGTCGTTCACAAATCCCCCGCGCCGGTGCGGTCGCTGGCCGACGCACCCACCTGGGCGTGGGCTCAATGCACAAGCCTGCAAGGGCTGCATGCCCGGTTGGATTCCCAACGGCCCTCGGTCGTGCGTATCGTCGACATCCCGCGCGTTGGGGTGGCCACCGATGTTCGGATCGAACAAGCTCTGGCCGCCGGGCAATCCGTCGCCGACGCACTCGCCATCGAGATGGCCGACGCCGTCGTCGCCGAGGAATTGCACCTTCTCGGTGAGACCACCGGATACTACGTCGCCGTCACCTGGGGCACCCAGCCCGGCACCATCGATGCTGTCTTCATTGCTAGCGATGACCAGCACACCGGACCCGTAACCGACCTCTACCTGGCGTCCGCCGTCGCGCACCGGCTCACCGCGTACGCCAACGACCCCCGTACCAACACCAAGATCAGCGCGGTACGTCAGCGAATGAGCGCGTGGCTGCCCGACTTCATGGTGCCGTCGCACATCATGGTGCTCGAGGAGTTCCCGTTGACCTCCTCGGGCAAGCTCGACCGCAGGGCCTTGCCGGCGCCCGAGTACCACGATGCCGATCGTTTCCGCGCGCCGGCCGGCGCCGTCGAGGAAATCCTGGCCGGCATCTTCACGCAGGTGCTGGGGCTGGAACGGGTCGGCGTCGACGACTCGTTCTTCGATCTGGGCGGGGACTCGCTGTCGGCGATGCGCCTGATGTCCGCGATCAATGCCAGCCTGGACACCGACCTTTCGGTCCGCACCGTGTTCGAGGCGCCGACGGTCGCCCAGTTGGCGCCCCGTATCGGTGGAGATGCGGCGCGGCTGGAGCCGTTGGCGGCCGGTGAGCGGCCTGCGATCCTTCCGTTGTCATTTGCCCAGAATCGGTTGTGGTTTATCGACCAACTGCAGGGGCCGTCGCCGATCTACAACATCGCGGTGTCGTTGCGGCTGCGCGGGCGACTTGACCGCGACGCGTTGGCTCTGGCGCTGACCGATGTGGTGGGCCGCCACGAAAGCCTGCGCACTGTATTCGCATCATCGGATGGCATACCGCAACAGGTGGTCATACCTGCCGAGCAGGCCGAGTTTGCCTACCGCGTTGTCGATGCCAGCCGATTATCCGAAGGCAAGCTAGCTGAGGCCATTGAAGCCGCGGCGGGCTACGCATTCGACCTGGCAAACGAGAGCCCGCTACACGCAACCCTTTTCAACGTCACTGACGACGAACACGTCCTGGTAGCGGTGGTGCATCACATCGCTGCCGACGGCTCGTCGATCACCCCATTCGCGCGTGATCTGGGCGTGGCCTATGCCAGCCGGTGTGCCGGTGAAGCTCCCGGTTGGGCCGAATTGGCTGTGCAGTATGCCGATTACGCGTTGTGGCAGCGCACGCAACTCGGCGATGCCGACGACAGCGACAGCCCGATCGGCGTACAACTAGCCTTCTGGGAGAAGACCCTGGGTGGGATGCCCGAACGCCTGGAGCTTCCCGCCGATCGGCCGTACCCACAGGTTGCCGATCATCATGGCGCCCGGGTGTCGGTGGACTGGCCGGCCGAGCTGCAGCAGCAGATTGCGCGGGTGGCCCGCGCGCACAACGCGACCGGCTTCATGGTGGTTCAGGCCGCGTTTGCGGCGCTGCTCTCCAAGATCAGCGCGAGTACTGATGTGGCAGTGGGATTCCCGATCGCCGGCCGCCGGGACGCCGTGTTGGACGACCTGGTGGGCTTTTTCGTCAACACGTTGGTGCTGCGTGTCGATCTGGCCGGAAATCCCACCTTTGTCGAGCTGCTGGCGCAGGTACGTCGGCGCAGCCTCGCCGCGTTCGAGCACCAGGATGTGCCCTTCGAGTTGCTGGTGGAGCGGCTGAACCCGGCTCGGAGTTTGACCCATCATCCGCTGATCCAAGTCCTGTTGGGCTGGGAGAACTTCGCCGGGCCCGAGGCTAACCCCGGTGCCGCCTTAGCCTTGGGTGATCTGCAGATCACGCCGACACCGGTCGACACCCACACTGCCCGCATGGATTTGACGTTCTCGCTGGCCGAACGCTGGACTGAGGACGGTCAGCACGCCGGGATTGGCGTGATGGCCGAATTCCGCACCGATGTTTTCGACGCGAGCAGTGTCGAAGCGATGATCGAGCGGTTGCAACGGGTGTTGATGGCCGTCACCGCCGATCCCCAGCAGCGGTTGTCGTCGGTGGATCTGCTGCACGCCGTTGAGCACGCCCGCCTGCAGCGGTGGGGCAACAGCGAGGTGCTGACCCGCTCCGCCAGGCCGGCGTCGGTTCCGGAGCTGTTTGTCGCGCAGGCGGCGCGCACGCCGGAGGCGGTGGCGCTGGTCTGCGAAGACCGGTCGATGACGTATCGGGAGCTCGACGACGCGGCAAACCGGTTAGCGCACCTGCTGGCCGGCCGCGGCGCGAGCCCGGGTGAGTCTGTGGCGCTGATGTTTTCGCGCTCGCCCGAGGCGATCGTGGCGATCTTGGCGACGCTCAAGTCCGCGGCGGCTTATCTGCCGATCGACCCGGCACTGCCGCCGGCCCGGATCGAGTTCATGCTCGCCGACGCCGCGCCGATCGCCGCGCTCACCACCAGCGCACTGGCCAGTCGGCTGGACGGGTTCGACGTGACGGTGATTGACGTCAATGACCCCGCGGTGTACACCCAACCCAGCACAGCGCCGGCCGCGCCGGCTCCCGATGACCTAGCCCACATCATCTATACCTCGGGCACCACCGGTATGCCCAAAGGCGTTGCAGTGACGCACAATAACGTAGTCCAGCTTTTCGACTCGCTGGACATCGGCATAGAGCTGGCGCCTGCACAGGTGTGGACACAATTCCATTCCTATTCGTTCGACTTCTCGGTATGGGAGATCTGGGGAGCGCTGCTGCATGGCGGCCGGCTGGTGCTGGTGCCCGATTCCGTGGCCCGTTCACCCGAAGAGTTCCACGCCCTGCTGGTCAATGAGCAGGTCACCGTGCTCACCCAAACCCCCTCTGCGGTCAGCATGCTCGAACCGGAGGGGTTGGAGTCGGCGGCATTGGTGATCGGTGCGGAGCCCTGCCCCCCCGAGTTGGTAGATCGCTGGGCACCCGGACGGGTCATGGTCAACGTCTACGGCCCGACCGAAACCACGATGTGGGCATGCAAGAGCGCACCGCTGCGCGCGGGCTCGGGCTTCCCGCCGATCGGCTCGCCGGTGTCGCGGGCCGCGTTCTTCGTGCTGGATGGTTCGTTGCGGCCGGTGCCCGCCGGTGTGGTCGGCGAGCTGTACCTGGCCGGTGACGGGGTCGGATGCGGGTATTGGCGCCGCGCTGATTTGACCGCATCGCGCTTTGTGGCCTGCCCGTTCGGGGCGCCGGGAACGCGCATGTACCGCACCGGGGATCTGGTGTGCTGGGGTTCCGATGGGCAGCTGCGCTATCTGGGCCGCGCCGACGAGCAGGTCAAAATCCGCGGTTACCGCATCGAACTCGGCGAGATCCAAGCCGCTCTGTCCACGCAGGACGGGGTGGAGCAGGCGGTGGTCATCGCACGCGAGGACCGCGCTGGCGATAAACGTCTGGTGGGTTATGTCACCGGAACGGCAGACCCGGTCAAGGCGCGCGCTTCGCTGGCCGAGCGGTTGCCGGCGTATATGGTCCCGGTGTCGGTCGTCGCGCTGCCCGCCATGCCGGTGACGGTCAACGGCAAACTCGATACCCGCGCCCTGCCGGCGCCGGACTATCAGGACGTCGACCACTACCGCGCCCCAACCACCCCGGCCGAGGAAGTCCTGGCGGCTGTTTACGCGGAGGTCCTCGGTGTCGAGCGCGTCGGCGTCGACGACTCGTTCTTCGATCTGGGTGGCGACTCCTTGTCGACGATGCGCGTGATCGCCGCGGCCAATGCCGCACTGGACGTTGATCTTCCGGTCCGTGCCGTGTTCGAGGCGCCCACTGTTGCGCAGTTGGCGCTTCGCGTCGGGGAGAGCACGGGCCGGCTGGCGCCGTTGGTGGCGGGTGAGCGGCCTGCGGTGGTTCCGTTGTCGTTTGCCCAGAGCCGGTTGTGGTTCATCGACCAGTTCCAGGGGCCCTCACCGGTTTACAACATGCCCGCGGCGTTGCGGCTGCGCGGACGGGTTGATGCCGATGCACTCGGTGCGGCGCTGTCCGATGTGGTAGCCCGCCACGAGAGCCTGCGCACCCTGTTCCCGGCCCACGAGGGGACACCCCAGCAGGTCGTGCTGCCCGTCGAGCAGGCCGACTTCGGTTGGAACATGGTCGATGCCACCGGATGGTCACCAGACCAGCTGCATGAGGCGATTTGCGCGGCGACCCGCTACACCTTTGATCTGGCAACCGAAATACCGTTGCGTGCACAGCTGTTCGAGGTAGCCGTCGACGAACACGTCCTGGTGATCGTCGTGCACCACATCGCCGCCGATGGCTTGTCGTTAATGCCGCTCTCCGCAGATTTGGGTCTGGCCTATGCCAGCCGCAGCGCCGGGCAAGATCCGGGTTGGGGCGAGTTGGCCGTCCAGTACGTCGATTACACGTTGTGGCAGCGTGCCCAGTTCGGCGATCTCGACGATAGCGGTAGCCGTATCGCCGCGCAGCTCGCCTACTGGGAGGACGCCCTGGCCGGGATGCCCGAGCGGCTGCAGCTTCCCACTGATCGCCCTTACCCGCGGGCTGCCGACCTTCGCGGTGCCACCGTGGAGGTGGATTGGCCGGCCGAGTTGCAGCAGCGGGTTGCGTCGGTGGCTCGTGAGCACAATGCGACCAGCTTCATGGTGGTACAGGCCGCTCTGGCCCTGCTGTTGTCGAAGATCAGCGCGAGTTCGGATGTGGCCGTTGGGTTCCCGATCGCAGGGCGGCGCGATCCCGCGCTGGACGAGTTGGTCGGGTTCTTCGTCAACACCTTGGTGTTGCGGGTTGACGTGGCCGGCGATCCCAGTTTCACCGAACTACTGGGCCGAGTTCAGGCACGCAGTTTGGAGGCCTTCGAGCATCAAGATGTGCCCTTTGAACTGTTGGTGGAGCGGCTCAACCCCAGCCGCAGCATGACCCATCACCCCCTGGTGCAAGTCATGTTGGCCTGGCAGAACTTCGCCGGCCACGACGATCCAGCCGCTGGCTTGGCGTTAGACGGACTTCAGGTCACGTCCGTACCGTTCGAAAGCGATTCGGCCCGGATGGATTTGGTGTTCTCGCTGGCCGAACGCTGGACCCAGACCAGTGAGCCCGCAGGTATCGGCGGAAGGGTGGAATTCCGCACCGATGTCTTCGATGCCGCAAGCATCGAGGTATTGATCGATCGGTTGCAGCGGGTGTTGGAGGAGATGACCGCCGAGCCCACCCGATCACTGTCGTCGGTGGATCTGCTGGATGACGCTGATCATGCCCGTCTGGATGAGATGGGAAATCGCGCGGTATTGGCCAATCCGGTGATGGGGCCCGCGAGCGAGCCCGTGTCGGTCCCGGCGTTGTTCGCCGAGCAGGTCGCCCGGATCCCGGATGCGGTGGCCATCACGTGCGAGGGCCTGTCCGTGACGTACCGGGAACTCGACGAGGTTTCCAACCGGCTGGCGCACTTGTTAGTCAGCCACGGGGCGGGCCCGGGTTCCTCGGTGGCCCTGATGTTTTCGCGATCTGCTGAGGCAGTCGCAGCCATCCTGGCGGTGCTCAAGACCGGGGCGGCTTATCTGCCGATCGACCCGGCCCTGCCAGCGGCCCGTCTGGGATTCCTGCTTGCCGACGCCGGGCCGGTGGCGGTGCTCACCACCGCGAACCTGGTCGACGGGCTTGACGAGTTTGACGTGGTGGTCGTCGATGTCGACGACCCGGTTGTGCACATCCAACCCAGTACGGCCTTGCCGGCACCGCGCGCCGACGATATCGCCTACCTGATCTACACCTCGGGCACCACCGGTGTGCCGAAAGGCGTTGCAGTCACCCATCACAACGTCACCGCGCTGCTCGCATCGCTGGATGCCGGCCTGCCGGAGGCCGGGGTGTGGACACAGAGTCATTCCCTGGCCTTCGACGTCTCAGTGTGGGAGATCTTCGGCGCGCTCTTGCGCGGTGGGCGGCTCGTCGTCGTGCCCGACGCGGTGACCCGCTCCCCGGAAGACTTCCACGCCCTACTCGTCAACCAAAAAGTCACTATCCTCACCCAAACCCCATCCGCGGTAGGCGTGCTCTCATCCGAGGGGCTGCAGTCGGTGGCGGTGGTCATGGTCGGTGAGGCCTGCCCGGCCGAGGTGGTGGACCGCTGGGCCCCGGGACGGGTGATGGTCAACGCCTATGGCCCGACCGAAACGACGATGTGCGTGGCGATCAGCGCGCCGCTGGTTGCCGGCGCGGGTGTGGTGCCGATCGGTTCACCGGTGCCGGGCGCGGCCTTGTTTGTCCTGGACGACTGGCTGCGTCCAGTGCCGGCCGGCGTCGTCGGCGAGCTGTACGTAGCCGGCACCGGGGTGGCCGGCGGATATGTGGGCCGGGCCGGGTTGACCGCGTCGCGGTTTGTGGCGTGCCCATTTGGCGGGGCCGGAGCACGCATGTATCGGACCGGGGATCTGGCGCGCTGGGGTACCGATGGGCAACTGCTGTGCCTCGGGCGTGCCGATGAGCAGGTCAAGATTCGCGGCTATCGCATCGAAGTCGGCGAAGTGCAAGCGGCCCTGGCCGCACTTGATGGAGTCGAGCACGCGGTGGTGATCGCCCGTGAGGACCGCCCCGGCGATAAGCGTCTGGTTGGCTATGTCACCGGAACCGCCGAGGCGGCCGACGCGCGTGCCGCGCTGGGTGAGCGGTTGCCGGCCTACATGGTTCCGGCCGCAGTGGTGGTGTTGGACGCGCTGCCGTTGACGGTCAACGGCAAACTGGACACCCGTGCCTTGCCGACGCCGGAGTACGGCGCTGGTGAGTACCGAGCTCCGGGCAATGCAGTCGAAGAAATCCTGGCTGGCATCTACGCCGAAGTCCTCGGCATCGAAGCGCCTCGGCTGGTCGGGGTCGACGACTCCTTCTTCGACCTTGGCGGGGACAGCATTTCGGCGATGCGCCTGATCGCGGCCCTCAACGCCAACCTGGACAGCGCGCTCGTGGTGCGCACTGTGTTCGAGGCGCCCACGGTCGCCCAGCTGGCGACCAGAATCGGGGAGGGCGCGAGTTGGCTTGAGCCGTTGGTCGCCGGTGAACGACCGGCGGTGATTCCGTTGTCGTTCGCGCAGAGCCGGTTGTGGTTCTTGGACCAATTGCAAGGGCCCTCACCGATTTACAACATCGCTGCCGCGTTGCGACTCGACGGCCAGCTCGATGCCGGCGCGTTGGGTGCCGCACTGGCCGATGTAGTGGCCCGCCACGAGAGCCTGCGCACCGTGTTCATCGCGCCCGACGGAATACCTCAACAGCTGGTGTTGCCGAGCGACCGGATCGAGCTGGATTGGCAGGTCGTCGATGCCAGGGCCTGGCCGGCGGCGCGGCTGCGTGAAGCCATCGAGGCCGCGGCACTTCACACGTTTGACCTGACCAGCGAGATCCCGTTGCGGGCAAGCTTGTTCCGGGTCGCCGACACCGAGCACGTGTTGGTGGCCGCGGTGCACCACATCGCTGCCGACGGTTGGTCGATCACCCCGCTGGCGCGTGATCTGGGGGTGGCGTATGTAAGCCGCTGCGCGGGACAAGCTCCGGCGTGGGCCGACTTGCCGGTGCAGTACGTCGATTACACACTGTGGCAGCGAGCGCAGTTCGGTGAACTCGACGACACCGAGAGCCCGATCGCCGCCCAGCTGGCCTACTGGCAGGAAGCCTTGGCCGGGATGCCCGAGCGGCTGCAGCTTCCTACCGACCGGCCCTACCCGCTGGTCGCTGATCAGCGCGGTGCCGCGGTGGACGTGGACTGGCCCGCCGAGTTGCAGCAGCGGGTTGCGTCGATGGCCCGTGAGCACAATGCGACCGGCTTCATGGTGATGCAGGCTGCCCTGGCGGTACTGCTCTCCAAGATCAGCGCTAATTCCGACGTGGCGGTCGGGTTCCCGATCGCCGGGCGTCGTGATCCCGCGCTCGATGATCTGGTCGGGTTCTTCGTCAATACCTTGGTGCTGCGGGTCGAGCTCGACGGTGATCCCAGCTTCGCGGAACTCTTGGGTCAGGTGCGCCAGCGCAGCCTGGCGGCTTACGAGCATCAGGATGTGCCGTTCGAGGTGCTGGTGGAGCGGCTCAATCCGGCTCGATCGCTGACGCATCATCCGCTGGTGCAGGTGATGTTGGCCTGGCAGAACCTCCCCGGTCACGCCGGCGGTAACGGCGCCGGGCTGGCCTTAGGCGATGTTGAGGTCACGCCGATGCCGGTCGAGACCAAGACCGCCCGGATGGATCTGACATTTTCGCTGGCGGAACGTTGGGACGAGGCGGGCGCGCCGGCCGGGATCGGCGGGACCGTGGAGTTCCGTACCGATGTGTTTGACGCGCAAAGCATTCAGGTGCTCGTTGACCGGCTGCAACGGGTGTTGATGGCGATGACGGCGGATCCCGCACGGACATTGTCCTCGGTGGATCTGCTCGACGAGGGTGAGCATGCCCAGCTGGCTGAGCTCGGTAACCGCGCACTGTTGACCGGGCCGGCCAGCGAGCCGGTGTCCATTCCGGTGTTGTTCGCGGAGCAGGTGGCCGGTACCCCGGACGCCGTGGCGCTGGTATGCAACGGCATGTCGATGAGCTACCGGGAGCTGGATGAGGCTTCCAACCAGTTGGCGCAGCTGTTGGCCGGCTATGGAGCGGGCCCGGGACAGTCTGTGGCCCTGCTGTTTTCGCGATCCGCGGAGGCGATCGTATCGATCTTGGCAGTGCTCAAGACCGGCGCGGCCTATCTGCCGATCGACCCGGCGCTACCGGAGGCCCGGATCGGATTCGTGCTTGGCGATGCTGCCCCGATCGCGGCGATCACGACCGCCGAGTTGGCCGACCGGCTTGACGGG
>Ga0208987_1000080_pt1 | contig 21854 bp, 25 predicted proteins | sample MedBloCARef_O2_FD_187845 | JGI IMG/M metagenome (GOLD analysis project Ga0208987, IMG submission 187845) | Forest soil microbial communities from El Dorado National Forest, California, USA - Mediterranean Blodgett CA Ref_O2 (SPAdes) (version 2) | ecosystem: Environmental > Terrestrial > Soil >... | reverse complement strand
GGGGGCGGCGGTGCGATCCGGTTTACCACGTCGCCGGCGATGCGATATGCCATCTGCTGGCGTAACTGACGATCGAGTTGCGGTGCCCGGGAGAGGAATTGGCGCGCAACTTCGGCCTGGCCGGCATCTAGGCCGGACAGTTGCAGTGACGATGCCCACCACGCCAGCGCCGGCGGCATCATCGGCGGTGGCCCCAACCGGGGTGCGCGTTCGCTGACGACGATTGTGCCGGCGAAGATGTCGCCGATCCGTTTGGCTTTTGGGGACAAGATGCTGCTGATCACCGCCGGGCTGCCCAGGAACATCCAGATCTCGATCACCGAGGCCAGCGCGCGAAACAGGGCCTGCCGGAACCGTTCTGGCCCGCCATCGTCGGACACCACTCGCAGGCCCATCACGATCTTGCCCACCGAACGTCCCCGCGTGGCGGATTCGAAGATCAACGGATACCCGAGCATCACCAGCACCGTGAAGATGATCAGCACCGCCGTGCTCAGCGCCGTGTCGAACTGAGTCAGGGCGGCCGCCCACAACATGAGCCCGAGCACGTAGCAGATGAACATCACCGTGAGATCGATCAGCGCGCCGACCGCCCGCACCGGCAATTGGGCGACCTGCACGTCGAGCACCACAGCGTCCCCGGTCACCACCTCCGACATAACACCGAACGGTACAGGTGGGTATCACCGGCCGTATCCGACTGCGTCAAAAATGCCATTAGGCTGCCCAAGGTGGACGTCGACGCATTCGTGCTGGCCCATCGCGGTACTTGGGACCGGCTAGAGCAGTTGATAAAGAAGCGCCGGTCGCTGACTGGAGCCGAAGTCGACGAGCTCGTCGAGCTCTATCAGCGGGTGTCGACCCACCTGTCGACGCTGCGTTCGGCCAGCACTATCGGGTCGGATTCGCTGATGATCGGGCGGCTCTCCAGTCTGATCGCGCGTGCGCGCTCTGCGGTCACCGGTGCCCACGCGCCGGTGAGCAGTGCGTTCATCCGGTTCTGGACGGTGTCGTTCCCGGTGGTCGCTTACCGCACCTGGCGGTGGTGGTTGGGCACGGCGGTGGCATTTTTCGCCGTCGTCGTGGTCATCGCATTCTGGGTCGCGGGCAATCCAGAGGTGCAGTCGGCCGTCGGAACACCAAGTGACATCGACCAATTGATCAACCACGATGTGGCGTCCTATTACAGCGACCACCCCGCGCTGGCGTTCGCCTTGCAGGTCTGGGTGAACAATTCCTGGCTGGCGGCCCAGTGCATCGCGCTCTCGGTGTTGCTGGGGTTGCCTATTCCGTTCCTACTTTTCGAAAACGCCGCCAATGTCGGATTGATCGCCGGCCTGATGTTTCACGCCGGCAAGGGCGGCATCCTGCTGGGTCTGCTACTGCCGCACGGGTTGTTGGAGCTGACAGCGGTATTCCTGGCTGCTGCGGCGGGCATGCGGCTGGGGTGGTCGGTGATATCGCCCGGAGACCGGCCGCGCGGCCAAGTGCTTGCCGAACAAGGCCGGGCCATCGTATCGGTCGCGGTGGGGCTGGCCGGCGTATTGTTGGTCTCCGGGTTGATCGAAGCGTTGGTGACGCCGGCGCCGTTGCCGACATTCGTCCGGGTTGGGATCGGAATCCTAGCCGAGGCGGCCTTTTTGGCCTATATCGCATACTTCGGCCGGCGTGCCGCGAAGGCAGGGGAGACCGGCGATATCGACGAGGCGCCCGACGTGGTCCCAACCGGGTAAGCCGCGAAAGCTAAAGCCGGCCGGTCGCTTTCATCGCCAGATAACGATCAGCAAGAGCCGGCGCGAGTTCGCTGGGCAACGCATCGACCACCTCCACCCCGCTTTGGCGCAACCGTGCCGCGATCGTGCGGCGATCATTGCGGGAGCGCTCGGCGGCCGCCGCGTCATACACCGCAGCCGCATCCGAACGCCCGCTTGCCATTTGGTCAACGCGAGGATCGGCCACCGCGGCGAGCAGCACGTGATGCTTGGATGACAGTTGCGGCAACACGGGCAGCAGGCCCTCGTCGAGAGCCGTTGCGTTCAAGTCGGTCAGCAGCACGACGAGCGAGCGTCGCCGGGTGCGCCGGAGTAGCGCGGCAACCATTGCCCGCCAATCAGACTCGACCAGTGTCGGTTGCAGCGGTGCCATCGCTTCGACGAGTTGGGCGAGCAGCTCGGTGCGGGACGCACCGAATACGCCAGCCCGGCTTACCCGATCGTGGGCAAGGAAGTCGACGTGGTCGCCCGCCCGCGACGCGAGCGCGGCCAGCAGCAGTGCGGCGTCCATCGACCAGTCCAGTCGGGGCCAGCCCGCCGGGTCGGCGGCGGTCGGATCTACACCGACCCGGCCCGCCGCCATGCGTCCGGTGTCGAGCACGAGTACCACTCGGCGGTCGCGCTCGGGCCGCCAGGTACGGACCATGACATCGGCGCGCCGCGCGGTCGCACGCCAGTCGATCGAACGCACGTCGTCGCCGACGACATACTCACGCAGTGAATCGAATTCGGTGCCCTGTCCGCGGATCAGCGTCGGCAATAGCCCGTCGATCTCGCGTAGTTTGGCAAGCCGCGACGGTAGGTGCTTGCGGGACAAGAACGGCGGCAGCACCCGGACCTGGCCGGGCACCGCTTGCGAACTCTGCCGTCCCGCCAATCCCAGCGGCCCGATGGAGCGCGCCGTGACCACAGCCGCCCGCTGATCACCGCGGCGCACCGGTCGCAACACCGTCTGGATTTGGTGCCGCTGGCCGGCGGCGATGTTGACTGCGTGCGTGCGTGGTTCGGCGCGCGCGCTGGGTGGCCAGGCATCGCGGATCTGGCCGCGAAAGCCGCGGCGTCCGTCGTTGTTGACCAGCAGCGTCGCATCGACCTGCTGGCCGAGCCGGACCGAGGTATCGGGGGACCGGGTGTAGCGCAGTCTGCGCGGGCTGGCCGCCAGGGTGATGTCCATCGCCACCACCACCGTCAGCGCCACCAACAGCAGCACGAAAGCTGTTGCTGGCCAAGGCGAGAGCGCGATCGGCAGGACGCAGATCAGCGCCAACAAGCCGGTGCGCCCGGTGAGGATCACTAGCGGGGCACCGGAACCGACGCCAGAATTCCCTCGAGCACGCCGTCTGGCGTGGCGCCTTCCAATTCGGCTTCGGGACGCAACATCACCCGGTGCCGCAGCGTTGGCCGCGCCATAGCCTTCACGTCGTCGGGAGTGACGTAGTTGCGGCCGGACAGCCACGCCCACGAGCGGGCGGTGCCAAGCAGGGCTGTCGCGCCGCGTGGGGACACGCCAAGTTGCAGTGCGGGCGACGAGCGGGTGGCCCCGACGATGTCGACGATGTAGCCCAGTATCTCGTCGGCAATCAGTACCTGTTGCACGGCTTTTCGGCCGGCCGCCAGTTCGGCGGGCCCGGCCACCGGCTGGATCAGGGACAAGTCGCGGGGATCGAAGCCGTGGGCGTGCCGGCCCAGGATGGCGATCTCGGAGTCACGAGAGGGCAGCGTCACGTTCAGTTTCAGCAGGAAGCGGTCCAGCTGGGCTTCGGGTAGCTGGTAAGTGCCCTCGTATTCGATCGGGTTCTGGGTCGCGGCGACGATGAACGGGTCGGGCAGTGGTCTGGAATCGCCATCCACAGTGACTTGACGCTCCTCCATCGCCTCGAGCAGTGCGGCCTGCGTTTTGGGCGGGGTGCGGTTGATCTCGTCGGCCAGCAGCAGGTTGGTGAACACCGGGCCCGGCCGGAATGTGAAGGCGGCGCTGTGTGTGTCATACACCAGTGAACCGGTGATGTCGCCGGGCATCAGGTCAGGGGTGAACTGCACCCGCTTGAATTCCAGTTGCAATGCCGCGGACAACGCTCGGACCAGCAGTGTCTTGGCCACTCCGGGAACGCCTTCCAGCAACACGTGGCCGCGACACAACAGCGCGATCACCAGGCCGCTGACCACACCCTCCTGTCCGACGACGGCCTTGGCGAGCTCGCCGCGTAAGGCCAGCAATGCATCTCGTGCCGATTCAGCGGTAGGGGCGGTAGACGGTTGAGTCACGAGTGTGCGACCTGCCTTTCGATTTCGTCGAGCGCACGGGCGAGTTGTAAGAGGTCGTTATCGGTGGCCGGGGGTGGTCCGAACAGCTGGTAGGAAACGAATCCCGCATCGGACCCGCTACGCCGGGCCACGGTCGACACGACCGCCTGCACCGGAGCCTGCGGACCCAGACCCAGCCGGGGCAGCAGTCGCTGCAGCGTGGCGGTGCGCAGTGCGTCGGCGGCGCGATCGCGTGCCCGGCGTGACCGGTAAAGCCGGCCACGTCCTTCCACTGTCTCCGACGCGCGCACCACGACGGGCAACTGCTCGGCGACCAGCGGACCGGGTCGACGTCCCTTCCACAGCGCGATCAAAAACACGACCAGCCACAGCTGCCAGACAACCCAGATGACGTTGTCCGGAATCAAGTCCGAAACCGATGCCGGAGAAGACGTTTCACCTTCGACTCGGTGCGGGGCGTACCAGATGACGCGGGGCCGGTCGCCCGCGAGGTTCATCGCCAGGGCGGCATTTCCCGCCTGCAGCAGACCATCGTTGGTCATGAAGTCGGTGGTGCCGACCGCGGTGATCGTCCGGCCACCATCGCGATACCGGATCAGCGCCCCGTCATAACAACTCGTCATTGTCCGGCCGTCGTGTGCCTGGTAGGTGTCGCTGAGCCCGAATCGTACTGAGCCCGCGCGAGTCGCTTCGCGCAGAGCGCAATTCGGGTCGCTGTCAAAGGAGCTGGCCCCCGAGATGCGGATACCCGCCATCAGCGCCCCGCGGGTTCGCGCCGTCGGTTCCACCAGCAGGAGATCACCGGGAGCTTTCGCCAGCCGGTCCAACAGCGCGTCGTCGGTCAAGTACTGACTTTGTGCCACCAGGATCAGCGTGTCTGGGCGGGCCGCCCGTTCGACGTCGGCGATGCTGTCGGCCACCACAACCTCGACGCCGCCGTCGCGCAACAGTGTCACCAGTGCATGCGCGCCCGCGGGTTCGGTTGAGTCCGCGTCCATCCGGGCGCCGGGCCGCGGCATGGTCAGGTAGGCACCTATTACCGCGATGACCGCCAGCACCACCAGCGTGAGGGCCGCCCAGCGCCAGGAGCGCCATCGGCCCGCGGGTGTACCGATCCCCGGAGATGCCTCGGTAGTCGCCGTCATCGGACTTGCGCCCACGAATCGACGGCCGCTGCATGCCCGGTCGATGATGCGGCGGCGGGTCCTCGCGACCGTAGGTGGTCGTCAAGATCGGCGATCATCTGATAGGCGGCTTGAGTCCCGGGTACCTCGCCGTAGGTGACATCGTTGAATGCCGTTGCCGCCTGGGTTAATTCGCCAGCCAAATGCGGCAATGCGGCTCCGGCATGGCCGGCCAGTTCGTTGGCGGTGCGGCCCGGTGCCGGCTCGAGCACGCCCGTCTCCTCGAGCTGGCGGGCAACGGCGCGCAACCGATGACGGATGGCTGCGGTCCAATTTCCTTCCGCTGCATAGTCTTGCGCTGTGGCGCGGTGCTGGGCTGCGGTGAGCTGTGCTGCTTCGAACAACGCGTAGTCGCTGCCGCGTTTGGTTCGCATGGTGCGTCGTGCGATGTGGATGACGACGATCACCGCGACGACAAACAAGGTCAGCAACACCGTGGTGGTCAGCCATCCGCCGGGTACCGACGAAGTTTCCTGCAACAGCCGATACAACACTTCGTTGATCCAGTCGATGAACTGTTGCCCCGCAGAAGCCTTGGTATAGATCGGCTTGTCGAGCTCGGCCTGTGCCGCCTGGTGTGCGGCATCGCGGTCGATGTCGATGGAAGGCACTGTCAGCTAATCCTCACACCGGCCGGGTCAGCCAGAGGTTATCGGTCGACGTGCCCGCATAGGAACCGCTGGCGGCACCGGATTGCAATACTAGGTCGAACGCCTCGGCGCGCATTCGTCGGTCGGTATAGAGCAGCACGATGACGCCGGCGTTGAACGGCGCTGTGATGATCTGCCCGATCGCCGCTCCGATGGACGCGATCGTGGTTCCGGCGAGCAGCGCTCCGATGGACACCCCGCCGATCATCATGACCTGGCTGACGATGCTGAACGGTGCCGCGACCGCACCCGAGACGACACTGGCCACAATGTAGGTCAGCACCCGGATGCCGAGTACCCGCCAGAATCCGTTGCGGACCAGCGAGAAAGACCTGGTGATCGCGGCGAACACCGGCAACCTTTCCAGCACGATCAGCACGGGCGCGAACAGCACCACCGTGTACAGATATACCGACAACGCGATCACGAAGAGCCCCAGCGGGATACCCAGGAGAACCGCGACGGCTCCGTTGCCGACCGCCGCCACCACGGCGACGAACACCAGCACCAACCCGACAAGGGTCGCTAGTGCCGCCCCCTCCAACACTGCCAGGCCGAGCAAGGGGAGCAGCCGCCCACGAATCTTGAGCCACGTCTCACCGATGGTGATCGTTGACCCGAACACGGCCCGCCCGACGATGACAGTAAGCATTCCGGACAGCAGCATGCTGCCCAGCCAGGTGACCAGCAGGCTGGCCGCCATCGACGCCAACCACCCGCCGACTGCCCCCAAATTCGGCCCGTCCGGCTGATCGGTCGAGATGCTGCGGTAGCTGGCCAGGGGCCCGACGGTGGCGGCCAGCGAAATGATCTGCATGACCACAACCACCATCGCGGTCAGCCCCAACGTCGCCTTGGGATTGGTGCGGACATAGCTGACCGAGCCGTTGAAAATCTCGCTCAGGGTCAACGGCCGCAGCGGAATGATGCCGGGTTTGAGCGCTCCGGAGACTGGAGCCTGGCCGTAGCCGGGCGGTGGGCCATACCCGGGCGGTGCGCCGTAGCCAGGTGGCGGCCCGTAGCCAGGTGGTGGCGGGCCATAGCCGGGCGGCGGCCCATAGCCGGGAGGCGGCGAGCCGTAGCCGGGAGGCGGCCCGTACGCCGGCGGGCCCCCGTAAGCCGGCGGCGGGCCATACCCCGGTGGCGGATAGCCGGCCGGTACGTACCCGTCCGGTGGGGGACCAACCGGATAGCCGGGCGGCGGTGCGCTCACCGGTTCCAGCAACCGTCGTCGTAGGTCATGGCCTACATCCTGTCGACGGTTGGGGCATTTCACAATCTTGCCCAGTTTCGCGTCCTGCCCCGCTGGCCTGCACAGTCTCTTCAAACGTCGCGACGCGTAGCGTCACAGGCATGGCGGAACTCAAATCCCGGATCCGGGCGGATCTGACTGAGGCAATGAAGGCCCAGGATAAATTGCGGACAGCGACCCTGCGCATGCTCTTGGCCGCGGTCCAGACCGAGGAAGTCTCAGGCAAGCAGGCCCGGGAGCTCTCCGACGACGAAATCCTCAAGGTGCTGGCTAGGGAGGCCAGGAAGCGCGCCGAGTCGGCCGAAATCTACACCCAGAACGGCCGCGGCGAGCTCGCCGCCACCGAGCACGCCGAGGCGCGGGTCATCGACGAATATTTGCCCACTCCGCTGACCGAAGCCGAATTGGCCGATGTCGTCGACACGGCCATCGCCCAGGTTGCCGAGGCCAACGGGGAACGCCCCAGTATCAAACAGATGGGCCAGGTCATGAAGGCGGCGAACGCGATCGCGGCGGGGAAGGCCGACGGGTCGCGGCTGTCGACGGCGGTCAAAGAGCGCTTGTAGAAGCCGGCTGTTTGTCCGCTAAACACCGGGGTAACCCGTGGGGTATGACCAGGTTCGGCTATACCTTGATGACGGAACAGAGTGGCCCCAAAGACCTTGTCCAATATGCGGTCTCGGCTGAGGAGCACGGGTTCGACTTCGAGGTTTGCAGCGACCATTTCTCACCGTGGCTCACCTCTCAAGGACATGCGCCAAATGCGTGGACGGTGCTTGGCGCGGTGGCGCAGGCCACCGAACAAGTGGATCTGTACACGTATGTGACCTGTCCGACAATGCGGTATCACCCGACCGTCGTCGCTCAGCAGGCGGCCACCCTGCAGATTCTGTCCGACGGCCGGTTCACCCTCGGATTGGGCAGTGGCGAGAACCTGAACGAACACGTTGTCGGCAAGGGCTGGCCCGGCATCCACACTCGCCAAGAGATGCTGCGCGAAGCCATCAAGATCATTCGCGAGCTGTTCGGTGGCCGGCTGGTGAACTGGCGCGGTGAGTACTTTCAGGTGGATTCCGCGCGACTGTGGGACGTACCCGATGTCCCGGTCGGGATCGCCCTGGCGATGGGCGGCCAAAAGGCCATCGAGAAATTCGCCAAACTCGCCGACCATCTGGTCGCAGTGCAGCCCGACCAGGGCTTGGTCGACGCGTGGCACGGCGCTCGTCAGGCAGCCAACGGCGCCGAGGGCGGGCGGGTGATCGGGCAGATACCGGTGTGCTGGGACCCGGACCGCGACACCGCGATCGCACGCGCGCACGACCAATTCCGATGGTTCGGCGGCGGCTGGTCGGTCAATGCCGACCTACCGACGCCAGCGGGATTCGCCGGCGCGACCCAGTTCGTGCGTCCCGAGGATGTCGCCGAAAGCATTCCCTGCGGGCCGGACCTGGATGCGATCGTGGACGCCGTCCGCCCCTACTGGGAGGCCGGCTTCACCGATGTCGCGCTGGTCCAGATCGGCGGCGCGCAACAAGAACTGTTTCTTTCCGAAGTCGCCGATCCACTGCTCAAAGCGCTGCGGGCGGCTTCGTCCTGAACGCACGTTTGATGATTTCCGGCAAGGGTATTCGGGCGACGCCAGTTTCGTCGCGCACGGGAGGGGACTATGACTGATCCGGCCGGCAACGCAACCGCGACTTTGGTGAACGGTTTGGGCGCAGCCAGCCTGGGCCTGGGGCTTACCGAGATAGTCGCGCCCGGGAAGGTCGCCGCACTTTCGGGTGTGGACGACACCAAGCTGACGCGCCGGGTCATACGAGCGCTGGGTGTGCGCGAATGTGGCCATGGCGCAGCCTTGTTCGGCGGCCCGAATGCGCTGGTATGGACCCGAGTCGCCGGAGACGTTTTGGACTTGACCCTGTTGTCGGTGGGGGTAGCCCGTCGCGGTCGGGGCCGGCGGCGGCGCGGAACCATCGCGGGCGTGGCCCTTGCCGGAATCGGGGCAGTGGACCTCTACGCGGCGTTACGCACCATAAGCAACGGCAGTCGCCGAGCTGTTTAACCGGGAAGGAAATCCTGATGGCAAATGAATTGCAGGGCAAAATAATAGCCTTTTTGGCGGCCGATGGCGTCGAGAAAGTCGAGCTCGAACAGCCGCGTGCGGCGCTGGAGCAAGCCGGTGCCCGCACCGAAGTTCTTTCGTTGAAAGCCGGCGAAATCCAGGCGCGCGATCACGATCTCGACCCGGCCGGAACGGTCGCGGTCGATCGCACTGTCGCGGATGCGGCAGTGGCGGATTACGACGGTTTGGTACTGCCCGGCGGCACGGTGAACCCGGACAAGCTACGCGGGGACAAGTCGGCCGTTTCGTTCGTTCGCGAATTCGTGGAATCCGGAAAGCCGGTCGCCGCGATTTGTCATGGGCCGTGGACCCTGGTCGAGGCCGGTGTGGCAGCGGGCCGGACGCTGACCTCGTATTCGAGTATTCGCACCGACCTACGCAATGCCGGCGCTCACGTCGTCGACGAGGAAGTCGTCGTTGACGGCAATCTGATCACCAGTCGCTCACCCTCGGACTTGCCGGCCTTTTGCTCGACCATCGTCCAGCAATTCGCACGCGCCGCCACGCATTAGCGCCAGAGTTCTCAGTTCCGTTTCAACAGCTCGTTTTTGGGCACTATCCAGGGCACGCCGTGATCGCCACGGCAATGCGTCGAAAGGCCCACCGTTGACGATCACGTACCCCGTTTCCGCTGGTGCCGCGACCGAGTGCCAGGTGTATCAGCCGCAAGACGACTCTTGGTTGCTCGTCGAGTCAATGCGACAAAGCGGTCTGCTTCCGCGGAGCCGGGTGCTTGATCTGTGTACCGGGAGCGGGTTCGTTGCGATCGCCGCCGCTGAGATGGGCTGTGCCGATGTCACTGCCTTCGACATCTGCTCGCACGCCGTGCGAAGCTCGCGCGCCAACGTGGCGGCTGCCGGCGTGGATGTCGACGTCCGTCAAGGTTCGTGGACGGAAGCTCTCGACTGTGCGCCGTTCGAACTAGTCGTATCCAACCCGCCCTACGTACCCACTCCGGCCCAGGACGACGTCGAGGTGCTCCCCTCAGTCGCCGGGCCGTCCTGGGCGTGGAATGCCGGGCCGGACGGCCGGCTGATGCTGGATCCACTGTGCGCGTCGGTGTCAAAGCTATTGTGCGACGGCGGGTCCCTGCTGCTGGTCCAGTCGGCCTTCGCCGGCACCCAACGTTCCCTCGACACATTGCGATCAACCGGGCTGAACGCCGAAATCGTTGCCTCTCAGCGTATCCCGTTCGGACCGGTGCTATCCGCACGAGCCGGGTGGCTAGCGGAAATAGGCCTGCTGCAGCCCGGATGCATCGAAGAGGAGCTCGTGGTAATTCGGGCGGACAAGCCATGACCGTGACCCGGGTACGCGTGATACCCAAAGGCCCCGTCCTGGTATCGGGACCCGTCCGAATCGAGATGCCCGACGGCCGGGTGGTGGAATCCGATCGATTCATGGTGGCCATCTGCAGCTGTGGGCGCAGCAAGCAATATCCGCTCTGCGACACCAGTCACCGGCCTTGCCGCGGCATCGAAGCTATTGGTAAAGAAGCTAATTGAGTGGTACCCGCAACGACGGTTGATCCTGCCGCCAGCAGGCCATGATCTGGTCGGCTAATCGATTTTCGACCATGGCATGTGCGCGAATCCCGAAAACGACATCACGGTCAAGCTCCGGCTCCCGGGCCACGAGGTCGCCGACCACATCGAGGCGTACAACCTGTTCGTGTACGGCGTCGGCCTCGACGTGTTCTCCGTAGAACGCGATGCAGGGTTGCGGGGCGTGCATACGGTACAGAGCCTGAACCATTCGCCGCGAGCCCGGCGGCGAAGTGATCTCCGTCGACGCGAAGTGCCCGATTGCGGCGCCGCGCAGCCAGCGGTGCAGGCCGAACATCGACATCAAATTCACCGCCGCGAGTGCTTCGGCGGAGACGGCGTCAAGGTAACCCAGATATGTCGAATCCAGATCGGCCGCCGCCAGGAGATTGGCGAACAGCTGCTGGTGTAGCCGGGCGCCCTGTCCGGCCCCGTACTCGTCGAATTCGATTGCCACGAATGCGGCCTTGGCGCCCCCCGTTAACCGCGGAATCGCCCAGGCGTGCGGATCGCCCTCTTTGAGGTGATACAGGGACCGGTGCACGAAGTATTCGCGCATTTGCTGCCAGGTTCCCGAATCGCGCAGGTGATACGACGGGCCGGTACCGTCAACGGGCTCGATGGAGATCGCTTCCATTTCTCTTGCCGACGTATGGTCGGGCTCGATGGGACCGACATCACGTCGCACGCCGGCCAGGAACGCTCGCTCGAGTTCGGCGCGTAAGCCCAGCAGGTCGGGATTCCATTCCCAGGTGGGATCCACCCCGGCGAAACCGCGGTAGTGCAGCTCGTAACACATGCATAAGGCCAGCTGCAGGTCGAGGCCGTAGGGGTCGGAATCACGGACGGACGCGTTGACGCGTGCCAGCTGGTCGTGTGATGGAGGCGAGGTCAAGGCATGATGCACAGCCGTCGACAGCGGTCCGTGTGCCGCCGGTAGGCAGGGCTCAACCGTCATCGATGCTCGGATCACGTTTGTGGAGGTACCACACCCGGGCCGATGGCAAACGGTGGCTTGCGCCTCGCATTTCAGTGATCGGCCGACTCGGTTGCGCCCGACCGTCGGAAGGTGATATCGATCGTCGTTCCGGTTGGACTGCTGTTGATTTCCATCGTCTCGCTGAGGATCCGCATCAGTACCAGGCCTCGTCCGCTGTTACCAGGGTTGACTTTCGGTATCTTCCACGAACCTGAATCGGTGATCCGCGCTTCAATCTCGCCGTCGTGAACGTTGACCTCGAGCAGCATTGTTCCGGCGTTGTGCCCGCGGTAGGCGTGTTCGACACAGTTGGTGCACGCTTCGTTGATCACCAGCACTATGTCGTCGATGAGGGCACGCGGAACGTCAGCGTCGGCCAGCCAGTCGCTGAGCCGATGCCGGATATCTGCCAATTCATCTGCAGCAGCTGCGCTTTCGATCCGAAGCGGGGCACGCTGGCGCCGGTAGAACACCATTGCGACATCGTCGTCGTATCCGGCGACGGGTGCCAGCTCACGAAGGACGACATCGGCGATGGCATCGAGGGGCAGCTTCATCGTATCGACTAAACTTGCTGCGGCACGGGCGATTCCGTCGTCGATCGACTCGTGTTTGCGCTCGACCAAACCGTCGGTGAACAGCATCAGCGTCGATCCGAACGGAAGCAGCCGGGTGGCCTGCGGGCGAGGTTGGTCTCGACGGACCGCGAGTGGCACCGACCGCGCATCGTTCAGCATCGAGGTGCGGGACTCGGGACCGGCGATCATCCCGGGCATATGGCCCGCATTGCTGTAGTGCAACAGCCCGGTTTCGGTGTCCAGCACCGCCAGAAATACCGTGGTGCAGTAGGCATTCGGAATAAGCGAAGCGGCCGAGTCGAGTTGTTCGAGCAATAGCGCGGGTTCGGCACCGTTGATCAACAGCGCCCGAGCCGAGCTGCGTAGCTGACCCATGATCGCGGCGGCCGGCAGACCGCGACCCACGCAGTCGCCGACGACGATCCCGATGCGATGATTGCCAATTGGCAGCACGTCATACCAGTCGCCCCCGATCTCCAACGGTGGGACGGCTGGTTCGTAGCGCACCGCGAAGCCGGCCGGAGGTTGCACCGGCGGCAGCATCGCGCGCTGCAAGGTCAGCGACGTTTCTCGGGCGCTCTCGAACTGGCGGACATGCTGCATGGCCAAACTCAGGTGCCCGATCAGCACCGTGACCAGCAGCCGATCCTCGGAGCTGATCCAGCGCGGCGACTTCAGCTCCAACCACAACGCGAGGTCACCCGTGCCGGAGAGCACCGCGACCAATCCCTGTGCCTTACCCGGGTTTTCCGGTCGATCAACGGTTTTGGCAGTCAGCGGAAGCTGGTGACGCGCCTCGGAAAATGTGTTGCGCAACCACGGATCGAGTTCGCGCCAGGCCGATACTTTGGGCTCGCCCGCCACCTCAACGGCGGGTTCGCCGTCGCCGCTTGGCCACGAGACGGCGACCACGCGGCGTACGTCGATTGCCGACCGGCACTCGTCGAGAGTGATCGATAGCAGCTCGGCGACGCTCTTGGCCACCGCCACCGCGGTGGCCAGCCGCAGCACAGCGGATTCCCTTGCAGCGAAAGCACGTTCGGCGGTGATGTCCCGGATTGTCCCCACGTAGACAGCTCGGTCGCTGCCGGTTTCTTTGACCGCATTGATGGTTACCGTCACCCAGGCGAGATGGCCGTCTCGATGCCGAATCGGTGTCTCGTATTCGGCGCTGCCACCCTGGCGGACTCGAGATTGTTGTTGCTGCGCGGTCTTTTTGTCGACCAACCACGGGTGCGGCCACAGGTACGGCAGGCCTTCTTCCGGATAGCCCAGGATGTCGATGAACGCCTTGTTCATCTCGATCACCGAGCCCTGGTTATCGGCGACGAAGAATCCCTCTTGCAGCGAATTCACCAGGGCGGTACGGAATTTGTCTCGATCGGCAAGGCCCTCGGCACGTGCTCGTTGTTCGGCGTAGCGTCTGGTGCCGTCGAGGAATCCCCGAGTCGCGACGTCGAGCGGGGCCAGGGTCTGCAGGAGAAATTCCAGGGCGACCGGCGCTTCGAGGTGGATGTCTGTGGACAGCTCCAGGATCAACCGGACGTGCTGCTCGACGATGTCGAGCACGCTGACTTGTTCCTGCAACGCTCGGCGCCCGAGCTCATGGGCGACCGCCAGGCTGTCCTCATCGCGGGTGTTCAGATAGGTCTGCAGCGCCGCGACGTACTGCGCGCGAAAATCTTCCGCGCCGGTCATTTCAACGCTCCCCGGTGACGCGCGGCGAGCACCATGGCGTCGTCGGATTTCTTCGCATGTTTGGCCAGCATTTCTTCGGCTATCGCCTCGGCGGTTGTGGCGAAGTCGATCTTGTCGAGATGGTCCTCGTCGATGCCATCGGTGGCGATCACGATCAAATCGCCGGCACGGAGCGAAACCGCTTGCGCTGGCCTGATTTCCGGTATCCGGTAGCCGACGATACCTGCGGCCAGCCGCGCGCTGGATCGGATGTTGATACCCGTCACGTCCTTGGCCACCAGGTTTGCGCTGACATTGCCGACCCCGGTCCAGGTCAGCGTGCTGGTCGGGAAATCCACCCGCGCCAGGGTCATAGCGGCTCCCCTCGTACCGCCCAGCACGCGATGGCAGAGCTGGACCAAGACTTCGACCCGCTCTCCGGCGGACCGCTGCAAAGCCTCGACAGCGCGCGTCGCGGCAGCAGCGGCGGCCGGTCCGTGGCCGAGGCCGTCGATCACACCGAACAGTACGGCGTCACCATCGATATCCACAGCTAGCGGCTGGTCGCCGGAGTAGCGCTCGCCCGGTAGTGGACGACCCGCGGTCGCCCACTCCATCGGGCCTAGCCGGCCATTGTCTTGCACGATCATGCTCGGGCCGGAACCCATTTCCACATTTCGATAACCGTTCCGTGGCCGAGCGCAGATTCCACGATCAACCGATCCATCAAACGTCGCGCGCCCGGCAAGCCCATACCTAGGCCACGACCGGTCGAGTAGCCGTCTTCCATCGCTCGTTCGATGTCGGCGATGCCCGGGCCGTCGTCTTCAGCACGAACCACCAAAGCCTTGCGGCCCTCGCGTTCGGCCACTGAGACCAGGACGGTGCCGCGACGTGCGTAGCTGGTGATGTTTCGTGCGATTTCGGAGATCGCGGTAGCGATCATGGTGACGTCGGTCAGTGAGAATCCGAGGTTCAGGGCCAGCTGGTGTCCGGCTTTGCGGGCGGCGACGATGTCGTCGGAGTTGTTGATGTCGACGGCAATGTCATCCGCCACCGTCGCGCCCGATCGTCGATTTCCCCACTGCGCGTTGACGACGATTCAGCACCGCAAGACCCTCTTCGAGGTCCAGCGCGGTGTTCATGTCGTCAAACGCCAAGCCCAGCTGGACCATCGCGAAGGCCACCTCCGGCTGCAGGCCGACGATCACGGTGTCGGCGCCTCGTAGCCGGGTCATGTGGGCAATCGTTCGCAGTGACCGGGCCGCGAACGAATCCATCACGTCTATGGCGGTGACGTCGACGATGATGCCCTGTGCTCGGAATCGGCTGACCTGCTCCATCAGGTCTTGCCGCAGCCGTTCGGTGTCGGAGTCAGTTAGCGCCGCCTGCACCGACGCAATAAGTATTGCGCCCTGTTTCAGGATCGGTACTGGCATGCGACGCCCGCGCTAATCGTGTTCACCCGGTCTGCTCGCCGGTGCGGGTGACCTCGTAGCCCAGCAAGCGTTCGGCTTCCTCGATACCGCCCTGTAGGTCACCGACGGCGTTCATCTTGGATAGGTCCAGTCCGATCGTCACCAGCGTCAGCGCGATTTCCGAGGACAGGCCGGTGATGATCACGCTCGCGCCCATCAATCCCGACGCGTCCACCGTTTGCACCAGGTGGTTTGCCACCGTGGAGTCGATGGTGGGCACACCGGTGATGTCGATGACCACGACTTTCGCGCGGTTGGCGCGAATCGCCCGCAGCAGCTGTTCGGTGACCTGGCGGGCGCGCTGGCTGTCCAGCACACCGATGATCGGCAGAATCAGCAGCTGTTCGCGCACCTGTAGCACCGGCGTCGACAGCTCGCGGATCGCCTCCTGCTGTTGGCGGATGATGCGCTCACGTTCCTGCACGAAGCTGACGCCCACGGTATTGGCGATGCGGTTGGCCGCCGGCTCGTAGGCGTCCAGAACGCGATTGAGCATCTCGAACTCGGTCTGGTACTTCTCGAACAGCGAGCGCGCGAGCACGTCGCGCAGCAGCAGCACGATGCCGAGCACCTCGTCTGTCTCGACGCCTCGCGGGATGATGCGTTCCGACAGGTCTCGTGCGTATGCCTGCAGGGCCTCGACGCTACCGGTTTCGAGTACCTCGACGTAGTTGTCGTAGACGGCGGTCGCTTCGGAGAACAGCTCCTCCGGGGTCATCGCCGTCAGCAGTTCAGCCTCGGCGATTCTGCGGGCCCACTCCTCGCGCAAAACGGTCCGATTCTGCCGCAGATGTTGGACCAGCTGTGGCAGCAGACCTTCGCTTGAAACACTGCCGGTCTGCCCGGTGGAACCGGTGCTGCCGAAATCCGACGGCGAATCTGACATCTGGCCTCCCGAGTGCCGCGTTGCCCTGCGCACGTTCTATGGGGAGACTAGCGTGGTCCGTGGCGGGGCAGGTGTTGAGGTCTTCTTCTTCTCGCAGTTCGCACGGCAGGTTACGCTTGCACCACACTGAAGGCCCGGACGAAGGATCACCATTGTCAGCTCCTGATTCGATTACCACTTTGGTTGCGGACCACGATGGGGTGTCCGTGGTCAGTGTCAGCGGTGAAATCGACTTGGTCACCGCTCCCGCCCTGGAGCAAGCCATCAGTACGGTGGTTGCTGGGGGGCCGACGGCGCTGATCATCGATCTTTCTGCGGTGGAATTCCTCGGCTCGGTAGGGCTGAAAATCCTCGCGGCGACCTACGAGAAACTCAGTGGGGCCAGCGAGTTCGGTGTAGTGGCACGCGGACCGGCGACCAGACGCCCGATTCACCTGACCGGTCTGGACAAGACGTTCCCGTTGTACCCGACGCTGGACGACGCGCTGACCGGGGTCAAGGACGGCAAGCTCAACCGCTAGCGCCCCGCGCGCCGGTCCTTCCGGTTTTCCTCACGCCGTGCGCGAAAAGTCTCGACCGGGGTATTACCCCGTCAAAGGTCCGCCTCCGCTCGGTGCGATGATCACGGCCATGGATGTCGATCATCCGGAAGACGATCAGCGCTGGGATCGCAAAGAGCGCGGCGAAACCGAAATCGAACGGCTGGACCGTAACTGGAACAGCCTGCTGCAGGAGCTGCGCGTGGTGCAGACCGGGGTGCAGCTGCTCACCGGGTTTCTGCTGACACTGCCGTTTCAGCAACGTTTCGACATTCTGAGCCACCCCATGCGGATGGTGTATCTGGCGACGGTGGGATGCTCGGTGGCCGCGACGGTACTGCTCATTGCGCCGGTGGCCATGCACCGAATGCTGTTCAGGCGCCATTTGCTGCAGGTGGTGGTGTCCGCTGCGCATCGATGCGCTCTTGCCGGCCTGGCGTTGCTGGGCTTCGCGATGAGCGGGATGACGATCATCATTTTCGCGGCGGTGTCCGGGCGGCACGCCGGTTTCGCAGCGGGGGCGTGTGCGCTGCTGCTGTTCACGGTGTTCTGGCTGATCCTGCCGCTGCGGCTGCGGGGCAGCCGGGTTGAGTAAGCTGCGAACCCGTCAGCGAGGGGTTGCGAGCGCCGCGATGCGGGTGGAGTCCAGGTGATCGAGCAGGTCCTGCGGATCGGAGAAGATCGGCGACGCACCCGCTGCCCGCAGCTCCGCCTCGGAGATCCCACCGCTGAGGAGACCGATGCACGGCAACCCAGCGGCAGCGGCGGCGTGCGCGTCCCACACGGCGTCTCCGACAAACACGGCCTGCTCGGGCGTCGCGCCGGCTCGGTCCATCGCGACTTGCACGATTCCGGGATCCGGTTTGGCGGTGTCGACGTCATGCGATGACGTGGTTTCGGCGATGACGTCATCGCAGCTGAGCACCTTGCGTAGGGTGTCGAGTTCGTCGTCGGGTGCCGAACTGGCCAGCACCACCTGCAGCCCGAGGTCGGCGACGCGGCGCAACAAATCCCGGGCACCGGGTAACGGGGTCAGCAGGGGTGAGACGTCGCGGTAGTAGCGGCTGTGGGCATCGCTGAGCCGGGCCTGAACCTCGGATGGCGCGTCGTGGGACAGCGTGCCCACCAGCTTCGAGCCGTCCATGCCGATGCAGCGGTGCAGCTGCCAGGCCGCAACCGAGATGCCTTCGTCGTCGAACGCGCGTTGCCACGCGTAGACGTGCAGGTAGTTGGAATCGACCAGGGTTCCGTCGACGTCGAACAGGACTGCAGGGGCGCCGTGCGCGGGTTTCATCGGTGCGGCATACCCGGCCCGGTGCAGGCTGACACGCCGCGGGACCGGCAGTGACGCCCCCCGAATGGCACGAATTGTCGGAGGCGCAATTTTTGGGCTCAATCCAGTGTGGGGGACACCCGAATGGGGTATCGCCTGTCCCACGGGTGAGTACAGGGAAGTGCGTTAACCCGCCGCTGCGCAGAAAGGAACGACCATGGCGACCGCAACTGACTACGACGCACGCCGCGCGCCCGACCCCGAGATCTCCGACTCGTCCCCACTTCGGGGGCTGGCACCCAACGCCAAGGCAACCGCGGTCGTCGACGAAGACCCCAGTGAGGCGGTGTTTTTCGAGGCGCCCGACGTGGATTTGTCCGGTGAGGAACTGTCGGTGACGGTGATTCCCCAGCGGTCCGACGAGTTCACCTGTTCGAGCTGCTTCCTGGTGCAACATCGCAACCGGATGCGGACCACCAGCTCGGGGCTTCCGGTCTGCGCTGATTGCGCATAATCGCGCCGCACGCCCCGCAGGCGGCATCGCCGAAGTAAAATTTAGGTATGCGTGGCATTCTGGCGTTCGACGGCCGATGTGGCATGTGTACCCGTGTGGTCAACCGCATTGCTCGGTGGAATCGAACGGGCTGGTTACAAATCGAACCCTTCCAAACACCTGAGATTGCCGATCGGCTCAAGGTTCCCGACGACCGGCTGTATGAGTCGGCCTGGTGGCTGGACTCTTCTGGTCAAGTTTTTGCCGGCGCCCACGCAATGAATGCGGCTCTTTCCGCGGCGCTGGGCACTCGATTGCCGTTGTTGGTCTACCGACTCCCCGGCGTTGGTTGGCTGCAGAACGTCATCTACCGCTGGGTGGCTACGCACCGATATCACTTCCGCGGCGTGACACCGCTATGCGAGGCCCAGCCCGAGCGGTGCGCGTAATCGCCTTGCCGCACCGGATTGCCGTGAGCCCGCCACCCGGTTTGCCCGCTCCGCGCATGTTTCGTACGGCTTTCGCCGCGGCGTATGCGGTTGCTTACCTGGTGGGTGGCGAGCGCCGGATGCTGCGGCTGATACGTCGGTACGGACCCATCATGACGATGCCCATCCTCAGTCTCGGCAACGTTGCGATCGTGTCCGACCCAGAGTTGGTGAAGCAGGTTTTCACCGCTCCCCCTGATGTCCTGCTCGGCGGCGAAGGCGTGGGACCCGCGGCGGCGATTTACGGGTCCGGATCGATGTTCGTACAGGAGGAACCCGAACACCTTCGGCGGCGCAAACTCTTGACGCCGGCGCTGCACGGCGCTGCGTTGAGTAGTTACGTGCCAATCATGGAGAACGCTGCCCGCACGGCGATGCGCGGCTGGCCCGTCGACCGTCCGTTCGAGATGCTCACGGCGGCACGCTCGCTGACGCTGGACATAATCGTCAAGGTCATCTTTGGTGTGGATGATCCCGACGAGGTGCGCCGACTGGGGCGGCCGTTCGAACGGCTATTGAACCTCGGGGTCTCCGAACAATTGACGGTGCGCTACGCACTACGTCGCGCCGGCACATTGCGGTTCTGGCCGCAACGGGCGCAAGCCAACAAAGCGATCGACGACGTCGTGATGCCGCTGATCGCACAGCGACGAAATGATCCGGATCTAAACCAGCAACTGGATATCCTAGCCTTGCTTATGTGCGCGCGCAGCGATGACGAAGAGCCATTGTCGGACAATGAGATTCGCGACGATCTCATCACCCTGATGCTGGCTGGTCACGAAACGACCGCGACCACCCTGGCATGGGCCTTCGATCTGCTGCTGCACCATCCCGACGCGCTGCAACGGGTGCGAGCCGAAGCCATGAATGGCGGAGAAGACTTCACCACCGCCGTGATCAACGAGACCTTACGGATACGTCCACCCGCGCCCTTCACGGCTCGCGTTGCCGCGCAACCATTTCCGATCGGCGGCTACTGCGTCGACGCCGGCACCCGAATCGTCGTCCACATCATCGCTATCAACCGCAACGCGGCGATTTACGAGCATCCGAACGAGTTCCGCCCCGAGCGATTCTTGGGCACCCGACCGCAGACGTATGGATGGGTTCCATTCGGAGGCGGTATCAAACGCTGTCTGGGCGCTAGCTTCTCGATGCGGGAGTTGGTCACCGTCTTGCACGTGCTGCTGCGAGAGGGTGAATTCAGCGCCGTCGACGAAAAGCCCGAAAAGATCGTGCGGCGCTCGATCATGCTTGCGCCTCAGCACGGCACCCGAGTGCGATTCCGGCCTGTCGAGACCGGCTTCCTGCAAACCTAATTCAGGCTTGCGCCCACTCTCGGTCACATACTCGGCAGTGCCGGGTAACTGTCGCCCATGCAAGCTCGCCGTCGCCGGGTTTATGGACCAGGTGGGTAGCTTCGTCGCCACACCCGGGGCAGCTGCAGAACGCGCAGTATTGCTCGGGTGCTTGATCATTCATCAGAGACAAGTTCTCTGCCCGGGAGAACGGCACGATCTCCAGCGGCTCGGGACGGGAACCGACTTGCGGCTTGTCGAGCCACAAAAGTCCGCACACCACCATCACCACCGCCGCGAAAATGGTGGCTATAGACAGCGGTACGTTCCACGGCCAGTTCGGTGGTACGGGGGTGACGATGAGAAACACCGAGGCAACGACGAGTAGAAAGCTAATGATGGTGCCGGGCTTGGCGAAGCGGTAGCCGCCGACGCTCAATGCTTCCCAGACCTCAATCTGGGTTTGTCGCCGTGCGATCTCGACCAGAGTTGGGTGGTCGGGGAAGTCGGTCGTCGCCGGGGGACCGGGAAGGTCGTCCCTCCCGCCGGAGGTTTGCCGACCCAGCGTCATGCGCGCAAAGTCTAACGTCGAGTGTGCACCTCAGCGACTTGATAAGTACCGCGGCTCATCTAGGATCCTTTGTGGCGAAGCCGTCAACGTGGTGACGTCGAAGACGCCCGCTACTCAGCGGATCGGGCAGTCAGACACTGCGGGGTGTGGCGGCGTTTAATCAGGCCCCGCCGGGCTGGTGGGATTGTGGCTCTTGACCTTGATGTGGGCCCCAAAGAGATCGTTATCGGCGACGCCGATGCCCTTGAGGGCCTCGATCAGCAAAGCGACGATGTCGGATACGACCAGTTTGTCGTGTCCCTCCGCCAGCCCGTAGCTGTGCAATTCCCAGCCGTCGCCGTCGCCCTCTTGCGACTGACGTCGATTCGGAATGGTTTTTCAAGGCCGGATAAGGACGATCCAGGCGCCGCGCTCGAGCGCGAGTCCGCCGAATCTGCCGGCGCTGTGGGGGATGATGATCAGGTGAGCTTTGCCCGATGTTCACGGGCCGCCACCAAAGTTCCACGAACTCGGGACATCCTCCTCCGCTACAATGTCCGGCTTAGGCCAGTATGCTCGTCTGCGGTTATCTGGAAGATTGTTGGGGGATCCCTGTGAATGGATCAGAAACGAGCGAATTGTGTTGGGCCTCATCCGGTTGCACGGTTTCGAGCCCGCGATGTGGCTGACTCGAGTACGTACGAATCCAGGGACCGTTGATTAAAATCGGCACAATAACATCAAGAGCACGACTATCCGCCAGCGGCGGAAGCCGACCGTGGAGACAGCGCAATATGCCGTTGACGACTACAGAGGTGGCGAC
>Ga0208987_1000079_pt1 | contig 21871 bp, 22 predicted proteins | sample MedBloCARef_O2_FD_187845 | JGI IMG/M metagenome (GOLD analysis project Ga0208987, IMG submission 187845) | Forest soil microbial communities from El Dorado National Forest, California, USA - Mediterranean Blodgett CA Ref_O2 (SPAdes) (version 2) | ecosystem: Environmental > Terrestrial > Soil >... | reverse complement strand
CCCGCTGCGCCCGGCTCCGCCGCGCTTGCGATCACCGCGTCGCGATCCGGCTTCGCCGGCAGCCAAGCCGGATCAATCCCGTCGTCCAGCCGGTTGTCGGCTTTGGCGTCCAGGTAACGGAAGTAGAGCACGGTGAACGCGACGAACAGCAGCAGCGACCAGCCGTAGGTGATCTTGAGGTAGTGCAGCGCGCGGCCATACCTCATCCACCGGTAGATCAGCCAGTCGTCCAGCGTCAGGAAGCCATAGATCCCGAGCCAGGCCGGCCAGTTGCGGATTAGCGAATTCTGCAGCACCACGGTCATCAAGAACGGGAACAGCATCATCGAGTAGTAGCCCTGGGCCAGTGGCAGCACCAGCCAGGAACACAGCAACAGCACACCCGACGAGCAGGTGAACCAGAACAACGGGTCCCGGGTGCGGTAGTAGCGGTACAGCAGCCACAGTGCGCCGATCGTCAGTGCAACGAACAGCAGCCGCAGAAACACGATCAGCCAGGTGGGCAGGCCGAAGTAGACCCCGTTGCCCTCGATCGAGCTGTTGAAGTAGTCCCGGGTGCCGCCGATGTAGGGCAGCGTGCGGGTGACGAAGTCCATCGGGTCGCTGACCAACGACCATGCCGCCAGGTTGACGACGGCGGGGACCGCGATGGCCGGCACCAGCGTGCGCCATTGGCGATTGAGCAAGGGCAGCAACAGCAGCGGCCCGAGCACCGGTTTGAGCGTCAAGGTGAGCCCGATGACCAGGCCGGCCCACCACTGATGCCCGACTTTCCCGTCCAGCAGCCACTTCAGGAACAGCACTTCCGCCAGCAGCACGCAGCCGTTGATGTTGGTGAACACCAGCGTGCTGGTCACGCTTTCCGTGCAGAACATGGCCAGCAGCAGGGCCGGCGCGGCCACCGAAGACAGCGTGTAGTTGAACAGCCGCAGCAGTAGGTACCAGGCGATCAGGATCGCCACGGTGTTGATCCCGATGAACAGGTAGCGCGACGGCGTGAAGGACAGGTATCCGAAGGGCGCCATCAGCAGCGTGCCGCCCGGCGGATACAGGTAGTGCGGATCCACGTAGTCGAAGTGCTCGTTGTAGATGTCCAGGCCGTGCCGGAAGTTCGACACCGCCCGGTAGACCGGCTTGAAGTCGTCGGTGATGTTGCCGTTCAGGGTCAGCACGATGCTGCGGTGCAGAACCGAGAGAACGGCGAGCGGCCACAGCGTCAACCGCAGGATTGTCGCCGTACTCGCCGGGCCGGTGGGGGGACGAAATGCGGCCAGCACCCAGTCGCGCAAGCCGGATCGAGTCGAGTCAATGGCCGTCACCAGCGCACCGTACACCGGCGCGCACGCCCAAGTGTCAGGCGGGACAGTACGTGTCGGTTCCGGGGAGCTTGCCGCTGTCGAGATAGCCGAGCAGCGGCGGGACAGCGCACGGCGCGTAGATGCTGGCGCCGTGGCCGATGCCCTGCCACATCACCCGCCTGCTGGCCGCGTTTGCGTTGATCACGGTGGCCGCGGTCGCGGCGACTCCTTCAGAGCCGACGATCGGGTCGTTCTGCACGCCCAGCAAGACGACGTCGATCTTGAGGTCCTTGGGCGGTGGCGGTGGCGAACCCGTCGGCCAGTGCACGCATTTGACCAAGTTGAGCGCGGCCACCACGCCGAACTGGGGGTAGAGCTTCCCCCACGCGACGACGAGTTCACGCACCCGGTCTGGGGTCGGGCGGTTGATCGCGTCGCTGCAGCCGCTAACGAACTGGCCGTCGCTGTCTTGGGTGTTGTCCGCGCGGTTGATCAAGCCGGTGAGTTGGTTGGCGTCGCCGGAGCGTGCCGCGGCGAGTGCGTTGGCCAGGCTCGTGGTGGCGCCGACGCGGTCGCCGGACGGGAAGCCCAGCGCGACGGTGATGGCACTGGCCACTTCGGCCACCGATGCGCCGCCGGGAGCTTTGCCGGCGCGGGCGTCGGCCAGCAGCGCGTTCACCGCGCCCTTCGGGTCGGAGCCCAGCGCGCAGTTGACCGCCATGCACTGCGCGGCGAACGCGTCGAGCGCGGCCTGCTGGCCCTTGACCTGTTGCTCGGCGACGGCTTCGGCGCCGGTGCCCAGGGCAACCGGGGAGTCGAGGATCAGCCGGGCGACCTTGGTGGGACGCGAGGAGGCGTAGGCCAGCGCGACTTGGGCGCCGTTGCCGATGCCGACCAGCGCGACGGCGGGGACGTCCCACAGGCTGCGCAGTCGCTCGATATCGGAGGCGGCGTGGGCGTTGTCGTAGGCACTGTCGCCCGGTGCGATTGCGTCGGTGCAGTTGGTGGTGGCGGTGTTGGAGACGTCGGAAAGGCTGGCGACCGGGTCGTCGCCGCTCTGGAACTGCGCCTGATCCCGCATCGCCTGGCGATCAAGGCGATCCCGGCAGTCGATCGGGGTGGACATGCCGATACCGCGGCGGTCGACGGCGACCACCGGGTGCGTCTGCAGCACGTCGGTGCCCGCCCGGGACAGCCAGACCGGCAGCTGCGTCGAGGACGGCAGGTCGGAGCCGGTGGTGAAGACCAGCGGACCGGCGTCCTTCGGGGTCCGGCTCAGCTTGGCGCGTACCACCCCGATGCTCACGGTGCCGGCCCCGCCGTTGACCGGATCGAGGTCGGCGTCGTAATTCGCGCAATCCAGCTGGACGTCAGGCGCGGGTCGCACTCCGGCGTCGGTGAAAACCTTCGATGTGCAGTCGTGCCACGACAAGTCGTTCTTCGGTGCGGCGATCGGTGGCGGACCGCTGGGTGGTGGCTTCGATGGGGCCACGCCTTGGGGTCGGGCGCCGGAGTTGGTGGCGAACCGCGGGTCGGCGGCCAGGCCCGGGACGCAGCCGGCCAGCACGGTGCTCACCGATACGGCCGCCGCGACCAGGGTCATGGCGGACCTGACGTGCCGACTCATGCCGACCACAGTAGCCACCGGGGGCGGCTTTGCCGTGTCGTCACGCCCTAGGCCTTGGTGTAGCGGGTGTACAGGTAGCCGGCGTCGTCGGTCAGGATGTGGGCACAGCGCATCCGGGTCACTACTTGGTCCGGGCCGGTCGCGATGCGCCGGGCCAGGCCGCCGACGACGTAGGGCGCGGTGGTCAGGCACAGCTCGTCGAGCAGGTCACGCTGCATGAACGAGCCGAGCAGCGTCGGGCCGCCTTCGGTGAGGATGCGACGCATTCCCCGCGCCCCCAGGATTGCCAGCGCGGCGGCCTCGTCGACTTCGGCGGGGTCCTTGCCGGAGCAGTCGACCACCTCGGCGAGGTCGGTGAGCAGGCGGCGTGTCTCGTCGGCGGCCGCCGTGCAGGTAAGGACAAGGGGCGATACCTCGGTCCGGGTGAACACCGGCATATCCCGGGCCAGCAGGCCCGATCTGGTGATGATCGCCAGCGGGGGGATTTCGGTTTGCCCCCGGGCTTGCCGGTGCTGGCGCTGGGCAACGCCGAGCTGGGCTCCGGAATAGCCTTCGATGCGGACGGTGCCCGCGCCGACCACGATGACGTCAGCCAGCTCGCGCAGCAGGTTGAAAATGAGGCGGTCGCCGGACCCGCCCATCGAGCCGGATTTACCGTCGGCGGTAGCCCCGCCGTCGACACTGGTGATGAAATTTGCCCGCACCCAGGTGCGCTGCTGTTCGGGATAGGCATAGAGCTGGGGGAGTTCGCCGTCGCCGAGGTCGCGCACCGCGCCGAGCAGCGTCAGTGGGGTCTCGACGTTGCCGGCGGCCGCAGAGTCGGGCATGAGGTTGATTGCAGCACGCCGTTACAGTTCCTGCATGCACGGGTCCACCTCGCCGGGTCATCTGGTGGATCGGCATCCGACCGTGTCACCGGAACGGTTGATCGCCCAATTGAAGCCGCCGCCAACGTTCGCCGACGTGAGCTTCGCGACGTATCGTCCCGATCCGGCCGAACCGACCCAGGCCGCCGCGGTGGTTGCATGCCAGGACTTCTGCCAACAAGCGATACAGCGGCGCGCGGGCCGGCGAAAGCTGTTAGGTAAACGGGCGGTGCTGCCCGGCGTCGGGCTCTATCTCGACGGCGGATTCGGCGTGGGCAAGACTCACCTGCTGGCCTCGGCCTACTACCAATTGCCCGGGGACGGACCGGAATCCGAAACGCCCAAGGCGTTTGCGACATTCGGCGAACTGACCCAGCTGGCCGGGGTGTTCGGTTTCCTCGAATGCATTGATCTGCTGGCCAATTACACCGTGGTGTGCATCGACGAATTCGAACTCGATGATCCGGGCAACACCACACTGATTTCGCGGATGCTCTCGGCGCTGGTCGAAAAGGGAGTGTCGGTGGCCGCCACCTCCAACACGCTGCCCGAGCAACTCGGCGAGGGCCGCTTTGCCGCGCAGGACTTCCTGCGTGAGATCAACACGCTGGCAAGCATTTTCACCACAGTGCGGATCGACGGGCCGGACTATCGGCACCGCGACCTGCCGCCGGCGCCGCAGCCGCTGTCCGACCAGGAGGTGACCTCGCGTGCCGCGGGTGTGCCCGGTGCGACGCTGGACGACTTCGATGCGCTGTGCTCGCATCTGGCGACCATGCACCCGTCGCGATATCTGAGTTTGATCGAGGGTGTGACCGCGGTGTTTTTGACCGGAGTTCATGGCCTCGACGACCAGAACGTCGCGCTGAGGCTGGTGTCGTTGACGGATCGGCTCTACGACGCCGGCGTTGCGGTGGTGGCGTCCGGGGAGAAGGTAGACGCCATCTTCAGTGCGGAGATGCTGGCCGGTGGCTACCGAAAGAAATACCTGCGCGCTACGTCTCGGCTGTTGGCGCTAACCGCAGGGGCTAACGCACCTCGCGAATCATGACGTAGTCGTGCTCGCGCACGTCGTCGCCGACCTGAAATGTCCTAGTGCCGGTGATCCTGAACCCATTCTTGGTGTAAAAGCGTTGTGCGCGTTGGTTTTCCCGATTGACGCCCAGCCACACGCAGCGGATGCCCCACTCGGCGGCGGTGCCCAGCGCACCTTGCATCAGCGTTGCCGACCACCCGCCGCCGTGATAGTCGGGCAGCACGTACATCTTCGACAGCTCGGCGGCAGGGCGGATCTCGACAGCGCGGGCAACGTCGGGGTCGTCCTCGACGCCGTCCACGAGCATCGCGTAGCCGACGATCCGGCCATCGTGTTGCGCGGTGAGGATCGCCCGCTGTGGGTCAGTCAGATAGGCCGCGAAGCGGTCGGCCGACAGGTTGGTCGCGATGAAGGACGCGACGTTCTGCAGCTCGATCGAGGGCGGGCAGGCCAATGGAAACGTGCGTGCGGCAACGTCGGCCAGCTCGTGCGGATCAACGGAATCGATCGTGGCGAGATGGACGCTTCGCGTCACATGTTCCATTGCGCGAGGTGCTGGCCCGTCTTGCGGTCCAGCAGAACGACATTGGACACCGGATCGCGGTAGGCGTCCCAATAGACGCCGCCGCGCACGATCGCGCCGTTGGGCACATTGCCGAGCGTGGCGTCCAGCGCGTCGGGGGCATCGTTGGCCCGCGGCTTGTACGCGTCGGCGAATGGAGTGACGCCGTCGAAACTGAAGCTGGTGGCCATGATGTAGGGATTGGGCACCCGGATCGCGCGGATCGTCACGTCGGCCCGGTCGGCGGTGCTGCCGGGAAAGCTCTTGATCGGGACGCCCTCGCGGGTGTAGCCAAATCCGGGCGGCGGGTCGCAGGGTGCCACGCTGCTGACCGTCACGTCCGCGATGTAAGTGCCGGTGTCCACCCGCAGCGTGTCGCCGATGTGGCCGATCGGAGTATTGCCGGCGTGCGCGCGTGGGGCGGCCACGCCGATCGCGGTGATACTCGCCGCGGCAACGAGGAACGTGGACAAGACGATGAGCCAGCGGTGCGTTTTCGCCATGTCTTACGCCTCCTAGGCAACCTTGCAGGGGACCTTCGCATGATCGCACACGGGTATCGGGAAGGGGAGGGGTTGGTCGGCGCGGGCAAGGCCCCGTCGCCGATGTGACCTGGATCATTGAAGAGATGCGCTTAGGCCGCTGCTCTGAGACTATTTGTGAACTATGAAACCCCTCCTCGCGCTGCTGGGCTTGGCCGCGATCATCGGCACGGCCGCGCCGGCATACGCCGACGCCAGCGACGACCAATTCCTCGCCGCGCTCACGGCGTCGGGCGTCACCTACCAGGACCCGGGCAAGGTGATCGCGGCGGCCAAGTGGGTCTGCCAATCGCTCAACCAGGGCACGCAGATGGTCGACGTGGTCAGGACCGTCCAGTCCGAAAACGCCGGACTGCATCAGGAAAACGCCGCCAAGTTCACCGCACTGGCCGCTAGCGCGTACTGCCCCAACAAGCTCCCGCCGCCGGCTGCCGCGCCCGCGCCTGCGGCCTCCACGCCGGCGAATAACGGCTAGTCGCTAGCGTCCGGCACGGCCTCGGCGGCGATTTGCGCTGACCGTTTGCGCCCGGGCGCGCGTCCCAGCTCCAGCGGGCCCATCCCGGGAATGGTGCGCGGGGGGATTGTCGCGGTGCGTCGCTTTCGCCAGTGACCGGCCGCCGAGAGACGCCAGTCGGCCGCCCACCTCCACTCATATACCTCGAGCGTGCCCAGGTTCGACGCGATTGCTGCCATTCGTAGGTGAGCGTTGCGGTCGTCGATCCACGAGGCGATCACCCACACTGCGTCGAGATCATCCTCGGGAATCTCGAAACTCCAGGACAGCTCGTCGTCATCGCAGCCCATCGACGGACGGGTTTCAGGCTTGGGCGTGGATACCTCGAGTCGATTGCCATCGGCTTCGGTGTCAAGTGCCACCTCGTAGCGCACCGCCGGCCCCACCATCCGCAGGCTGACCTGCAGGCGGGCAATGTTCTTGCGCCGCGGCGTAAGACGATCGATCGTGAGGACAACACCGTTGGCGCCGGGCTTGTGCAGCCGCGCCCGCAGCTGATTCGCCCCGGCGATCAGCCCAAGCACAGCGATGATTCCAACAAAGACGTCGAGAACGATGATGGCGGCCACGTCGATCTAGCCAACACCATCCGAGGGTGTGTTGCCCACCGACTAGGGGGATGCGTGCCCGCCCCAACTCTGAAAGAATCACGAAACATGAGGCGCCTATTGACGCTGTTAAGCGTCGCAGCCGCGATCGCCCTGGCCGCGCCGGCACACGCCGATCCCAGCCCCAGTCCGACGCAGGCTCCGGACCCCGCCGTGGACGCCGATTTCCTGGCCCAACTCAGGCAAGCCGGGCTCAGCTACCAGGACCCGGCCGCCGCGATCGCGGCCGCCAGGACGGTGTGCGATTTGGTCGATAGCGGCGAGCAGGACACGAATATCGTCAACAACCTGCAGCTGCGCAATCCGGGATTCAGCGGCAGCGGCGCCGCCAGATTCACCGCAATCGCGGCCAATGCCTACTGCCCGCACTACCTGACCGGGGAGGGGCGACCCCCCAAAGCGGACGGCACTCCCTGAGCGCTGACCTGGTTGCCGCTCACGTCGATCCAGGGCCGCTGACAGCAGGCACTCTGGTTGCGACCTGGCAGCTGGACCTGAGTTCGGTGACCGTGATCGTGTTGCTGACCGGTGGGTACGCCTGGTGCTATCGGCGCGGCAGGGGCAGCGAGCCGCGGCAGGCCGCCTGCTTCGGCGTCGGCATGGTGCTGTGGACGCTGGCCACAATCGGCGCCATCGGCAGCTATGCCTACCTGCTGTTCTGGGTGCGTGCGCTGCAAGTTCTGCTGCTGCTTTATCTGGTGCCGTTTTTCCTTGCCCAGGGCAAACCGCTGACCGTCCTGCGCAACGCGCTGGGCCCGCACGGCCAAGACCGCTTTGATCGGCTGCTGGAAACCCGGTTGGCTCGAGTGATCGCGCACCCGTTGACGACGTCGCTGGCGATGCTTGCCACGCCGTGGCTGCTTTATCTGACACCCTGGTACACCGCGGCCCTCGAGAACGAATGGGTCGGCGCCCCAACTCGAATCATGTTGGTGTTCATCGGCTTTGGATACTTTTATGCACGTCTGCAGGCAGATCCCGTTCCGCGCAAATATTCTCAGCTCATTTCGCTGCTCATAAGTGTCGCCGAAACGCTCGGCGACGGGGTGCTGGGTTTGGTCCTCTGGCAGGGCTCGTTGATCGCCTCGGCGTACTACGCTGCGTTGCAACGCAGTTGGGGCCCGGATCAGCGGTTGGACCAGACCATCGGCGCGGGGGTGTTATGGATCCTCGGAGACTTGGTCGGTCTGCCTTTTGTGCTGTTGTTGATGCGCGCGCTGTCGCGTGATGAAAGGGCGCAGGCCGTCCAGATCGACGCCGAGCTGGACCGGGCAGAGGTGGCCGAGCCCGACGATGCCGCGCCATCAGGATTGTGGTGGGAGAGCGACCCGCAGTTGCGCGAGCGATATCGGCGCGGCTGATGGGACTTTATTTAAAGTGATTAATCCCTCGGCGGATTCATAAGTCCGCTATGTTCCCCAAGACACCAGCGAATACCTTTTAGGAGCCAATAGTGAAGCAGATATCGGCGACGGCAGCCGGTTTGGCCGCGACCACCCTGGTAGTGGGCGCCGCGGTTACGGGGTGTGGAGGCCACACGGCGCCGGCCCCATCGTCTACATCGTCGAAATCTTCTTCCGCGGCACCGTCTTCGGCGGCACCGACATCGAGCAGCGCCGCCGCGCAGCAGTACACCAATTTGCTGATCCAGCCCAGCGACATCGTCGTGCCAGGCGACAACTTCAAGCTCCAGCAAACCGTGCCGGTGCCCAACCCGGCTGGCATCAGCGGCCTGTTCGCCAACGATGCCGGTTCTCGCACGATCAATGACACGATCTACGTCTATCCCGACGCCGCCGGCGCAACGCAGGCCCGTGACATGACGGTGTCGACGCTTACCGACCCCGATTTGGGTGTGCGAGGAGGAACGCCGACACCTGTCGACGTGGGCAACGGCGGCACGATGGCTGTCGGGACGACGATGAGGCCCGAGGGGCCGAAGTCAAAGGGAAGCGTGATGTTCACCGAGGGCAAAACCTTCGTTGACATCGAGTTCGAAAGCGCAGCTGGTGATCCGCTGCCACCGGATTTCATTCTTGATGTCGCGCGCAAGCAGGACGCGGCGATCAAGGCCGGCCTGCCCGGCTGATGAGATCAGCCGGCGCTCCCAGCGCGGACGGCTTCTTCCAGCAGGTCAGCAGCACGGGCGACGCTTTCGGCGGGCTTGGTCATCTCGGCGGCTACCTCGCGCGCTCGGGCGGCGTATTCCGGCGTGAGTATCGAGCGCAGGTCCGCGACGAGTAAATCCAGTGTGGTGGAAAAGAATTCGCGGGCAGCGCCGACTCCCAGCCGGGTAACCGCCTCCGCCCAGATGTGTTGGTCGTCAACGGCAAGCGACAGGATCAAGGTGGGGATTCCGGCGCGCATCCCAGTTGCCGTGGTTCCGGCACCGCCATGGTGAACGACCGCGCGGCACGCCGGGAAGATCGCCGCGTGGCTGACCGCGCTGACCACCTTGAGGTGATCGGCGTGCGGAATCTGAGATAGGTCGTGCGAGCCGCCGGCAATCAACGCCCGCTTACCCAGCTGCGCGCAGGCCGCGGTGATCACCATGGCCGTCTCGGCAAAAGACGGCAATTGCATGCCGCCGCCGAAGCCGAAGTAGATGGGCGGTGTTCCCGCGTCGATCCAGGACAAGACCTCACCGTCGAGGTAGGTCGGCAGTTCCAGCGTCAGCGCGCCCACGAAGGGCCGCCGCCGACCCTGCTGCGCCCATTGCGCCGCCAGCGCGGGAAAGCAGAGCTCGTCGTAGGACTGGATCTCCAGCGTTTCCTGGGCGGTGGTGCCCGGCAAGCCCAAGTCGCGGCGTTGAGCGGCCTCGGCCTGCTTCGCCAGGTCCCCGAGCAGGCCGCCGAGGCTTGCGTAGTCGCCGGGGTAGAAGTGCAGCGCAGCGTGCGGAATTCCGTAGTACTCCGCGACGGCGGCGGCCAGCCCTTGCTCGCCTTTGCCGCTCACGAGCAGGTCCGTGTCGCTTGCCAGCGTTTTGAACCCTGCGCCCCACTCCGCCCACAGCTGCGTGACGCGCCGCACCACATCGGTTACTTCGGTCACTGCCGGTGCATGCGACCCGAACGGCGTCGCGGAAAGCCCAGCCGCTTCGACCAAGCCGAGCATCCACGGCGAAACCGCCAGGCGCACATCGTGACCGCGGCCCAGCAGCTCCCGGGCGAGAGCGGCAAACGGCTCGATATCGCCGCGACTGCCGTAGCCTGCGACCGCAAATTTCAAGGAGGGCACCTAACTCAGATCACTCGATGGCGTTGATCGCGACCGACAATTTCGACTTGAAATCATCAGGAAGCGGGACATTTCCGTCGTCCGCCAACCCCTTTTGGCCGGCGCCGATCGCGTTCTGCAGGAACGCCTTGACGGCCGTACCGGTCGCGGCATCAGGGTACTTGGAGCAAACGATTTCATAGGTCGCCAGCACGATCGGGTAGGAGCCCGGCTGGCTCGGTCTGTCGATAGAGAGCGGGTCGAGCACCAGGTCGTTGCCCTGCCCCCTGAGGGTGGCCCCGGAAATCGTCTTGGCCACCGCGTCGGTGCTGATGCCTATCGCATCCGGACCGGCCGACGTGAGGATCTTGGCCGTGCCCAACGTCTGCGCCTCGGCGGTCAACCACGAGGTGTAGCCGATCGACGCTTCGGTGGCCTTCACCGTGGCGGCGGTGCCGGCATTACCCTTGGCGCCTTGGCCGACGCCGCCGTTGAATTTCCGTCCCGTGCCTTTATGCCAGGCGCCGTTGGCCGCGGCGTCGAGGAATTGCTGAAAGCTGTTCGTATTCCAGGAGTCGTCGCTGCGGAATACGACATGAATCGGCTCGGCGGGTAGGGCGACAGCTGAGTTCAGCGCCTGGATTGCGGGATCGTTCCAGGTCGTGATGGTGCCGTTGAAGATCTTGGCCGCCGTCGGACCGTCCAGATTCAGTGAACTCACGCCGTTGACGTTGTAAGCGATCGCGATCGGCGCGAACACCACCGGCAGGTGCCAGGCCGGCGAACCGCAGCGCTCTCGCGCCGCGTCGTACTGGTTGGGGTCCAGCGGTGCGTCGGAACCAGCGAAATCGGTTCGTTCACTGGTGAATTCGCTAATGCCAGCGGCAGAGCCGTTGGCTGCATAGTTCAGTGTCTGGTCCGGGCAGGCCTCTTCGAAGGTGTTGACGAAGCGGGTCATCGCCTTGACTTGGGCCGTCGCCCCGCCCCCGGTCAGCGTCTTTTTGCCCCCGCAACTCGACTTTCCCGACGGTCCGCTCGTCGTCGCGCTTTCCCCACACCCCGATACCAGCACAACGCTGACGGCCAGCAGACTCAGCGCCGCGCCAAATCGGTTGAACCTCAATCCAGTTCCTCACAGTAGGGCGCGAAACGCGACCGCCGTCTTGTCGTGGCCGCGCGCCGTCGAGCCTTCTTCCTCGCAGCCATAAAAGCATGGAATTCCGCAGAGAGCGACGGCTTCGCGCTGGTCTCGCAGCGGTTCTGCTGGGGGAGCCTCGGCTTCAGGGGGTAATGCCGAACCTCGGAGCGGTCGCATGGCGGTGCCATTTGCCTCCGGCTGGTCAAAATTGCCGGGTTGACCAAAAAGGGCCGGTAACCAGGCTCAAGGGCGCATTGTGTTGGCCACCAGCGGGCCGTTCGTTCAGCCGTAGTTCACCGAATCTTAAGGCTATGGTTTTATGCTTCGCGCATGAAAATAGCACTGGCGGCATTGGCCGCCCTGCCAGCAGTGCTCTGTTCCGCGCCGGGGGTTGCCCACGCCGACGGCACGTCTGACTATCTCTCCACGCTGAGTTCGCACCACATCAGTTACGCCAGCCAGGACAAAATCGTCCACGTCGGTACCACGCTCTGCCAAGAACTGCGCAATAACATGATGCCGGCGCAGGAAGCCGTGCAACGGATTCAAAGTCAGGGCTACACGAGCAGCCAGGCGAGCGTGATCGCCGCCGCCGCTGTCCTGGCATTTTGCCCGGACATGGACAACGATCCGCTCTGAGGACCCCCAAATAAGTCAGCGCCGCAAAGCTTTACGGCGCTGACTTATTGGTGCGATCGTTCGCTCAGAAGTTGTTGCAGGTGGTGAACATCTGCTGGAATATCGGGAACGCCTGCTGCGCACCCTGGTTGTGCTCCACCTTGTGCAGCAGTGCCACGCGCTGATCGGGCGTTGAATTGACGTACTGATGCAGGAACGCCACATTCGGCGGCGATTGTTCCAGGTACGACGCCATCATCGGGTTTTGCGCGCGCAGTGCGGCCACCGCCTGGTCGTACGTGCAGGTCGTGTTGACCATCGGACCAAAATCGGGATCGGCAGACGCAACCCCGGCTCCGGCGGTCAACGCCAAGGCCAGACCGCCGATTGTGACACCCAGTCTCGTCAAGGACCGTGTGAGCATGTGTGGGCTCCTCCCATGTGATTGCTTCCCACTGTAGTGCCCCATTTGAACCCGACGCTAACGTCGGCGGTCTTCTCGGAGTCTGAGAAATGTAGCTTGAGCTGCGAAAACATTCGCCTTGACAGTCGCCGAATCCGTTTGCTGCGGAGCGGTATTTCAGTGTGCGCCGGGTGTCCCGGTCGCCGGGGCGCCCCGTAATCGGATGCGCGAGCCACGAGCGGCCCTGGATCGGCGAGGCGGGCTGTTCGGCGACCCGGGAGCCGCCGCGATCGGCGCATCGGTGCCGCGGGCCCGCACGACGACCGGCATGGTCAGCATCAGGTGGAGCACCCTGGCCTCGCGCTTGGCCTGCTCGCGGGCGATGAACAGTACGTCGATCGGGTACCAAAGGCCGACCCAGGCAACGACGAGGAACACGCCGTTGCCGAACAGGTCGCCGGCGAACTCGCCCACCATCGGGCGAGTGAACAGGTACGACAGCGCGATACCCGTACCGAACAGCAGCGACCCGCTGACCAGTGACCGCATGCCCTGGCGCCAGATGAGGTCGCGCTGGCGGTTGGCCCGACGCACTGCCATTTCGCCGTAGCGGCGGAACGACTCCACCAGGTTCGCGGCCGACTCGTCGGGGCATTCGCCGGCCATATCCAGCACGATGCGCTGATCGCTGCGTAGCCTGCGCTGCGCCAGCAACCGCTCGACAAGTTCGTCGATGCCGCTGTCGATGCGGCGTGAGCCGTCCAGCAGTCCCCGGGCATCAACGGCGAACAGCTCGGCGGGATCGTCCAACTCGATCACGACATCCGCCAGGGGCTCATCGCGTCGTCGGCTCACACCACACCTCCTGCTCGAGACATATTACTGAGGTCGCTGCGGCAACAAATGCAGATCGGCCATTCCGCCGGCCGGGCGCTCAAAGAATCCTTGGCAATTCGCACGTCCGCAGATCTAGGGGGAAACGCCGATGGCTCGCGCGCTACGGCCAGTGCCAAAGCGAAAACCATTGCGCCGCTTAATATTGTGGCTTTCGCATGCGCTACTTCCACAAGCTCGTCGCAGGGTGAAGTGCGGTCGACGAAGTGCGGATCTACGCTCCCCGCATGCGCGACGTCGAGGCCATCGATTCAGAGCTTCAGTTGTTGTCCCGAGCGCGGCGGGTGGTGCGGGTGTTGTGCGACCGGATGCCGAGCACCGAACTGATCGACCAGTTACTGGATGAGCGGGCGAAGGCACTCGCTGGTGTGGGTGCGCCAGCCCGTGGCCGCCGGCTCGACTAGAACCGCGGGGCATGGCGCTGTCGGTCGCAGACGTTGACCGGTGGAATGCCGAGGCGGTGCGCGAGGTGTGTTACGCGGCGACCGCTCGCTCGCGGGCCGCTCTAGGCGCCTCTCGCGAGTTGGCGTCGCTGCCGGTGTTCGCTATCTGGCGAGGCGCGACCAGTGCTGCGGCCGCACACCAGAATGCGGCGATTCGCCAAGACCTTGACGCGCACGGCAATGAGGCGCTCGCGGTCGCGCAGGCCGCCCGGATAGCCGCCGACGAGATCGACAAGATCAAAGCGGGCCTCGCGAAGTTGCGTGCCGACGCCGCGGCCGCCGAACTAGAGGTCGATGCCGCGATCGGCCAGGTGGCGGCTGTCCCTAAATCGCGGTACATCGTCGCCGAATGGGCGCGAAGGCAGGAATGGCGCACCGAGTTGCAGACACGGTTGAACGCCATTGTGGCCCAGGCGAATACGGTGGACCGGGAGTTGGCGACGGCGATCACCATGGCCGACGGCGGTACACCCGAGGTGCAGCGGGCTTTGCCGCAGTCCTTGCCGCAGGATCCCAAGCGGTTCAACGACTTATGGAACACGCTCACCTCGGTGGAAAAGGACTGGCTCTACAGCCAGGATCACCACATCGGCAATCACCCTGGGATGCCTTGGGATCCAACGGATCATCGGGGCAAGGACTACTACAACCGGCTTCATCTGTCCGAACTTCACCATCACGGGCGAGCCGATGTTGACCGCTTGCAGCACCGCGTCGACGAATTGGCGCGCCAGGTGTACATGGGTGATCACAGCCAAGCGACTGGCGACGAACTCGCCGCGCTCGCACCGCGACTGCTGGTGGCCAGACGCAGCCTCGACGGCTACCAGGCGGTGCAGGCCGACTTGAACCGCACCGATGGGGTGCGGCGCTATCTTGGCCTGATCGACGACAAAGGCCATGGGGCGGTGGCTATCGGGAATCCCGACTACGCCAAACGCAATGCAATCCTGGTGCCCGGTACCGGCCAAGACCTATCGTCCTTCGAAGACAGCGATCTGAAATCGTTGCGGATGTACGACGCCGCGCTGCGGGCTGACCCCACCCTGAGGCCGGGCGACGTCGCGGTCACGACCTGGATGGGCTATGACCGCCCGACGAATCTTTTCGAGGCCGCCTCGCCTGATCGCGCCCGTGCGGGCGCGGACGCTCTCGATTCGTTCGACAACGGGCAGCGCGCCTCCCATGCCGGAGGCCCGTCGATCGACACGGTGATCGGATACAGCTACGGCTCAACGGAAGTCGGTGCCGCCGCCACAGGAGGCCATCACCTCGACGCGGACAACGTCATCGCCGTCGGCAGCCCCGGAATGCTCGTCCATCACGCCGGCGACCTGAATCTGGCTCCCGGCGCCGATGTCTATGCCATGCGGGCCCACAACGACATCATCGAACTGGTCACCGACCTGACGCTGGGGCGAGACCCCGCGGCGCCAGAGTTTGGTGGCACCCGCTTGTTGGCGGCACCAGGATCCAGCAGCGACCCGACCGGGTTGATCCCCAGCGTCACGGCCCACAGCAGCTACTGGGATTACGACAACCCGGCACTGCGGAACATGGGCGCCGTCATCGCCGGGGTCATGCCTCCTCAGATCCTCCCCAACGGCGGGGGAGGCTAGGTGCATGAACCGTCGAGGTCGACGAGCCGGAGTACGCGTTGTCGGTGCGCTATTCATGGTCATGTTCGTGGGTGCCTGCAGTCACGACAGCCCGCCCGGGCCGCCCACACCGACCGGCGCCACCGTCCTGGGAGGAGCACCCGTGGAATCAACACCACCACCGCCGCCGGGATTCAAGCTGCAGCCGGTTATCCCGAAAAGCCAGCAGCAGGCTCAAGATACGCTGATCGGCTACCTGAGGAAGACGCTGCAGGCGCTGCCGCCGGGAACCACGCTGGACGCCACCCGTTACGGCGGTGGCGCCAGCATCGCTCCCTGCAAAGACATCATCAGTGGTACACCACCGGTGGAGTTCTCGACGGTCGGCGACCTCAGGCTGCCTGCCGGCACCGAGCTTGGCGCCATCGTCGCCCAGGTAGGCGACATCTGGAAAAGCTGGGGTTGGCATGTCTACGAACGAGTCGGCTTCTACAAACCCAACCGCTTTGGATACGCCCCAGACGGATACAGCCTCAGCATTGAAGCCACCTCCCGGCCGGACTACCCGCCCACTCTTGGCGGAGTTTCACCTTGCCTTGCCGCCGAAGCGCCGGAGGGCCGCAGCCCCTTCCCGATGATCCTGGGCGGGTGAGGCGGAATCCCAGAACGGCTGGGGCTCAATCGCTATCGGCTGACTACATCGTAGAAGCGGCACCGTTCCCCGCCGCTGGGGCTGATAACACCACCTCACATCCGTTCACCGCGAATGCGGCGAAGGCGATGATCAGGGTGACGCCGATTTTGCTGACTGGACGAGACATGACCGCTCCATTCCTCCCGGACTCCCTGGCCCCTGGAAGAAACCCTGTGTGCTGGGGATGGGCAGCTGGGTGTCCGTAATTCTGCTCGGGCACAGCATATTTGGCGGTCACGCAAGTCGCGTCAGGTGACTACGAGCTGACCGAGGGGCAGTCGATGAGTGTCGTCCAGGCAAGCTCAGAATGCCGTTCCGATGCCACGCCGCTACTATTCCGGTTCATGAGGCGTGTGCCTGGCCTCCTGGTATGTGCACTTTTCGCCATTGTGGTGGGTGCACCGATGGCTCGCGCGGACGCTACCGACGATGCGTTCATCTCGGCGCTTCAACAAAAAGGGGTGACGGTCGCCGACCGTGAGGCAGCGATAGCGGCAGGCCACTCGGTATGTGTGGCGTTCGGCCAAGGTGGCACGCGCACCGCTGTGGTGAAAAGCCTGCTGGCGGACGGATTCTCGGCACAGGAGGCCGGGCGCACGATGGCCGCTTCGGTTTCCGTCTATTGCCCGAAATACAGAAGCGCGGTCGATCCGACGCCGTAGCGGCCCCCGTCCAGTACGAGCGGTGTGCTCTTGCGCGAGTGAGCGCTTGGCGGCTGCATCCTCCAACGCGTGCGCGTCAAGAAGAAAACCGGCGTAGCCGGGTGCCGGTCCTACCGGCTCTTACAGCTGAGGCCCCCGAAGTGCCAGCTGGACTACAAGGTGTGGTCGACCAATGACCCTACGGAAGTGAGTAATTCCTGCAGTCGGGGTGCGTCGGCATGATGCGCGTAGGGGCGGTGCCAAGCGTTGACCCTGAGTGCGAGCGTGAAAGGTACGGGTACGCTCGCCCGGACGATCGTCTCGAGCAGCGTACCGATGGCGGCATAGCAATCGCCTGCGCCAATGGCCGTGTATACGTCAGTACGATTCCGCTCAGAGATGTGAAGGCCGACGAGCGCGACTAGGTCCCAGGCCAGGTCAGTTTCGGCCCTGTCGTCCACCTACCGAGTTTCCCTTATTCCGGCTAGATCGTGCTGTCCGAGCGTCGTCCGCTGCCTGTGCGCGGCCATACTCCTCGCAAACGATCGACCCGCCAGTGGGGCGCGTCGTTGTTATCTGTGGCTTGCAGGCCCACTATGGCCCGCGGCTGTCCTCCGGCTGGACCCTGTTGGATGCGCTCGTCGCCGCTCAGGTAGCGGCGCTCTAGCCGATCAACGTGCATCTGTGCCTCTCGAATGTCTCGGCGTAGTGCGGCTGACTCCAACTTTGCCATTCCAAAAGCATTGCAGCGCAACTTAGCCCACCCCTCAGAAAATTCGAGGGGGCGAACTTCTACTTACGCTGGCTAACCCTCTCGCGTCACGTAAAGAATGGGACGTCAGCTTAAGCGCCACCTGCCAGGAGTGGCGGGGTGGGCTGTGAGTCCTGCCAATCGGATCAGCGGTGGGGCGGTGGCAATTGTCGCCGCGGCGATCATTAGTGCGATGCCCGCGGTGAATGCGGTGATGAGACGTCGGGCGCGATCCATGGCTCACTCGAATCTGTCGGGCCCCCATGGGAAGAGGGTAACTTTAGTGTTTGACGCGGAGGTAACCCTCACGTGACGTATCCGATTTTGGGAGCCGGGGGCTCCGCCGCCACGCAGCTGCGGCAGTACGCGAATGACTTGGCCAGCCGCCGGCGGGTGAGCGGCACGTGTCGCAGGAGGACGATGACCGAGATCGGGACGAAAGGAACCCGTTCGCTGGACCGACGGCCGACCGCTGATCATCTACGGCCGCCCTGCCATCGAAAATGGCTGATTGTGGCAAGTCGGCCGATCGCCCCTTGGAGCTGACTAACCGACTATCGGTGGAGCATTCGCTTGCTGTCAAAGCTGTTCCACGCCTGCGGACGAAGCTCGATGACGACGCGGTCCTGCCGGGCCAACACCGCGGCGTCCAGGCCGGCCATTTTGCAGAACTGCGGGTAGAACCATTCGGCTGTGGACACGTCATCGTGCACGACTGCAGATGTCCGGGCACTGATCATCCGGCCATGGCCTAGTGGTTTACCGGCGCTGGAAACTGCGACCGTGCTTCTGGGGTCAGCGACGAGACAGCCGACGCGGGGACGGTCGCGGAAAGACGTCACCCAGAAGGCCTCGCGCTCAAACAGGTAGGTCAGGAATGCCGACACCGGCCAGCCGTCGCTGTTGAGCCACCCGACCGTGCATTCGGTCTGCACTGCAAGAAGTTGCCTTCGCTCGTCGTCAGTCAGACGGAAGGATGCGAAATCCATCAGCCGTGAATTTCGGGGGCCGGAAAGGAGACTCCGGCGGCGTCGCACCACCGGCTCAGCATCTTGAGCATGGCGTCCGGGTTATAGATGTCTTCCTCACGCGACCACTGGTTGTCTCCCGCGTATTCAAGAAGGGTCCACGACGGCGCCGAGTAGGGTCCGTTCCCGTCGACGTCGGGCATATCGTTGCCGACGGCGAACACCACCAGGCCGTCTTCCTCGTTGAAGGTGCGCCATAGCACGGGGAACCGCATTTGCGGCCACGCGGTCATCGCCGGGATCAGCCACTGCTTGATCTCTTCGCGCCCGTGGTAGGTGCCCAAGAAGTGCTCTATATAAAGCGCGTCCTCCGTGAACAGTTCGCAGTAGTCGTCCCACTGCCCGCTGCCCTGCGCGGCCACACTGAGGGCGATGAGGTGATCATGGGCAGCCGCAAGTTCTTCGCGTGAATACGTCACTGGACTCACTTTCGTTTGTCGCCGGCTCGCGCGATGTCGGCATGTCGGCATGTCGGCGATGAGCAGCTGAGGTTACTTCACTGGTATTGCCAACTGTCATCGGAAGCAGACTATATCTTCTTGTATGTAGAAGGACGCCTTCCAGAGACGGCGCCCGCGGGGTGACCGAGATCGGAGCGGATTCATGACCTTCAAGGTCGTTCAATGGGGAACGGGAAATCTGGGCACCTTGGCGGTGCAGAGCATCCTCAAGCACCCCGACCTCGAGCTGATGGGCACCTGGGTGTCCTCGGCGGAAAAGGCCGGGCGCGACGTCGGGGAGCTGTCCCGAGTGCCGCCGATCGGCGTATTGGCCACTCAGGATGCCGACATGCTCATCGCCGGCGACGCGGATTGCATTTGCTATGCCGCCAACAGCATGGGCCGTGAGGACGACGTGCTCGGTGACTGCATTCGAATGCTGTGGGCCGGCAAGAACGTCGTCAACGTGTCCGATCCGGCGCTGGTCTATCCCAAGGCGAAGGGCAAGGACGTCTACGACCGCCTCCAGGAGGCATGCCTTGCGGGCAACGCGTCGTTCTACACCAGCGGGGGAGACCCGGGGTGGGCCGGCTTCGGGCTGGCGTTGGCGCCGCTCACCGTGGCCCAGCAGGTCCGCGCGATCAGGCTGTACGAGATCTACAACTACGGCCCGTGGAACAACCCGCAGCTGGGCCTCTACGGTTTCGGCGAATCCGACACCTCGTCCTCGATGATCCTGATGCCCGGGGTGACGGCCAGCATCTGGGGACCCTCCGTCGCCATGCTGGCCGACGCGATGGGCGTGACACTCGACTGCATCGACGAAGCGCACCGCGTCATTCGCGCCGACGAGGACTTCGAGATCGCCTCGGGCCGCATCACCAAGGGCATGGTCTCGGGCATGTCGTTCGAGATCAGGGGGATGGTCGACGGCGAGGCTCGCATCGTGATCGAGCACATCACCAAGCTGCGTCGGGAGGACTTCCCGGAGTACGGCCTTGACGACTGCTACCGGGTGGTGATCGAAGGTGAGCCCAACATCAAGGTGGACATGACGCTCACCTCGGACTTCGGCGACAGCACGCATGCCGGCTACATCGTCGCCGCTACGCCGGTCATCAACGCCATTCCCGCGGTCTGCGCCGCCCCTCCAGGGGTGCTGACCTACCTGGACCTGCCACCGCATGGTGCACGCGGCCTGCTCTGACCGGTGTCGACATGGGCACTCCCCACGTTCAGGCGAAAGACCGCACGGCGCTGATCATGGGTAGGTCGAGAAACGAGCAGACGCCGGGCGGGGCGGCACACACGATGGGGATCGAGTTCACCACTCGCGCTGCTGTGGCCACGCAACCCGCCGTGGTCGGGTCGTCCTCGTCGAAGATGACTTCGGCAGTGAATGATGGTGTGCCGTCGATGATTACCCGGAATCCGCCGGAACCGATCGACGGCCAGTGCGGCGCCACGTCGGGATGGATTCGGGTGATGTGCTCGACGGCGATCCTGGCGTCGCCGCCGACGATGCCGAGCAGTTCAAAGCGGTATCCGGCCACGGTGCCCTTGCCTATAGGTCCCATCGGAACCTCGAAGTCCTCGTCGGCGGCGGTGAGGTCGACCACGGCCGTAAGGTCGTCGAGCCTCACTCCCAGGGCGTCGGCGAGCAGGAGCACTGGGCCGCCCATGCCCGCCGCGAGGATGTGTTCGGCAAACGCGTCGCCATAGCTCGGGTCGCAGGGCGCCCCCCAGATCCCGCCGTGCGAGACGTGGTAGTTCGGCTGGTCATACGTCGCATAACTGAGGCACTCCTGGGCGCGGATCGACCTGATGTCGCGGGAGATGCTGCTCAGACTGAGTGCCAGCGCATCGCACATGAACCCTGGCTCGATGCCGGTGCCGAAGAACGTGGTCCCGCCCGACTCAGCCGCGAGCCGCAGGCGATCGTAAACGTCGTCGCCGAACGCCCGCGGGTTGGTCAGCCCGGAGATGCCGGTGGCTATGACGTTCTTGCCGCTGGCCAAGAGTCGGCACATCGTGTCGACGCTTTCCCAGCCGTCGGTGCCAGGCTCCTTGGGAGATCCGGTGGGCTCTGCCGCCATGTACACGACGCAGTCGGCGGCCAACGCCACGAGATCATCGACGTCATGAGTGGCGCTCGGGCCGTCCGGCGGCAACCCAGCCAGCTCGCCGGCGGTGCGCCCGATATTCTGCTCCCTTTTCACCCATACCCCGACGACGTCGAAAGTTGGGTCCTGGAGCAGGAAGCGCAACGTGTGCGCCCCGGTGTTGCCGGTACCCCATTGGATGACTCGATGCGACACGGTGGCGACCCCTCGTCTAGTGGTCACGGGACGTCACGATCCCGCTGCGGCGGTGTCCGGGGCGGCGAACATCTTGGTCAGGTCGAGCTGGCCGGACTGCACGGCGCCGAAGAATCCACCGTCGGTGACCAATGCTTCGCCGTTGATGTAGCTCGATCGGGGGCTGTTGAGGAAGATCAGCGGCCATGCCTGTTCCTCGGCGGTTGAGCGCCGCCGGATCGGGCCGACGAAGGCGTCGATGATGTTCTGCCCGGCGAATTCCACGAAGTGGGGCAACATCGCAGTGTCCGTCGGGCCGGGGTTAATGCAGTTGAGCCGGATGCCGTCGGTGATCAGCGTGGCGGCCCGGGACGCGACCCAGGCGTTGATCGCCTTCTTCGAAAACGGGTATGCGCCGACCGCTCCCATCTCGTCATTCGCCTCGCACCACTGCTTGCCCTGGTCGAATCCGTCGGTGGACACCAGTTCCATCAGCTGCTCGAGCTCCAGTTGCCAGCCCATGGCGGCATTGGATGCGACCACTGCGATCGCCCCGCCGGCAGGAATCTTGGGCAGGACCAGGTTCACCAGATGCCGAGCCCCGACGAAGTTGACCAGCATTACGTCGAGGCCGGAGAACGGCGGACCGGGGAGGCC
>Ga0208987_1000078_pt1 | contig 21955 bp, 19 predicted proteins | sample MedBloCARef_O2_FD_187845 | JGI IMG/M metagenome (GOLD analysis project Ga0208987, IMG submission 187845) | Forest soil microbial communities from El Dorado National Forest, California, USA - Mediterranean Blodgett CA Ref_O2 (SPAdes) (version 2) | ecosystem: Environmental > Terrestrial > Soil >... | reverse complement strand
GCAGTGTCGATGGGCGCAGCGCGGCCGCCGATGGCTCTAGTCAGTGGATCTCCAGCGAGGCATCCCGGCTGGACCTGCATCGGCGCCGCGGCGCGGCAGATGCGATCGTGGTCGGCACGGGCACCGTGCTGGCCGACGACCCGACGCTGACCGCTCGGCTTCCCGACGGCTCGCTGGCTGAAAAGCAACCGCTGCGCGTGGTGGTGGGCAAGCGCGAAATAACTTCAGAGGCAAGGGTTCTCAACGACGACTCGCGCACCATGGTGATTCGTACCCACGATCCCGCCGAGGTGCTGCAGTCGCTGGCAGACCGCACCGACGTGCTGCTGGAGGGTGGCCCCACGCTGGCCGGTGCCTTCCTGCGGGCCGGGGTGATCGACCGGATCCTGGTCTACGTTGCGCCGATCCTGCTCGGCGGCCCGGTCACCGCGGTCGACGATGTGGGGGTGCCGACCATCGCCAGGGCGCTGCGCTGGCAGTTCGACGGCGTCGACCGGCTCGGTCCCGATCTAGTGCTCAGTCTGGTGCCGCACAGCGGCTAGCTAGCAGTTCGGCTAGCGCTCAGCCAAAGTGGCTGTCTCTGCCTCGGCGACTGCTGGCTCCTCGGCGTGTTCTTTGCGGCTACCCAGCAGCAGACCAAGCAGCGCTCCCACCACGCAGATGACGACGGTGGCCGCGAAGATGTCGCCGTACATTCCGGCGAATGCCTTCAGGTACAGGGTTCCTTGAGCGGAAATGCGCTCCAGCAGGGTGGCATCCGGCGGGATCTGCGCCGACAACCCCGCGACGATCCGGTTGAAGCGGTACAAGCCCCAGGCGCTGAGCGCGGAGATACCGATCAGCATCCCGGTCATCCGGGCCACCACCACCGCCGCCGAAGCGATCCCGTGCTGGGCCGACGGGACGACACGCAAGGCGGCCGACGTCAGCGGTCCGATCACCAGGCCAAGTCCCAGCCCGGCCACCAGCAGGTCGACATGCAGCACCGGCAGGCTCAACCCGAAGATGTTGTGGTGCTGGTCCAACACGTCGAGTCGCCAGAAGTGGATCAGCCAGTAGCCGTAGGCCGCGATCAGCAGCCCGACGAAGGTCATCAAGCGGTCGCCGACCCGGGTGGCGATGAATCCGCCCAGCACGGCCCCGATCGGCAGCGCGATGAGGAACCACAGCAGCAAGCCGGCCGCTTGGGTCTGATCCATCTGCAGCACGCCTTGGCCGAACAGCTCCACGTCGACCAGCGTCACCATCAACGCCGCGCCAGCGCACAACGATGCGCCCAGCGCGGAAAGGAACGGCCGGAAATGCACGCCGGCGGGATCGATGAGCCGGGTGCGCGAGAAGCGCTCCCAGATCACGAATGCCACCGCGACGACGAGCGCGCCGATCACCAGCGGCGCCCCGTAGCTGGGCAGAATCTGCTTGCCGTCGGGCGAAGGGTTGTAGAGGCCGACGACCGCCAGGCCCAGTGCCGCGGCCAGCAACACGCCACCGACCACGTCGATCTTCTCCGGCGCTTCGGTGCGCTCCCGCGATGGCAGGCTGAACTGGATCAACACCATGGCGATCAAGGTCAGCGGCACGTTGATCCAGAACACATACCGCCAGTCGTGGAACAACCAGACGATGAAGATCCCGTACAGCGGGCCCAGCACGCTGCCGAGCTCCTGCGCGGCACCGATACCGCCCAGCACGCTGGCACGATTGCGTTGTGCCCACAGATCGGCGCCCAGGGCCAGCGTGACCGGCAACAACGCGCCGCTGGCCACACCCTGGATGGTGCGCCCGGCGATCAGCATGTGGAAATCGCCCCAGTCCCCGGCCAGCGCGGTGACCACCGAGCCGACGATGAACAACGCCAGGCTGACCTGTAGCAGCAGCTTGCGGCCAAATCGGTCGGACGCCCGGCCCAGCAGCGGCATGGCCGCGATGTAGCCGAGCAGGTACATCGTGACGATCCAGGTGATGCGCTGCAGCTGGTTAACCGGGATTCCGACGTCCCGCATGATGTCGCGGATGATCGTGACCACGACATAGGTGTCAAGGGCGCCCAGCAGTACCGCAAGGCTGCCCGCGCCGATCGCGACGCCGCGTCCTGCCCGTGTGCTCATCAGCTCACCGGAGGCTTGGTGACCGTGACCGGCTGGCCCCAATTCGACACCGTCATCTGGACGGAATTACCCGAGCTCTTCTGCAGATTGGCCTGGACCAGCTGGTGATCGCCGGACTCCTGAATCCACACGGTGCTTGGCGCCGGCTGCGTCGCATTGAACGACGGCGCGATCTTGTTCACCGCATCCGCCGTGACGTTTCCGCTGATCTTGATGGTGCTCTGACCGTTGATCGTTTCGCGACCCTCGGCCTTGGCGTTGGTGAAGTTGGCCAGCACGTTGGCCAGACCGGTGTCGGGAGCCAGGATCGCCGACACGTCGTAGACATCGGAGGCCTTGCCGAAGTCACTCCACTTGTTCGGGGTGAGCGTGGCGTACAGCACCGAGTCGTAGACCACGAATTGGGCGTCGATGTCCGAGCCCGCCAAACTCAGCAGGGCATTGCCCGACGCAGCCGTGTTGGGCGTGAGGGTGAGGTCGCCGTTCAGGGTTTTGATGGGAAGTCCGGGGATCTTGCCCTGGACCGACAGCACCAGGTGGGCACTCTTGACGTTTTTGGTGGTGTCGGCGGATTGCTTGACCAAGGTCGTGGCGTCGGGCAACGGTCCGCTGCTCTGCTGCGAGCCGGACGAGCAGCCGGCGATCAGAGCGGTGGCGAGGCTGAGGGAGACGAGGACGGCCGATAGACGGCGGCGAGTCTGCATACCCTGCATCGTAGAGGGTGCCCATGACCGCGCCCCGGAACGCGGGGCCCGCATCGCTATCGGACTTGGCTGTTTGTGGCCGCTGCACCGCCAGCCCACCAGCCAATTAGCCTGGAGCAATGTTCACCGGAATTGTCGAGGAACTCGGGGAGGTGACCGGCCGGGACATCCTGGCCGACGCCGCGCGCCTCACCATCCGCGGGCCTGTCGTCACCGCTGACGCCGGCCACGGCGATTCGATCGCCGTCAACGGTGTGTGCCTGACGGTGGCCGAGCTGCTGGCCGACGGCCAGTTCACCGCCGACGTCATGGCCGAGACCCTGAACCGGTCCAACCTGGGCGCATTGGCGGTTGGCGGCCGGGTGAACCTGGAGCGCGCCGCGGCCATCAACAGCCGGCTCGGCGGGCACATCGTGCAGGGGCATGTCGACGGCACCGGCCAGGTGGTCGCCCGTGCGCCGTCGGAGCACTGGGAGCTGGTGCGGATCGAGGTGCCCGCGGAAGTGGCCCGCTACATCGTCGAGAAGGGCTCGATCACCGTCGACGGGATCTCGCTGACGGTGTCCGCTCTGGGCGCCGAGCCGCGGGATTGGTTCGAGGTCTCGCTGATCCCGACCACCCGCGAACTCACCACCTTGGGTCGCGCTCCGGTCGGCACGCAGGTGAACCTCGAAGTAGACGTCATCGCCAAATACGTCGAACGACTCCTCGCTCCGAACATCAGTTGAGTCCGAGGGCAGTTCGGTTTCCCACCCGGTAAACCCGGGTAGGTGAACCGCGTGACCACCTCTGAACAGCCGCCCCCAGAAGGCGACGAACAACCCCCACAAGCCACTGAGGGCGAAGACGACTCGGACGACGCCCAGTCACCGGACCCTCGACCGCCCGGGAAAGACACCGCATCCGCGGGTGAGTGAATCCCACTTCTTCCAAGAATCCTCCAAGGCCTCTCAATGAACATTGCCGTGACCGAGCCACCGGCCGGTCACGGCACCTTGAAACGAGAGGCAATAACACATGACGAGTCAAGCACCGGCGCCCGGCTGGTACTCGGACCCGAACGGCGGGCCCGGCGAAAAGTATTGGGACGGGCAGGATTGGCGCGCAGATGGCTTGGCCAGGCCCGGCAGTGTAGCGCCGTATGGTGGCGGGGCGCAGGGTATAGATCCCGCGGGGCCGCTATCGGACAAAAGCAAGATGGTGGCGGGTTTGCTACAGATCTTTTTCGGCGGTTTTGGGGTCGGTCGCTTCTACCTGGGCTACACCAACATCGGCATCCTCCAAATCGTGGCGACCATTTTCACCTGTGGAATCGGCGCCTTGTGGCCGTTGGTCGACGGAATCATGATCCTCATGGGCAATGTTCCGGACGCGCAGGGGCGCAAGCTGCGAGACTGACGCACGCGTAATCCTCACTGCCGCAAGATAATAGCCTGCATGTAGTCAGCGGCCCGGCGATGCCAGTCTTGGCGGGCGTCGCCGGGCGGCTGCATCAGATCGCTTCTGCCGCCGACGATTACAAGCGGCTAAGCGGGTACTTTGGCGGCGATCTGATGCGCGATGTTGATTGCTGCGCCGGGGCGGCCGCACGCGGCGATGTCGATGGCGACGTTGTTGGCCACCGTCAGCGCCCGCTCACACAGGACCGGCTCGACACTGCTGGTAATGGTGGACGTCAGGGTGCCGTTCGCGTTGGATACCGGACCAACTGTCTCTATCTTCGACTCGAAGCCGGGCGTCTGCACGCTAATCGGCCGGCCGGAGCAGGCTGGCCACTGCTGGGTAGCGGCGGTGAAGATCGCGCTCGCATCATGAGCCGAGCGAAGTGACACCACGTACTGAACGACAACGTAATTCGGTCGCTCGATAACCACCTGTCCTCGGACGCCGGTATGCCCGCTGGCCGCATACACCGCGGCTGACCCCATCCGAACGACACCGACGCACGCTTGGTCCGTTGTGGTGTCGGTGACCATGTCGGTGTAGGTCCCCGTCACGTTCATGTCGCCCGCCCCCAGCGCGGCGGCGAGGTTGTTCGGGCTGAGCAGCACGTCTGCCAGTTCGGTCGCGGGGACCGGGGGCCTGGACGGAGGCGGTGCCGGTCGCGCGGTCGGTCCCGAAAGTGTCGCGGCATGGGATGCGGAGGGATCCGGTCGTAGTAGATAGCCGCCGGCGCCGGCGCCGGCCAACAGCACAACGATTGCTACGCCGATCAGGGCCGGTCGGCGTCGGCGCCACCGGGGAGTCGGTGCGGCTGGATCCGATGGCTCGTCGGCGGCCTGCGGCGATGAGGCCGGAGTCTCGGAAACGTTGGGACGCTGGGCGATGGGCGTGGTGATGGCGTCTCGGGCCGCGTCGGCCAGCTCGATGGTGCTGGCATACCGCTGTTCGGGGTCTTTGGCCATCCCGGTGGCGATGACCTCGTCAACCTGTGCCGGCACGTCCGGTCTGCCGATCGAGGGCCTCGGTGGCGGGGTGTTCAGGTGTGCGGCGACCAGATGGGCGATGGTTTGCCCGGGAAACGGCGGGTGGCCGGTCAGGGATTCATACAGCACGCAGGCCAGCGAATAGATATCTGCCCGAGAGTCCTCGAGTGCTTGGACGTCGAGACGCTCGGGTGCGATGTATTGGAACGTGCCGAGCGTGTCGCCGGACCTGGTCATTCGGGTTTCCTCGATTACCCGGGCGATCCCGAAATCGATCAGGTAGGCGAAGTCTTCGTTGTCGAGCAAGATGTTCGACGGCTTGATGTCGCGGTGCAGCAGGCCAACCTGATGGGCGGCATGCAATGCCTTGGCGACCTGGCCGATGATGCCCACCGCACGCGCGGGGTCGAGCGGCCCGTCGTTCAGCACAGTTTGCAGGTCACGGCCCTCGATCAGGCGCATGTCGACGTAGAGCTGACCCTCGATTTCGCCGTAGTTGTGAATCGGAATGATGTGCGGGTTATTCAACCGCGCCGCGGTGTGGGCTTCCCGGCGGAATCGCTGCTGAAATTCTTCATCATCGGAGAAGTACGGGGGTAAGAGTTTGAGAGCCACAATTCGGTCGGTATCGGTGTCGTGGGCGCGCCACACCTCACCCATACCGCCACGGCCCAGCAACTCCACCAAGCGGTAGCGTCCGAACGGCGTCCCATCCATCTGGAGGCCTTCCATCGCTTTGCCTGATCCGAGATGTTACCGACTGATCAGCAAAAACGGCCCTGCTTGGGTTTTGCCGGGCCGAGTGTCACGCGGCGCGGCCGACAATGGGGAACAACCGATTTAACGTGCCGGACCTCAAGCTGACACGACGTCACGCGACATTTAGTCGGACAGCGCAACAGGGGGCGCAGGAGTGAGTATCGACAATCCGTACTGGGACGCCGTCAAGGATTGCGTTGAGACCGATACGCGTATCGGTGGCAACGCGGTAGTCGGCTTCTTCGATCTGAACCGCACGGTTCCACAGAACATGGCGCGCTCACCGAATCGGCTCACCCTCGCCCGGAAGTATTGCTGGACCATTCCCGACCCCGAGACGGTGAGGTTCGTGGCGCAGCACGCCCACGACGGGCTGGTCGATCCGCTTGCGGGAACAGGCTATTGGGCCTATCTGCTTGCGCAACTCGGTGTCGACGTCACGTGCTACGACCTCAAGCCGGGCACCGTGCTGCACGACAATGGCTGGCACGGCGAGGACCTCTACGCCGCGATCTGCGCAAAGGACTGCGCGGACGCCGTGACGCTGCACCCGGACCGGACACTATTTCTTTCCTGGCCGCCGCACGGCCAGGACGTCGGCGCCCGCACAGTGCTGGCCTACCAAGGGAAACGTGTCATCTACGTCGGCGAGGGACACGGCGGCGGCACCGGCGATGATGAACTGCACGCGATCCTCGAAAGAGATTGGGCCGAAGTCGATTCCCATCTGCCCATTCAGTGGTGGGGTCAGCGGGACCGGGTGACGGTGTACGAGCGCGGCGGCCCGGCCGCGTAACGACCGGGCCGGCGCCCGGTTAGACCGGCATCCACATCCCGTTGTTCCAGTACCCCCACTGATTCGCACCGGGGTTCCACATCACGTGAACCCAGGGCGCCCACGGCGGCGGCGGTGGTGGCGGTGGCGCCCAGGGCGGAGGCGGACCCCAGCCGGCCGGGTTGTTGTTGTCTTCCCAGTCGTGGCAGTTATTCCAGTCCCAGTTGTTGCCCCAACCGGGGTTCCATTGCTGGCCCGGGCACCAGTGATACGTCGGTGCGGGAGCAGGCGCCGCTTGCGCGACCCCCGTGGCCAACCCGAGGGCGGACACGGCAATACCACCGGCGGCCAGCACGCCCGTACAGACGCGCAGCCACGGCCTTTCTCGCATAGCTGTATTCATGGGCAGACAATTTCCACGGCGGAGACACTGGTAAACGCCTTGAGATCGCCCTGCGGCCCAACCGAGATGCTCCCGTTGCACAGAACTTTTAGTTGGTGGTGATCATCACAGCGAGCTCAACTGTGGGCACGTCGCCGATGAGCGCCGAAAGCCGCGGCAATAACTGTGTGCCCGTCGTGGTTCATACTGGTTGAAACGCGCGCTCGCGCGCGACCCGGTGCGAGAGCAAGGTAGCAGGGATGACGAGGTTGGACTCCGTCGAAAGGGCGGTTGCCGACATAGCGGCGGGTAAGGCCGTGGTCGTCATTGACGACGAGGACCGCGAGAACGAGGGCGACCTGATCTTCGCCGCCGAGAAGGCGACTCCGGAGATGGTGGCCTTCATGGTCCGGTACACCTCCGGCTACCTGTGCGTCCCGCTGTCCGGCGCGATCTGCGACCGGCTGGGCCTGCTGCCGATGTACGCGGTAAATCAGGACAAGCACGGCACCGCCTACACCGTGACCGTCGATGCAAGACTCGGTGTGGGCACTGGAATATCGGCGTCCGACCGGGCTACCACCATGCGGCTATTGGCCGATCCCGACAGCATTGCCAACGATTTCACCCGCCCCGGTCACGTGGTTCCGTTGCGCGCCAAAGACGGCGGCGTCCTGCGCCGACCGGGCCACACCGAGGCCGCCGTCGACTTGGCCCGGATGGCGGGCTTGCAACCCGCGGGTGCGATCTGCGAGATCGTCAGCCAAAAGGACGAGGGCGCGATGGCCCAGACCGATGAACTCCGGGTCTTCGCCGACGAGCACGATCTCGCGCTGATCACCATCGCCGACATCATCGAATGGCGGCGCAAGCACGAGAAGCACATCGAGCGGATCGCCGAAGCGCGCATCCCTACCCGGCACGGGGAGTTTCGCGCGATCGGCTACGCGAGCATTTACGAGGACGTCGAACATGTTGCGCTGGTCCGCGGCGACATTGCCGGGCCGAACGGCGAGGGCGACGACGTGTTGGTGCGGGTGCACTCCGAGTGCCTGACCGGTGACGTGTTCGGCTCCCGTCGTTGCGACTGCGGGCCCCAGCTCGATGCCGCGATGGCGATGGTCGCGCGGGAGGGTCGCGGCGTGGTGCTGTACATGCGCGGACACGAGGGCCGCGGTATCGGCCTGATGCACAAGCTGCAGGCCTATCAGCTGCAAGACGCCGGCCATGACACTGTGGACGCCAACCTCAAGCTCGGATTACCAGCCGATGCAAGGGATTACGGAATCGGCGCGCAGATCCTCGGGGACCTCGGAGTCCGCTCGATGCGGCTACTGACCAACAACCCGGCCAAGCGGGTGGGGCTGGACGGCTACGGATTGCACATCATCGAGCGCGTCTCGCTTCCGGTGCGGGCCAACGCCGAAAACATTCGTTACCTGATGACCAAGCGAGACAAGATGGGGCACGACTTGGTCGGGCTGGACGAGTTTCACGAATCCGTCCATCTGCCAGGCGAATTCGGCGGTGCTCTGTGAGCGGAGTCGGCGAGCCGGAGGTCACGGCGGTCGACGCGTCCGGCGTGCGCCTCGGCATCGTCGCAAGCACGTGGCACAGCAAAATCTGCGAGGCGCTGCTGGCCGGTGCCCGCAAAGTAGCTACCGAATCGGGGATCGACAACCCGACCGTGGTCCGCGTGCACGGGGCGGTCGAGCTTCCGGTGGTGGCTCAAGAGCTGGCCCGCAACCATGATGCCGTCATCGCGCTTGGCGTCGTGATCCGCGGTGCCACACCGCATTTCGAATATGTTTGTGATGCCGTGACGCAGGGCCTGACCCGGGTTTCGCTGGATGCGTCAACGCCGGTCGGCAACGGAGTGCTCACCACCAACACCGAGGAGCAGGCGTTGGAGCGGGCCGGGCTTCCCGCGTCCGTCGAGGACAAGGGAGCACAGGCGGCAGGGGCGGCCCTGACCGCCGCCCTAACCTTGCGTGACCTGCGTACTCGGTCGTGACCCCGGCGTCTCGCGAGGCGTGGGATGTTGAGCTACGTCCACACCTGACTCCGATATTCGTCTATGTCGCAGCGTTTGTGATCGCGGCGACGCATATCGCGGTCGGCGTACTGCTCAAGGCCGGATCAAGCGGGGTGATCTTCCAGACCGCAGACCAGGTGGCGATGGCCGTCCTGGGCCTGGTCATCGCCGGTGCGCTGCTGCTGTTCGCCCGGCCCACGCTGCGGATCGGCTCGGCCGGACTTTCGGTGCGAAACCTGTTGGGCTATCGGCTGATTCCGTGGTCAGAGGTGGTCGGTGTGTCGTTTCCCGCCGGTAGCCGCTGGGCCCGAATCGACCTGCCCGACGACGAATACGTCCCGGTGATGGCGATCCAGGCTGTCGACAAGGACCGGGCGGTGGATGCCATGGATACGGTGCGGTCGCTGCTGGTTCGCTATCGACCGGACCTGCGCGCGCACTGAATACCCACCGAGGCCGCATCGTCGTACGATCGGGCGATGGCAAGTCGTAATTGGGCGCCGGTTGCGGCGCTCATCCTCGCACTGACGCTGGGCGCCTGCACCACATCCGTGTCGGGACAGGCGACGCGCGGCTCGGGTCAGCCCCCGGCCAGCTCCACCAAAGCAAAGCCGACGCCGGTGCCGATCTCGGCCCGCGACCTGTTGCTGCAAGACGCGACGACTACCCCGCTTGGGCCGGCGATCGCGATTCCGGTGGGGGACAGCTACTTCACCAGCGTTCGGCCGCCGGAATGCGCGGCGGCGTTGTTGTTCAACAGTTCACCGCTGCTGCCTCCGGGCGCCTCGGATCATGCCGATTCGGCATACCAAGTCAACGGGCCGGCCTTGTACGCGGAATCGGCCGACGTTTACCCCAACCCCGTGGACGACCACGATGTGGTGTGGAAAGGCTTTAGTGCCGTATCGAATTGTCGTGGCGAGGCCGTTGGTGTCGCCCCGCTTGGGGCCTTCAAACCGATGAAACTCAGCTTCTTCGCCACATCGTCAGATGGTGTGCTGGTGTGGACCATGACCCGCCCGGATTGGACCTGCGACTTCGGGCTGGCCGCGATCCCGCGGGTGGTCCTGCTGATGGTGGGATGCGACACCAAACCCGGGTTCCCGATGGCGGACTGGGCGGCGAAACGAAGGGCGCAACTGAGCGGCGGCACCGCCTGATCGAATCGGGCCGAACCTCATCCTGCACCGGACGGCGCTACGCTCTGCGCGTGGACGAGCGGTCGAAGCGGCCTAATCGACGGGCGGTAGTTCGCGATGCTTTAAGCAATCCGAATCTCGTCAAGGTCGAAGTGGCGACCGCGATCGGCGTACTCGGGCACCGGGCATACGGGGCAGTGCTTTTGGTCGTCGCCTACGAACAATTCGGCAAGTTCGGCGCACCCTTGTTCGCTACGGTGCGGCTACTCGGCGGAGCGGTGGGGGTTCTCGTCTTTTCCGCGCTGGCTGGCCGGTTTAGGCGCGAGCGCGTCCTGGCTGGTGGGTTCCTCGCCAATGCCGTCGCAGTAGCGCTTCTGATTCCGGTGTTGCAACTTCACACAGCACCCTGGCTGCTGTTAATTCCCATCGCAATAGAAGGGTTCACGCATTCCGCTCCGGCGGCAATCCACGACGCGCTGCTCCCGTGGTTGGCCGATTCGCCGGCCCAACTGGTCGCGTCGAATGCATTTTCCGCGACCCTCGACACCGCCGCGGCACTGGTCGGCGCGCTCCTGACTCTTGCGGTTTTGTGGTTGTCCGGGCCGTCCGCTGTCTTGATCATCGTCGTGGCACTTGGCGTACTTGGCGCTTGTCCGCTTTTCGCCATTCGCGGAATAGATACCCGCGGTGGCGTCGAACATTCACGACTGGTCACCCAACTCGTCGGCGGAATCGGTGTACTTCGGCGGCTGCCGAACGCTCGGGCGGTTGTCATCGTCATGATGTTCGCTGCTGTGATCGCCTGTTTCGAGCACAGCATCCTCCCCAGCATCGCGGTGGACATCTTGCACACCAGTGTGAAGGGGATCCCGCTGCTGTCGGTATTTGCCACCATTGGCGCATTCATCGGAGGCATCGCAAGCCTCTCAGCCGGTCGGCGTTCCCTGTCTGTTTCGCTGTCCATCGGCCTGCTGATTTGTGCGTCGGCGATGTTCGTCCTGAGTGTGACCTCAGGCGTGGCCGTCGCACTCCCGCTGCTGAGCTTGTTCAGCCTCGGCATGATCTACCAAGCGGTCAGTAGTCGCACCCTGCTGCAAAGCACCGCGACAGGGCGATCTCTGGACCTACTCATCGGAGGCAACATATTGATCGCTCTCCCGGTCCAAGCCGTGTCGAACCTTGGTGCCGGGGTGCTCAACGATGCGTTCGGAGTCCGGGCAACGCTGCAGGTGGCCGCCTGCGTGGCGACACTCGGCGCGGTCTACAGCCTGTGGCGCCTGACGAAGGTCGAAAAGCAGGCCCCGACGAATCGGGAAGAGGTTGACGCCATCCGACGGGTGGAAGCGTTTAGACCACTGTCGGTTGCGGCCGCGAACCAGCTCGCCGATGCCCTCGTCGACCAAGAGATTGCCGAAGGTGAAGTCGTTGTCCAACAAGGTGAGCCCGGCGACGACGCGTTTCTCATCAGGTCCGGTGTCTTCGACACCACCGTTGACGGCGAACACGCACGGACGCTGCAGCGCGGTGATCACTTCGGGGAGATCGCCCTGCTGTTCAATGCGCCGCGCACCGCCACGGTGCGGTGCGTGCAGGCCGGTTCGCTCTGGCGGCTGCGACGGGAAGATTTCTTGCGGGCCATTACCGGCAACTCGACCACCGAGGCGGCGATCAAGGCGATAGCCGACCAGCGGCTCGCGCACGCCGGTGCGGTCGATCTCTCTCAAGGGGATGGACGCTAAGTGGCCGAGGCTCCGACTCGAACAAGCCGGTGGGCCGTATTTCGGAATGCGTTGGCAAATCCGAACATCGCCAAGGTCGAATTGTCGGTCGCGGCGGGCGTAATCGGGAACGTGGCCTGGCTTTCGACGATGCTGGTCATCACCTCTGACCAGCTGGGCAAGGTCGGCCCCGGCTGGTTCATCATCGTCCGGCAAATCGCCGGGGCAATGAGTGCTCCCGGCTATGCGGCGCTGGCGGGCAGGTTCCGGCGCGAGCGCGTGCTGGCCTGCAGCATCGTTGCTCGTGGCGTCGCAGTGGCGCTGGTGATTCCGGTGCTGGAGTTGCACGCAATCAACGCGCTGCTGTTTGTGTCGATCGCACTGGAAGGGTTCGCCCAATCCGCCCCGAAGGCACTCAACGACGCGTTGCTTCCGTGGTTGGCCGACTCACCGGCCCAGCTCATCGCGGCGAATGCAATCACGGCTCTGCTTGAGACGGCCGGGGTGTCGGTCGGTGCAGGGGTGGCCGCGATCGCGTTCTGGCTCTCCGGGCCGTCCGCCGCCCTGATGACCGTCGCCGTGTTGTGTGTACTTGGTGCGTGGCCGCTGTTCGCCATTCGTGGGGTAGATACCCGGGTGGGCAATGACGGCGCACGGGTGTTCAACGACCTCGCCGGCGGAATCGGTGTGCTTCGGCGGTCGTCGAACGCCCGGGTCGTGATCGTCGTCATGGCACTCACCGCAGCACTGACCGGCATCGCCCAGAGCCTCGTCGCCAGCATTGCCACCGACCTATTGCACATGGGCGCGGATGGGACTCCGCTGCTGATCGTCGCTGTCGGTGTCGGCGGCCTGATCGGCGGCATCTCCAGCCTTTCGCTCGGTCGACGCTCGATATCCCTGCCGCTGGTGGTCAGCCTGGTCGGTTGCGGGTTGGCGTTATTCGCACTAACGCTCACCTCGGCCGCCCTCGTTGCCCTCCCGGTCCTGTGCGTGTTGGGAATTGGCATTGCCTATCAGTTGGTGTGTGGTCGCACCCTTCTGCAGCGCAGTGCTTCAGGGCGATCACTCGACCTTCTCGTCGGCATCAACGCGCTGATCGTCGTCACCATCACCGGTGTCGCCGGCCTATGCGCTGCGCAGCTCAACGCCGCGATCGGATTGCGCGGGACACTCTGGGTCGCCGTCGGTTTGGCGGTGCTCGGGGCGGTCTATGCCCTGTGGCGTCTGACGCGCGTGGAACGGCTGTCTCCTGTTGAGCGCGAAGAGCTTGACGCCATCAGAAGCGTGCCGGCATTTCGGCCGATGTCGGTGGCCGCCGCAAACCAACTCGCCTCAGCTCTCGTCGCGCTGCAGTCCGCCGACGGTGACGTGGTGGTGCGGCAGGGCGAGCCCGCCGAGGACATGTTTCTGATCGCCTCGGGAGTCTTCGCCGCCGAGGTGGACGGCCAGCAGGTCCGGACGATGCAGCAGGGCGAGCACTTCGGTGAGATCGCCCTGTTGTTCCACGTCCCGCGCACGGCCACGGTGCGGTGCCTGCAGGCAGGGACGCTGTGGCGGCTGCGCAGGGAGGATTTCCTGCGCGCCGTCACCGGAAACTCCACCACCCAGGAGACGATCCAGGCGATCGCCGACCAACGGCTCGCGCACGCCGGCAGCATCGGCCCTGTCGATGGCAACTACTAGCCTGGATGTGTGCCAGATCCCGCTACGTATCGCCCAGCACCCGGGTCCATCCCGGTAGAGCCGGGTGTTTACCGATTCCGGGATACCCACGGGCGTGTCATCTACGTCGGCAAGGCCAAGAGCCTTCGCAGCCGGCTGACGTCATATTTCGCCGACGTCGCCAGTCTGCACCCGCGCACCCGGCAGATGGTGACCACCGCGGCCAAGGTCGAGTGGACGGTGGTCAACACCGAAGTCGAGGCATTGCAGCTGGAATACAACTGGATCAAGGAGTTCGATCCACGCTTCAATATCCGCTACCGCGACGACAAGACCTATCCGGTGCTGGCCGTCACCCTCAACGAGGAGTACCCCCGGCTGATGGTCTATCGCGGTCCGCGGCGCAAAGGTGTGCGCTATTTCGGCCCGTACTCGCACGCCTGGGCCATCCGGGAGACGCTGGATCTGCTCACCCGGGTGTTTCCGGCCCGGACCTGCTCGGCCGGAGTGTTCAAGCGGCACAAGCAGATTGACCGTCCCTGCCTGCTCGGCTATATCGACAAATGCTCGGCGCCCTGCGTCGGCCGGGTCAGCGCCGAGCAGCATCGCCAGATCGTGATGGACTTCTGCGACTTCCTGTCCGGCAAGACCGACCGCTTTGCCCGCGATCTGGAACAGCAGATGAACGCCGCGGCCGAGGAACTCGATTTCGAACGAGCCGCCCGGCTGCGTGACGATCTTGGCGCAGTCAAGCGCGCCATGGAGAAGCAGGCCGTGGTGCTCGGCGACGGCACCGACGCCGACGTGGTCGCTTTCGCCGACGACGACCTCGAGGCGGCGGTGCAGGTGTTCCACGTGCGCGGCGGCCGGGTGCGCGGCCAACGCGGCTGGATCGTCGAAAAGTCAGGAGATCCAGGCGAATCCGGTGAGGAGCGGTTGGTCGAGCAATTCCTGACCCAGTTCTACGGCGACCAGGCCGAACTGGGTGGCGCCGCCGACGAATCCACCAACCCGGTTCCGCGCGAGGTGCTGGTGCCCTGCCTGCCGTCCAACGCCGACGAGCTGACCAGCTGGCTGTCCGGGCTGCGCGGCTCCCGGGTCGCGCTGCGAGTGCCGCAGCGCGGCGACAAGCGGGCGCTGGCCGAGACTGTGCAGCGCAACGCGAAAGATGCTCTGCAGCAACATAAGCTGAAGCGAGCTGGGGATTTCAATGCCAGATCGGTTGCGCTGCAGAATATTCAGGATGCCCTGGGTTTGGCGACCGCACCACTGCGGATCGAGTGCGTCGACATCAGCCATGTGCAGGGCACCGACGTGGTGGGATCGCTGGTGGTGTTCGAGGACGGTCTGCCGCGTAAATCCGACTACCGCCATTTCGGTATTCGGGAAGCCGCCGGGCGGGGTCGCTCCGACGACGTCGCGTCGATCGCCGAGGTGACCCGGCGCCGGTTCCTGCGGCATCTGAGCGACCAGAGCGATCCGAATATGCTTTCCCCGGAAGGTAAATCGCGCCGGTTCGCCTACCCGCCCAATCTGTTCGTCGTCGACGGCGGCGCGCCGCAGGTCAACGCGGCCAGCGCGGTGCTGGACGAGCTCGGCATCACCGACGTCGCGGTGATCGGCCTGGCCAAGCGGCTGGAAGAGGTGTGGGTGCCGTCGGAGCCGGACCCCATCATCATGCCGCGCAACAGCGAGGGGCTGTATTTGCTACAGCGAGTGCGTGACGAGGCGCATCGGTTCGCGATCACCTACCATCGGAGCAAACGATCCAAGCGAATGACGGCGTCGGCGCTGGATTCGGTGCCAGGATTAGGAGAGCATCGCCGCAAGGCGCTGGTAACCCATTTCGGCTCGATCGCCCGCCTCAAGGAGGCCACCGTCGACCAGATCACTGCCATTCCCGGTATCGGCGTGGCGACTGCCACCGCTGTCCTCGAGGCACTGCGACCTGAGCAACCGGAGCCTGCAGAATGACCGGCCCCGGTGAATTGACCGACAGCCACCACGGTGACGCCGCGGCCGGCATCGACGTTGTTCTGGTGACCGGGCTGTCAGGGGCCGGGCGGGGTACCGCCGCCAAGGTGCTCGAGGATCTCGGCTGGTACGTCGCGGACAACCTGCCACCCCAGCTGATCACCAGGATGGTGGATTTCGGCCTGGCGGCCGGATCGCGGATCACCCAGCTGGCCGTGGTGATGGACGTGCGCTCACGGGGTTTCACCGGCGACCTCGACGAGGTGCGCAATGAATTGGCCACCCGCAACATCAATCCGCGCGTGGTGTTCATGGAGGCCTCCGACGACATGCTGGTGCGCCGCTACGAACAGAACCGCCGCAGCCACCCGCTGCAGGGCCAGCAGACGCTGGCCGAGGGCATTGCGGCTGAGCGCCGGATGCTGGCCCCCGTTCGCGCCACCGCCGACCTGATCATCGACACCTCGACACTGTCGGTGCGAGGTTTGCGGGAAAGCATCGAGCGCGCGTTCAGCAGTGACGCCAGCGCGTCGACCAGCGTCACCGTCGAGTCGTTCGGATTCAAGTACGGCCTGCCGATGGACGCCGACATGGTCATGGATGTCCGCTTTCTGCCGAACCCGCACTGGGTCGACGAGTTGCGTCCGCATACCGGCCAGCATCCGGCAGTCCGCGATTATGTGTTGAGCCAGTCCGGCGCGGCAGAGTTCCTCGACGCTTACCATCGATTGCTATCTCTGGTTGTCGACGGCTACCGCCGGGAGGGCAAGCGTTATATGACGGTCGCGATCGGCTGCACGGGCGGCAAACACCGCAGCGTCGCGATCGCCGAGGCTTTGGTGCAACTGCTGGGGGACAATGAGCAACTGTCGGTGCGGGTGCTGCACCGGGACCTGGGTCGCGAATGAGCCCAGCGAATAGCGAGGGCATCGTCGCCCTGGGCGGTGGGCACGGCTTGTACGCAACGCTGTCCGCGGCACGGCGGCTGACCCCCTATATCACCGCCGTGGTGACTGTCGCCGACGACGGTGGTTCGTCGGGCCGGCTGCGCAACGAGCTCGGCGTCGTGCCGCCAGGCGATCTGCGAATGGCCTTGGCGGCCTTGGCATCTGATAGCCCGTACGGGCAACTGTGGGCGACCATCCTGCAGCATCGGTTCGGCGGCAGCGGCGCCTTGGCCGGACACCCGATCGGCAACCTGATGTTGGCCGGATTGTCCGAGGTGCTGGCCGATCCGGTCGCCGCTCTCGACGAACTCGGCCGCATCCTCGGCGTGAAAGGCCGGGTGCTGCCGATGTGCCCGATCGCGCTGGAGATCGAGGCGGACGTGTCCGGACTGGAGGCCGACCCGCGAATGTTCCGGGTGATCCGCGGTCAAGTGGCGATCGCGACCACCCCGGGCAAAGTGCGCCGCGTGCGGCTGCTTCCCGCCGACCCGCCGGCGACCCGGCAGGCCGTCGACGCCATCATGTCCGCCGACCTGGTGGTGCTGGGACCCGGGTCGTGGTTCACCAGCGTTATCCCGCATGTGCTGGTGCCGGAGCTTGCCGCGGCGCTGCAGGCCACCACGGCACGGCGTGCGCTGGTGCTCAACTTGGTGGCCGAACCTGGGGAGACGGCCGGATTCTCGGTGGAGCGTCACCTGCATGTGCTGGCCCAGCACGCACCCGGGTTCACCGTGCACGACATCATCATTGACGCCGAACGAGTGCCGGGTGAGCGAGAACGCGAGCAACTGCGCCGCACTGCCACCGTGTTGCAGGCCGAGGTCCACTTCGCTGACGTCGCCCGACCTGGTACACCTTTACATGACCCGGGCAAGCTCGCAGCGGCGCTGGATGGCGTTCGAGCGGGCCACACGGGCCCAGCAGCGCCTAGCGCGACGGCCACCGCGGAGATTCTCCTCGACGGTGAAAGTCCACAGACCGGCGTGAACGGACCGGCCGGCAGCGGACCAAGGGGTGACGACGCGTGGCGATGACGACCGAAGTCAAAGACGAGCTCAGCCGCCTGGTGGTGAAGTCGGTCAGCGCGCGTCGAGCGGAAGTCACGTCTCTGCTGCGGTTCGCGGGTGGATTGCACATCGTGGCCGGCCGGGTGGTGGTCGAGGCCGAGGTGGATCTGGGCAACATCGCGCGGCGGCTGCGCAAGGACATCTTCGATCTCTACGGCTACAACGCGGTCGTTCACGTGCTGTCGGCCAGTGGTATCCGCAAGAGCACCCGGTATGTGTTGCGGGTGGCCACCGACGGTGAGGCGCTGGCACGCCAGACCGGCCTGCTCGACATGCGTGGGCGTCCGGTTCGCGGTCTGCCGGCCCAGGTCGTCGGGGGCAGTATCGGCGACGCCGAAGCCGCGTGGCGGGGAGCATTTTTGGCGCACGGGTCGCTGACCGAGCCGGGCCGCTCGTCGGCACTGGAGGTGAGTTGCCCTGGACCCGAGGCAGCGCTGGCGCTGGTCGGGGCGGCACGCCGGCTCGGGGTCAGCGCGAAGGCCCGCGAGGTGCGTGGCGCCGATCGCGTGGTGGTGCGCGACGGGGAGGCGATCGGTGCGTTGCTGACCCGGATGGGAGCCCAGGACACCCGGCTGATCTGGGAGGAGCGCCGGATGCGTCGCGAGGTCCGTGCGACGGCCAACCGGCTCGCCAACTTCGACGACGCCAATCTGCGCCGCTCGGCACGGGCCGCCGTCGCCGCGTCCGCCCGGGTGGAGCGGGCGCTGGAGATCCTCGGCGACACCGTGCCCGACCATCTGGCCCAGGCTGGCAAACTTCGCGTTGAGCACCGACAGGCTTCGTTGGAGGAGCTGGGCCGGCTCGCAGATCCGCCGATGACGAAAGATGCTGTGGCAGGCCGTATTCGGCGACTGCTGTCGATGGCCGATCGCAAGGCGAAGGTCGAAGGCATTCCGGACACGGAGTCGGCAGTTACGCCAGACTTGTTGGAGGATGCCTGACCGCGGGCTACGGTCAGGTGATGAAGCGGCTTTCGAGCGTCGATGCGGCGTTTTGGTCTGCAGAAACTGCGGGCTGGCATATGCACGTGGGTGCGCTGGCGATCTGTGATCCCAGCGACGCGCCTAACTACAGCTTTGCCCGGCTTAGGGAAATGCTGATCGAGCGACTGCCGGAGCTGCCGCAGTTGCGCTGGCGGGTCACCGGGGCGCCGCTTGGTCTGGACCGGCCATGGTTCGTCGAAGACGAGGACCTCGACATCGACTACCACCTGCGTCGCATCGCCGTTCCCGCCCCCGGCCGCCGCCGCGAGCTCGAGGAGCTGGTGGGCCGGCTGATGTCGTACAAGCTGGACCGCGCCCGACCGCTGTGGGAACTCTGGGTGATCGAGGGTGTCGAGGGCGGCCGGATTGCCACGCTGACCAAGATGCACCACGCCATCGTCGACGGCGTCTCCGGCGCCGGGCTGGGCGAAATCCTGTTGGACGTCACGCCCGAACCGCGGCCACCGCAACTGGAAACGGTCGGATCCCTGGTGGGCTCGAAGATTCCCGGCCTAGAGCGACGCGCGATAGGCGCGCTTTTCAACGTGGGCATCATGACGCCGTTCCGCATCGCCCGACTGGTGGAACAGACAGTGCGGCAACAGATTGCCGCCCTGGGCGTACCGGGCAGCAGGCCGGCGCGCTACTTCGACGCGCCCAAAACGCGGTTCAACGCGCCCGTCTCCCCGCACCGGCGGATCACCGGCGCCCGCGTCGAGCTGGCCCGGGTCAAGGCCGTCAAGGACGCGTACGGCGTCAAGCTCAACGATGTGGTGCTCGCATTGGTGGCCGGCGCGGCGCGGGAATACCTACAAAAGCGTGGTGAGCTGCCAGCCAAACCGCTGATCGCGCAGATCCCCGTCTCCACCCGCACCGACGACAGTCAGGGCGACGTCGGGAACCAGATCAGCTCGATGACCGCATCGCTGGCCACCGACATCGAAGACCCGGCGGACCGCCTGCGGGCCATTCACGAAAGCACGCACAGCGCCAAGGTAATGGCCAAGGCGCTGTCCGCGCATCAGATCATGGGACTCACCGAGACCACACCACCCGGGCTGCTGCAGCTGGCCGCGCGGGCCTACACGGCAAGCGGCCTGTCGCGAAACCTGGCTCCTATCAACCTGGTTGTGTCTAACGTGCCGGGGCCGCCGGTGCCGCTGTACATGGCCGGCGCCAAATTGGACATGCTGGCTCCGCTCGGGCCGCCGGTGATGGACGTCGCCCTGAACATCACCTGCTTCTCCTACCGGGATCACCTCGACTTCGGTTTCGTGACAACCCCCGAAGTGGCCAACGACATCGACGAAATGGCCGACGCCATCGAACCCGCGCTGACCGAGCTGGAGAAGGCCGCGGAGCTGGGCTAGTCCCGGTTCAAGTAATTGGTCGCATACACCCAGGACAGAAAGCGCGCGACGGCCTCGGCCGATTGATGTGCCCGCGGGGAACTGAAGATGTCGAAAGCGTGCTGCGCGTTGGGCAATTCGGCGTAGGCGACGGGCGACTTCGACACCGCGCGCAGCTCGTCGACGAACTCCTCGGCCTCACCGACCGGGATGAGGGAATCGTTGTGGCCGTGCAACACGAAAAACGGCGGTGCGTCGGCCCGTAGCCGCCGGATCGGCGACGCGTCCAGATAGATATCGCGGTGCGCACCGAAATCCTCCTTGACGACTAACTTTTCGAGCAGACCGACGAATTCGCGGCGGCCGTCGCCGGTGGTGGAAAACCAGTCGTAGCGCCCGTAGACCGGCACCGCGGCGGCCACCGAGGTGTCGGCTTCTTCGAAGCCCGGCTGGTACTTGGGGTCGTTGGGTGTCAGCGCCGCCAGCGCGGTCAGGTGGCCGCCGGCCGACCCGCCGGTGATCGCAACGAAGTTCGGATCCCCGCCGTAGTCGGCGATGTTCTCCTTGACCCAGGCCAGCGCCCGTTTGACGTCGACGATGTGGTCGGGCCAGGTGTGCCGCGGGGAAACCCGATAGCCGATTGACACGCAGACCCAACCACGCGCGGCCAGGTGGCTCATCAGCGGATAGGCCTGCGGGCGGCGCATCCCGATCATCCACGCGCCGCCGGGTACCTGCAGCAGCACCGGCGCCTTGCCATCGCGCGGCAAGTCGCGACGGCGCCAGATGTCGGCCAGGTTGGCCCGGCCGTGCGGCCCGTAGGACACGACGTTGGTCTTCTCGACGTAGCGCCGCCGGGCCACGGTGTTGCCCAGCGGAAGGTTGCGCCGTCCCCTGCGTTTCGGCTCGCTCTGGGGCAGGGCGGCCAGCGCGTCGGCATAGTCGGGCCCCAGCTGATCGCGCAGACCAGCCTCCAGCACCGGGCCCGGCGTCGTGACGCCGCGATACCGAATCACACCCAGGATCGACCAGGAAGCCGCGGTCAGGGCGAGCGCCACCTTGCCGCGCCGCCCGGCGAAGTCGCCGCGCCGGCCACGGCGCAGCGCGTCCAGCAGCGAGGCGACGAAGTAGATGCCGGGCACCTCAGATGTCGGCCAGCCGAACCAGAACACCAGCACCGTGGTGTAGCCCTTGCGGGCCAGTGGGCGTAATCCGTTGGCGGCGTTGATGAATTCGGTTGCCGCACGTGCCAGGGGCCGCGGTTTGGGTCGGCGCATCAGCCGGTGACCTTCGATTGGAGTTCGGTACGCAGGATCTTGCCGGTGCTGCCGCGGGGTAGCTCATCGAGGACGGATACTTCGCGGGGCACCTTGTAGTTGGCCAGGTTCTCCCGGACATGCTCCTTGAGAGTGTCGGTGGTCGCCGACGAGCCGGGCTCCAACACCACGAATGCCGCCAGTCGCTGGCCGTACTGCTCGTCGGCCACGCCGATCACCGCGGCCTCGGCCACCTCGGGGTGTGCCGCCAGCGCCTTCTCCACTTCGATGGGGTAGACGTTCTCGCCGCCGGACACGATCATCTCGTCGTCGCGGCCGACGACGAACAGCCGTCCGGCTTCGTCGAGGTAGCCGACGTCGCCCGACGACATGAACCCGGCGTGGAAATCCTTGGTGGTGCCGGAGGTGTAGCCGTCGAATTGCGTGTCGTTGTGGACGTAGATGCCGCCCACCTCGCCGGTGGGCAGTTCGTTGAATTCCGGGTCCAGGATCCGGATTTCGGTTCCACCCGCGGGTCGGCCTGCGGTGTCGGGCGCCGCCCGCAGGTCGGCCGGCGTGGCGGTGGCGATCATGCCGGCCTCGGTGGCGTTGTAGTTGTTGTAGATCACGTCACCGAACTGGTCCATGAACGCAGTGACGACGTCGGG